>WARP01004087.1_pt1 | contig 10124 bp, 8 predicted proteins | sample 4769151 | NCBI WGS metagenome assembly WARP01 (sample SAMN08893023, study PRJNA449175) | gut metagenome | isolation source: rumen sample fed with dry roughage | host: cow | place: India: Nagpur | collected 2016 | reverse complement strand
CTTTTTTCAGGACGAGACATTAGTTTGTTTAAAGCTTGATTTAAGGAGTTTTAGACTTGATTTTATTAGTTCTATTTTAAAGATAAAATTGAGTAGATTTTTAGTATTTTTGCAGGGATTATGTTTATAAAATAATTTGATTATGAAAAGAGTGATTTTTGTTTTTATTATTGCTACTATTGCTTTCATTTCATGCAAAAAGGATAATAAGGATTTGATTATTGGGAAGTGGCAGACTGTTGAAAATGTATATGTTTCAAATATTGGAAAAGATAGTTTGGATATGAGGGGAGCTAATGAGTTTTTTACTTTTAGAGAGGACAATACTATGTATATTACCAATGGAGAGAAGGAAGTAAATTCTAATTATTTTATTAAAGGTAGCATTATGCATTCTTTTGTGATGGGAGGAAGTGATACTGTTAAATCTCAAATAATTAAATTAGACAATAAATCCCTTACTCTTTCTAAGGAATTGAATAATTTCGACAATTCTAAAGTGTATATTCACCTTGAAAGGGCGAAGTAATATTTTAGCGAGAGATAAAGATTATTAGAACAGAAATATCCGAAGGGCTTACTCCTGAGATTCTTGATGCTTGTCCTATTGTCTTAGGTCTAATTTTTGAAAGCTTTTCCCTTGCTTCATAGCTAAGGGACTTTAGACTATGATAATCAAAATCATCCTTAATCCTAAGGTTTTCATGTTTTGAAAGTCTTTCAGCAATCTCCTCTTCCTTTGTAATATATGACTCATACTTTACAAAGATTTCAGCACTTTCTACAACATCCTCTCTAATATCACTATCAATATTGGATATTTTATCATCTAAATAAGGTATGCTCTTTCTTAAATCCTCTAATGATATCTGAGGTCTTAATAGTAGCTGACTTATCTTGGTCTTTTGATTTATTATTGGAGTTTCCTTCTCCATAAATATTGTATTAACCTCTTGAGGTAAAGCACTGTTTTTATTTACAAAGAGAAGTAATTCTTTAGTTGCACTACTCTTTCTTTCAACTAATTCCATTCTTTCTTTAGATGCAAGACCTAAATTATAAGAAAGTGGAGTTAGTCGAATATCTGCATTATCCTGCCTTAGCAATATTCTATGCTCTGCTCTTGAGGTAAACATCCTATAAGGCTCATCAACTCCTTTTGTAATCAAATCATCAATCAGAACCCCAATATATGCGTCCGAGCGTTTAAGCACAAACTCTGACTTATCGTATAGCTTTAAATAAGAATTAATTCCAGCAATTATACCCTGAGCTCCAGCCTCTTCATAACCAGTTGTACCATTAATCTGCCCAGCAAAATATAGGTTTTCAATCAGTTTTGTTTCAAGAGTATCCTTTAGCTGTGTTGGGGGGAAATAATCATACTCTATTGCATAGCCTGGTTTTTGTATAATTGAGTTTTCAAAACCCTCTATCATCCTTAAAGCCTTGTATTGAATGTCTAAAGGCAAAGAAGAAGAGAATCCATTAATATAATATAGATTAGAGTAATTACTTTCTGGCTCAATAAATAATTGGTGTTTATCCTTTGAAGAGAATCTTTCTATCTTATCTTCAATCGAAGGGCAATACCTAGGACCAACTCCCTTTATTCTACCTTGAAACATTGGTGAGGATTCAAAACCCTCACGTAATATATTATGTACATCTAAACTTGTATATGCTAAGAAGCAACTTCTTTGCTCTAATTCTTTTGCTCTTTTATATAAGAAAGAAAATTGTTTAGGATTATCATCTCCCTTTTGCTCTTCCAGTTTAGAGAAATCGATGCTCTTTCCTTCTACCCTCATTGGGGTTCCTGTTTTAAGGCTTAGAACCTCAAAACCATAATCTCTAAGATTTTCTGACAATCCTCTCGACTCTGCTTCCCCTATCCTACCACCTGGAAGATTGGTTTCTCCTATATGAATTTTACCATTAAGGAAGGTTCCATTTGTAAGAATAACACTTCTTGAATCAAAATCTAATCCAAATCTTGTTTTTACTCCTACAACTCTATTATTTTCTAATCTAAGCGAAACAACCTCATCTTGCCAAAGGTCTAGATTTGGTATTGTTTCGAGAATCTTTCTCCAAGATAACGAAAAACTGATATTATCTACCTGAGCTCTTGGACTCCACATTGCTGGACCCTTTGAGCGGTTAAGCATTCTAAATTGTAAAGTGTTCTGGTCAGTAATAATCCCAGAATAACCTCCAAGAGCATCTATTTCCCTAAGAATTTGACCTTTTGCAACCCCTCCCATAGCTGGATTGCACGAAAGGGATGCTATATTATTAAGATTTTGGGTTATTAATAATACACTTGCTCCAAGATTAGCACTGCTTGCTGCAGCTTCACATCCTGCATGCCCCCCTCCAACAACTATAATATCATATTTCTTAAACATTCCTCTTCCTCTTTTCTCATTTCTTTTTCCTCTTGCTCAGTCATATCTTTAAAACCCAAAAGATGCAATACTCCGTGTATTATTACTCTATGCAATTCTTCTTCAAACTCTACTCCTATTAGTTTTGAATTGCTTCTTACTGTATCTAAACTAATAAATAAGTCTCCAGAGACCAAGGTTTTCTGAGTCTCATAGTCATATTCGCTATAATCAAAACTAATAATATCTGTGAAATAATCGTGGTTTAGATATTGACGGTTGATATTTAAAATATAATCATCGTTGCAGAATATATAATTCAAATCCTTTAATTCCCCATTTCTCTTCTCAACACAAGACTTTATCCAAGCCTTAATTTTATTTCTCTTTAAGGGAATTGTATTTGTATCTTCAAAATTAAAACTAATCGCCATGTGATAATTTAGTGGTTTTATTAGTTTTATTAATAAGATAGTTCTTAATAATATTCTGACGTGTTATTAATTCTGATTGGTCAATTCCATCAATATAGAAAGCTATTTCTATGTTTTTATTACTATCCGTATTAATAATCTCCGAGCTTAACAGCTCAATAATCTCATTGACTTTAAAATATAATTCTTTATTTGAATTAAATCTAAACAATACTCCTTTAGAACATTGTTCAAAGCTAAACTCTATTTTAAGATTATCTCTATCTATTATATTGCTATTTATGATTTGAGTTATTATCTCATCAATGGTTATAGAGAAAATGCCAAAGTAATTATGAAGATTATACCTATCGCAAATCTCTTCAATCAAATTCAAAATTCTTTTAATATCTCCACTCTGAGCATTAAGCCTAATAGTATCGTAATTATGTTTCATAAATAAACTATATTTCAACCACAAATTATGAATTAATTAGAGTTGATATTTAGAAAATACTCATCCACCTTATTCTTGTAATAAGGAGAAAAGTTTGGAGGAACCTGTTTGAAAAGCTCTATATCCCTTTTTCTTAATTTCTCAAACTCCAAAAACTCATTATTATTATTAATCCAATCCTCCCCTTGCTTCGATTCTCTTTCCTTTTGCTTTTCTCTTTCTAACTGAGCCTTTTCATGCTCTAAAAGTCGAGAGAGAATATTATTCTGCCTGTTTAGGGTTTGCTGATTAATGTTCTTATTTACGATATCTTTTTCGGTTTGTTCCATTTGTCTAATTAAATTATCTAAAGCTGGATTAGATTTTCCGCTTAAAGCTTTCTCTTCCAATGCCATTTCGCTTAAAATCCTTCTTATCATTTCCTGCTGCGATGCCATCCTTGCCAATTCTTCATTCATCTTAGCATTTTCTCCTATCTTAGGCTTTCCTTGATTCGATTTTTTTTGGTTTTCTAACTCTTTCTTCAATCTCTCCATTTCTTTATTTAAAGCCTCCTGCATTTTCTTTAAGTCCTTAGACGATTTGCCAGGCTTTGGATTAGAACAAGAAGATTTTGGCATTCCTTTGCTCTTGCTCTTTGACTTCTTAGAATTTTGCATTTGATTTTGCATATTCTTCAATGATTCAGCAAGCATAAGTGCTAAATTATTCATTGAAGTCATTGTGTATTGTTGTGGAGTTCTTGCTCCAAGATTCTTATAATTATTATATATACCCTGGTTATACTTTAGAAGACTCTCAATTGAATTTTCAATTTGGTTATCTATACTTGTCAATTCCTTATTTATTGCGGAGCTTATCTGAGGTTGACGTTTGCTCATAGCAAATAGAGAATCCGAAATCATCCTCATATCATTTTTTATCTTGTTTTGATTATAGATTAAATCCTGGTATTTTGGGTCTGTTACTGAATATTGAGCTACCTTATTGATTAAATCTTCTTGAGTAAAAGAGAGGGTTACAAGATTCTTGAGTATTTGCCTAACTTCATTAATATCCTCAGCCAATTCTTCTTCTTGAGTGTCTTCCATCGATTCATTTAATTCCGAAGCCATTTCCTCCATTTTCTCTGAAGCAGATTTTTGAGATTGAGAAGCCTCTTTATTATTCCCTTTTTGAATATTATCCATAGCTTTTTTCAAGTCCTCTTCTATGCTTTTCTCTTTTTCTTTATTCCTATCTATCTGCAATTGATCTTCAAGTTTCTTGCCCTTCTCATTTATCTTATCCAATTCTTTTTTTATCTCTTGAAAAGTCTCATTTATTTTATTTTGTTCTTTCGATAATTCTTCTTTTGAAAGAGCTTTATCTTTTGTTTTTTGAGATAATTCTTCTTCTTTCTTGGCTGTTTGATTTAATTTATCTAAGGTTTCTTCTATTTTCTTTTCTAACTCTAAACGCTTGAACATTTCCAAATTCCTATCAAGTTCTTTCTCTAAATCCTGATTCCTTGAATTTAGTTTATCTAACTCTTCTTTAATCTTATTTTTATCTGCATTATCTTTTATCATTTTTTCCAATTCCTCAAGCATCTTTTTCATCTCATCACTAACCAACTCTTCGAATAGTCTTTCTAATTCCTTCTTTTTCTCGAGTATCTCTTGGCTATGCTCCTTATATTTTTCTTCAATTATATTGTTTTCCTTGATATTTTCCTTAATATCCTCTATTTTATTCTTTATCTCTTTTTGTTTATTAATCATTTCTTCGATTTGCTTTTTATCCTGCCAATCTGAAGATTTCTTCTCTAATATTTTCTTTTTTAAATCCTTTATTTCTTCTCTTAGTTTCTTAATTTCGAAGATGGATTCCTGAGTTTCTTTCTCTATTTGCTGACTTGTTTTTTCTGTTTTTTCCTCTATTTCTTCAATTGAAGGTATTTCTATTCTAAAAACCTGAGAAACGCTTTTCTTTGCCCCATCTACTTCATCATTATCCCAAACTTCGAAGCAATACGAAATCTGATCTGATGAATTAGCTTGGATAGAATTTAAGTCAAAATAATAATAAAATTCTTGTGCGATTTCATTTTTATTAATTGGTATAATTATTTCCTTATGATGTGTCGTTTTGTACTCATCAACAACCTCCACCTTAAAGCATAGCTTTGTAAATCCATAATCATCCTTAATTTGTCCTCTAAAGAAAATCCTATCCCCTATTATACTATCTCTTTGTTCTAAAACTGCTATCTGTGGTTTTAGGTCTGGTATAATATTGATTTTAAATTCCAATGAATCGCTTGATAAGTGAAATTGATTTTGGGTATATATTCTATAATCTATATCTTTTAAAAGTTTTCTGGAAAGTTTAATCCCTCCTCTTTTGTCTGGAATTATCTCCTGCTTTTTATCTAAAAACTCAAAAACAACCTTTCTCGTATCCTTTGTTATTCCTACCCATTCAATTTTACTCCCCTTAGGAATTGAAAAATTCGAGATATTAGTAAATATTTCTTCTGATAGATTTGTATATGAAGGATAGGTTATCTTTGCTTTTAAATCTATTATTATTGGCTTAGGTCTTAGGTTTAATTTATATTCTCTACTTTTTAGTTTAGAAGATGCGAAATAAAAATCAGTTTCATTCTGAACATGCTTAATGATAAAAGAAAATTCATTTTTCTTTATTTTTTTCATGTGAAACTTATTTTTATTAATCACTATATCAACATCATTCGGAATAGTCTTACCAATGGTTTTTACTTTGATTTCTATATCATCCTTCTCTAATAAATCTAAACTCTTATTTACTAAGACAAATTCAAATGGAGAAGGCGGAGAAAAATGCTTAGTATAATTAATATACCTATTGGTTGGTTCACTTATAAGTTCAGGATAAATAATTAGAATTAATAATATTGATAAGATAGGGATAACTGCCCATTTTAAATATTTCTTATTCTTGGAAAAATCAATAGCCTTTACAAAAGGAATAGGACTTAATTCTTGAGTTCTTTGCTTTATACTTGCTTCTAAAAGTTCTGTATCTTCTAAATTACTTAAATTTTGAAGTTGAAGCAAATTAATAAGTTTATCAGACACTTCAGGGAAGAACTCCCCTATTATCTGTGAAGCTTGTGTATAAGTAATCCTTTTCCCTAATTTATTATACTTTAATAGAGGAATAAGGATTTTGAAATAGATTTGTAAAATAGAAAGGAGAATAAAACCATAAAAAATTATTGTTCTAATCAGCTTTGGAAAATAACCATAATACTCAATAACACTTAGGATAATAAAAAAAGATAATAAGATAATTATTGAGTATAAAGATCCTCGTATAATTTTATTCTTATAATACTTCTTTATAAAAACGTCTAATTTACCTATTATTCCACTCTTTTCCATTATAACCAACCATGATTCTTATACCATTCAATAGTTTTTCTTACTCCTTCTTCGAGGAATACTTTTGGATTATAATCTAAATCTTTTTTCAAATCCTCTATATCGCAATCCCAATTTCTTGCACTTAGTATATTATATTTATCCTTATTAAGTGTAAAGGATTTGCCCGATATTTTACCAAAAAACTCATTAAAATTAGATATCCACTTAACTACAAACAAAGGAAATCTAAGTTTTATTGTCCATGTGTTTAACACTCTCTTTGTAATTTCAGCAAATTCTGTATCTAAATACATATTTCCATCACTTACAAAATAAGTATTATTTGACTTTGAAGAAGTAATTGCCTTAATACATAATTCAACTAAATCATCAACATATACGAAACTAAGTCTTTGAGGTTGATAACCTAAATAAGGCTCTAAGTGGTTTTTAATTGTTTTGAAATATATATAATAATCCTTTTCTCTATGACCATATACTCCAGTAGGTCTAAATATTAAATAATTCTCTTTTAAGTTATCCCTTATATAATTCTCTGCTTTTAATTTTGAAATTCCATATTGAGTATTTGGATTATCTTTATCCAAGTTCCTTACTTTTAAGAATTCCTTTTCATCTCCAGGTCCATGTGCAGCAAAACTACTTAAGAAAATTAATCTAATATTCAAATCCTTAATGGAATCAATAAGGTTTTTAGTGTATAAATAATTTACCCTATTAAAATCCTCTGGAGCTCTTGCCTTTGTCAATCCTGCTAAATGTAATATACATTCGAATTTCTGAATATAAAATACTTCTTTTAAGCTTTGAATATCACTATAATCAAGCTCAATAAATCTAATTCTATTATCTCTTAGATATTCCTTTGAACTAGTTGAGCGTATTGAAGCAGTAACATCAAAGCCTGATTCTAGTAATTTTTCTACCAATATAGAACCTATAAAACCACTTGCTCCTGTTACTAATACCTTCATATTTTATTCGATTTTTTTAATATAAGCTCTCCTTCTAATTCCTAACTCACTATTGTATTTCTGCCATATCAATGCAGCCTGATTGGTTTCAAGCTGAGGATTAGCTATAGCTGTCATTGAACCTAATTCTATATATGTTTTATTCATTTGACTAAAATACAATGCGTGTATTCCCTTATTTTGCCATTGAGGATGTACACCATTAAGGTATAAATCTATATGAGAATAGTCTTTCATCGCCCTAAGCATATAATACCAACCAAATGGAAATAATCTTCCTTTTGCTTTTTTTAGTGCATTTGAAAAAGATGGCATTGAAACTCCAAAGCCAATCACATCATCATTAGAATCTACGATAAAACAAACTAATTTTGGATCAATAAAAGTGAAATATTGCTTAATATAAAAATCTATCTGTTTTTCCGTAAGAGGCACATATCCAAAAAGATTAGAGAAGCTTTCATTTACAAGTCTAAATGTTTTATGACCATAATTTTTTATTATCTCCTTTTTAGATATCCCTGTTACTATTCTAAGATTATATTTTTCTTTGATTACTTGACTTATCTTAGATATTTTATCAGGAATTGGTTGATTTGCTTTAATTATATATTGAACCCAATCTACTTCTTTTTTAAACCCAAGCTCTTCTAATAATCTTGGATAATATGAAGGATTATAATAACATGCCATAGGACAAAGCGTATCGAATCCCTCAATCATCATACCCTCTTTATCCATATCTGTAAAACCCATTGGACCTAAAATTTCACATAGATTTTCCTCTTTTGCCCAAACTTCTACAGAATTAATCAATGCTCTTAGAACTTCAATATCTTCAATAAAATCCAACCATCCAAATCTAATCCTCTTTTGTGACCAAATTTCGTTTGCTCTATTATTTAATATTCCAGCAATTCTTCCAACACATTCTCCATTCTTGTATGCTAGAAATAACCTTGAAGAACAAAACTCAAATGCAGGATTCTTCTTCTTATTGAATGTACATTTCTCATCAAATAGTAAAGGTGGTACCCAATTCTTATCGTTCTTAAATATTTGATATGGAAGCTTTAAAAATAAATTAAAATCACTTTTTGAATTTACTTCTCTTATTGTAATTTCACCCATTTTTCTCACTCTATTTAATTACATTATATTTTTTAAAGACCTCATAAAGCCTAACAGTAGCAAAATCTACATCTTCTTTAGTGTGAGTTGCCATTAGTGAAAAACGGATTAATGTACATTCAGGACTGCATGCAGGTGGAATCACAGGATTTACAAATACTCCTTGCTCAAATAATTCTTGAGTAATTAAAAATGTTTTCTCTGTATCTCTTACATATAGAGGAATAATCGGACTATTAGTATTGCCTATTTCAAATCCTAAGTTTCTGAAGGTCTCCAAAGAATAATTAGTTACCTTCCATAAATCATCTATCCTGTATGGCTCTTTTTGCATAATTTCAAGAGCTTCCATAGCACAAGCTGTTGCACATGGAGATATTGAGGCAGAAAAAATATAAGAACGAGAATTATGTCTTAAATAATTAATTGTTTCTTTATCTGTTGCAATAAAACCACCTATTGATGCAAGACTTTTTGAGAAAGTTCCCATTATTAAATCCACCTTTTCAGTCAATCCAAAATGATTACAAATTCCCCTACCCCCTATTCCAAATACTCCAAGACTATGGGCCTCATCTACATAAATATCTGCATTATATTTTTCAGAAAGAGCGACAATTGAAGGTAAATCAGCAATATCTCCCTCCATAGAATAAACTCCATCTACAACTATTAGTTTAGTATCTTCATAAGGTATCTTCTTTAAAATACCTTCCAAAGATTCCATATTATTATGTTTAAACTTATAATCCTTTCCAAAGCTCAATCTTCTACCTTCAATCAGTGATGCATGGTCGTATTCATCCATAATCAAATGATCTTTTCTTGAAATAATTGTAGGAATAACTCCAATATTGGATTGGAAACCTGTTGAAAACAGAATTGCTTTTTCCTTACCAAGAAAATAAGCTAATTTTTCTTCTAATTCAATATGAATATCTAAGGTGCCATTTAAGAATGGAGATCCAGCACAACCAGAACCATATTTACTTAATGCTTTTTGACCAGCTTCTATAATCCTTTTATGATTTGTTAATCCAAGATAGCTATTAGAACCAAACATCAAGACTTCTTTGTTATTGATTTTTACTCTCGAATCTTGATCTGAAGAAATTGCTCTGAAATAGGGATAAATACCTGAATCTTTAATTTTTTGTGGTTCTGTATAATTAGCAAACCTTTCTTTTAGTTTTTTCATATAAATGATATAATGAGAATATTTAACATACAAGTAAATAAAAATAGCCTACAAAAATAATGATTTATTTTGAATAATCTAATATTTTAATCTAAAGAGAGAAAAATAGAATCTAAATCTAAATAAATGAATTCTGAATATATTTTAT
>WARP01000630.1_pt1 | contig 10158 bp, 11 predicted proteins | sample 4769151 | NCBI WGS metagenome assembly WARP01 (sample SAMN08893023, study PRJNA449175) | gut metagenome | isolation source: rumen sample fed with dry roughage | host: cow | place: India: Nagpur | collected 2016 | reverse complement strand
TAAGTTGACAAAAACAACTAAACATGCGAAAAGACATTTTTGGTTAAACGATGTTTGCACATGCCACGGATTGTTACCGTCCCACTCAGCTTAGAACAGCGTGCACAACTAATTCTCCTGACCAAGCATGCAGCACATTGGCGTGAAAGACAACGTGCCCAAACCATTCTCTGGCTTTCCGAAGGTAAAACTGTTGCCGAAGTTGCTGCGTTACAAGAGCGTATCCCAGAAACCATAAGGCTACAACGCCGACATTGGGAGCTACATCAGTTTGAATCGATTCAAGAAGGTCATCGCTCAGGCCGTCCCAATACACTGACCTCAAACTATCAGGCTCAAATCTTAGAGTGGGTCAACACAAGCCCACTCAATGCAGAACAAATCCGAGTCAAACTGCATGAAAAACACGGTGTGTCCGTGTCTGTTGAAACTCTTCGCAAGTTTTTGCGAGATTCAGGCATGGTCTTCAAACGCACCCGCCACAGCTTGAAAAAAAAGAGACCCGACCGCATTTGGACAAGCGCAACAGCAGATTGAAGCATTACGTGAGCAAGCGGCACGTGGTGAAATTGTATTGGGCTATGTCGACGAAACAGGATTTTCGGCTACGCCAGATAACCGTTATGCGTGGACAAAGATAGGCGATGTTCATGCGGTTGATGCTGTAAGACTAAAGCGAGTTAATGTGATGGGTTGTCTCCTGTCAACGGGTCATCTGATCACCAGTTGCCTACAGGAATCCGTTAACAGTCGCTGGTTTTATGCCTATTTGATGGGTGTAGCAGCACAGGTGAAACGCAGCTATCAAGTTCCTTTGGTGTTGATTGTTGACAATGCCTCGATTCATCGCAGCAAACAGATGGTAGATTGGCGCAAGCTTCTTGTACAAGAGTATTCAACGACTTTGTATTTTCTACCTGCGTATAGTCCTGAGCTGAATAGAATTGAGATGGTTTGGAAGCAGATGAAGTATAACTGGCGGGATTTTAAGGTGATGAAGGCAGATCAAATAGAGCGTTGGGTTGGGCAGATTTCAAAGGGTTTTGGTAATGAATACATGTTTACTTTTTAGTTGATACTTATACTGCGATACATTATTAATTTTAAAATTGTTAAATATTTCTCTCCCTCTAAAATCTTCTAAAAGATCGGGATACAATGGAGCTATAAAAAAAAGTAGCATTTGCTCAGATGTTGATATCAATCCTTTCAAGACGTTCATGTATAAATTTTTTTCTTTATCTGTGAGACCCGCATTATCTACAAGGAGATAAATACTTTTATAAATTTTAAAATATGAATATATTGAAAGCACTGCTTTCTTATTATTAATTTTCACAAGATATTCATGATAGTGAGTTTTTAAAATATTAAGATCTATCTCTTTATCGAATTTTGATAATTCAGTTATAAAAAATGAACTTATGTCATCAAAAACTTGTAACCCCGATGTTTCAACACTTTGATGATCTTTGACTTTTATGGCATTTAACAAATCATTTTTATAATAAACTAATGAATAAAATCTAGAATCGAAATTAGATTTTTTTAACTCGTCCATCTGTTCTTTATGATTTGATTGAATCATCTCTAACTGTTGAATTAAAGAGAATTCACTCTATTCTAATTGCTTTCTAGTCAAATCTTTTGATTCTTTATTTGCTTTACGCTGCAAATAAGCTGAATACATAACAATAAGCAATGTAACTGACGTGAAAAGTGTATTTAAACTTCCATATATATCTCCTAAAGCTCCAAAATCCTTTAATTCAGTTTCTTTAGCCCCGATTTCCCCCATAACCCACTTGAAAAACAAAGGAAAAATACACCAGGCAATAATTAATACGACAAGAGCAACAATAATAAATACAATTTTCTGAATACCGTTCAACCCCATAATATATCCTAAAGAATAGTTTTTAATTTAAGTTATAAAAAGAATACCAATAGATATTTCTAAAAATATATTATATTAATTTTTATTAATCATCAGGCAATAAAAAACCCCAAGACTTAATATGCTTGGGGTTCTTCAAAATCTTGGTCCCGAGGGTCGGACTCGAACCGACACGTCATCTCTGACAGCGGATTTTGAGTCCGCCGCGTCTACCAATTTCACCACCTCGGGAAAGGTGTTGCAAGCTGATCAGCTTGTGGTGGCTATATTACTCTCAAACTTGGAATTGTCAATTATCTAAATTAACCGATCGCTCAATTTTAAATCAAAATCAAAAACTTTGTTTTAAAAAACATCAGATAGCATCTGTTTTGTGCATTTCCAGCCTATAATGCGGATGTTTTTCTTATTTCAATACATTGAAGATGCAACTTTCTGACTTTAACTTTGATCTCCCTGACGAGCTGATCGCCCGTTACCCGCTTGAAACCCGTAGTGCTTCACGCCTTTTGCATCTTGATGCTCAAGGTCAATATCATGACCATCAATTTACAGATATTCTCGATTTACTGAATGAAGGTGATTTGCTGGTTTTAAATGATACCAAGGTCATGAAAGCACGTCTGAAAGGTAAACGTGCCACTGGGGGTGCGGTTGAAGTTTTGGTGGAACGCATGCTGGACAAGTTCATTGCGCATTGCCATATTAAAGCCAGTAACTCGCCAAAAGAAGGCGCAGAACTGTTCATTGGTCCAGATGAAGTAAAAGTCACAGTCAAAGGTCGTCATGAAAATCTGTTCATTGTCGAGTTTTCTCAGCCCATTTTAAATGTTTTAGATCTCTATGGTGCGTTGCCAATTCCGCCTTATTTCAACCGTGAAGCAGAATCAATTGATACCGAGCGTTATCAGACCGTTTTTAATGACCCAACTAAACTGGCCAGTGTTGCGGCCCCGACTGCCAGCCTGCATTTTGACGAAGCCCTGTTAAAAAAACTTGAAGAAAAAGGCATCCAGAAAACCTTTGTGACCTTGCATGTCGGTGCAGGAACCTTCCTTCCGGTACGGACCAACGATATTGAAAACCATATCATGCACAGTGAATGGTGTGATGTGTCTGATGAATCTATGGCGCTGATCAAAGCAACCAAAGCGCGTGGCAATAAAGTCATTGCTGTCGGTACAACTGCAACCCGTGCCACTGAAAGCGCTGCACAGGCCAATGGCGGTGAGTTAAAAGGCTGGACGGGTGATACCCAAATCTTCATTTACCCGGGTTACCAGTTTAAAGTGGTTGATCGTCTGATTACCAACTTCCATCTTCCTGAATCAACGTTATTGATGCTGGTTTCGGCATTGTCGAATCGTGATAATATTTTAGCTGCCTATCATCATGCGGTAGAAGCCAAATACCGTTTCTTCAGTTATGGCGATGCCATGCTGGTTGATAAAATCATACCTTAATTATTGTTGATAATAAGAAGTACGCCATGCCGCTCGATGCTGTTAAATATTCGATTCATATTCGACGTAAAAAAAATGAACGGGTTTTTAATAATATTGCGCGGCTTTGGGAGATTGCCCGCCAGGCTCAGACGCATCAGGATATTTTAGATGCCCTGCATCCCTGGAATGCCCCGATCGTGCTCAAGTTTGAAAATGTCCTCCCGCTTCTTCTGGCAGCAGCAGGACTGTTTTTTATCCTGCTGATTTTTATCCATCCCGGTAATATCTGGATTCAGATCAGTCTGATCAGCGGTTTTTTTATGATTTTCTGGGCTTATATTAGTTATGAAGAAAGCAAGCCCATTGATGAAGTCATCGAATATCTGGAACAGCAAAGTATTGCTAAAAAATACAATCTTGCCTTCCAGCAACAACCGCAACATTTTTCTGTTCCCCTGCAACCGGTTTTATTTATTGCCCATTTAAAGCGTTTATTTCCGGTCTTTAATCAGGGCAGCATTTCCAATGACTTTCCTTATTACGCCAGCACCCAATGGACCGATGATGAAGGCAAACAGCATCAGGTGATGGTATTTCAATATCATTATGTCAATGAAATCCGGATTCGTAATAAAGACGGCAATGAAGTACAGGTGAGTGAAGTACACAAAGATTTATGGGGTGTATTTGTTTTTGATGTGGAAGTACACGGTGTGGCAGTCACTACGGCCAACAAGGAGTTTTATTATCCTTACAGTTTTCCGTGGCATACCAGTGATATTCAAGTCAATCAGAAACTGAATATTTTTGGCAGCGATGAAATGCAGATGGCGAAACTGCTTACGCCGGCATTTGTGCTGAGACTGGATGAATTTTTTGCTCAGCGTCAAGGCGATTTAATTTTCCATCCCGACAGCCATATCTTATGTTTTTTAGGAACGGCCGATTTATTTCATATTTCAAGCCGGGCAAAAAATATTCACGATATTTCTGCATTACGTGGACACTTGCGTACTTTTAAACTACCTTATCTGGAAAGTTTACAGCGTGATTTAACGCAGTTTTTAAAATAACAATCTTGTAAATGTTTGGGGACAAATAAATGGGGTTATTGATTTTTTTATTGTTGACTATTGCCGTGATTGTAGCCTGTATCATGATTCGCAATAATATTGTGCGTCATCACAATGCTTCTATTCGTTCCTGGTCAGATGTGGCAACTTATGAGCGTCAGAAGATTAAAGTTCTGGATGGCTTGCAACCTTTGGTTGAACAATATTCCAATTTTGAACAAGGTACTTTGGAAAAAGTAACCGAACTGCGGCAGAATATTTTAAATCTCAATTTAAACAATGCTGATGTTGCCCAGTTGCAACGCGTTGAAAGCCTGAACAAGGAATTGATGCAGAGTCTGAATGTCGTGGTAGAAAACTATCCCGAGCTGAAAGCCAATGAAATTTATCTAAAAATGATGAATGAAATTGAAGAACAGAATGAAAATGTCGGGGCAGCCATTACCATTTTTAACCGCAATGTTGAACTGTTTAATAACAATATTCAGATTTTTCCCAATAACATCGTCAATACCCTGTCACTCGGTAAAAAAGCCATTCGCCCCTTCCGCGATCTGGCAGCTACACAGAGTTTTGACTATCGACCGAATTTTTAAGTCGTTAATATTAGAATAAATGAAAACATCGGCATGCAGAAAAGCATCATTTCTACATGCCCATCCGCAAGGCAAGCACAGCCTCACTTGTAGCTTATTTTCTTCAGCAAAAAAGAATCGCGTTAAAATTCGACAACACTGGCGTTTATGTGCGTAATCAAGGAAAATAGCGAACTTTTGGCGGCGAACTGTTTTTTCGCTCTTGCACTGCAACCAAAGCAGTGCTTTGCTCTCGTCCAGGATATTTTATGAAGTTTGAAAAATTAGGTCAGTCGGGCCGTGCCCGTCGTGGTCGTTTAACGCTGGAACACGGCGTGGTGGAAACCCCAGTGTTTATGCCTGTCGGTACCTACGGTACAGTCAAAGGCATGCTCCCACGTGATGTAGAAGATATTAAAGCCCAGATTATTTTAGGTAACACCTTCCATCTCTATTTACGTCCCGGCCTGGACGTGATTCGTGAACATGGCGGTTTGCACGAGTTCATGAAATGGAACAAACCGATTTTAACCGATTCAGGCGGCTTCCAGGTGTTCAGCCTGGGTGCGATGCGTAAGATTAAAGAAGAAGGTGTAACCTTCCGTTCACCAATTGATGGTTCAAAAGTCTTTTTATCACCTGAAATTTCAATGGATATTCAACATACCTTGAATTCAGACATCGTGATGATTTTTGACGAATGTACGCCTTACCCGGCTACGCGTGAAGAAGCACAGAAATCTTTGCAGCTTTCACTGCGCTGGGCAAAACGCTGTAAAACCCATCATCATGATGTATTAAAAAATAAAAATGCCCTGTTTGGTATTATTCAGGGCGGTATGTATGAAGACCTGCGTGATGAATCACTGGCAGGCTTAAAAGAAATCGACTTTGATGGCTTTGCCATTGGCGGTCTTTCTGTCGGTGAACCGAAAGAGGAAATGATCAAGATTCTGGATCATCTTCCACCGAAAATGCCGGAAGACAAGCCCCGTTACCTGATGGGTGTCGGCAAGCCTGAAGATATCGTGGAAGGCATCCGCCGTGGTGTGGATATGTTTGACTGTGTCATGCCAACCCGTAATGCACGTAATGGTCATTATTTTGTGACAGACGGTCTGGTGCGGATTCGTAATGCCAAATATCGTCATGACCAAAGTCCACTCGATCCAGACTGCGACTGCTATACCTGCCAAAACTTTACCCGTGCTTATCTGTTCCATCTGGAAAAATGTGGCGAAATGCTGGGTTCCATGCTGGGTACTATTCATAACCTGCGTTATTACCAAAGGTTTACACAAGACATCCGTGATGCGTTAGATAATGGTACTTTTGATGAATATGTACAGGATTTTTATGCGCGTCGTGGTCTAGAAGTCCCCCCTTGTCCTGAAGATTAATCTTTCAGTATTTGCGCTGAAGAAAAAGACAAGGTAAATTGCTGAACAAGTTATCTTATTTATCATCATATTGTTGATATACATTTTTTAGTTTAGGAAATTGAAATGAGCCTTTTTATTTCTACTGCTCACGCAGCAGGTGAAGCTGCACAACAACCAAGTTTGGTAACCAACCTTTTGATGATTGCGGTATTTGTCGCAATTTTCTATTTCCTGATCTGGCGTCCTCAAGCGAAACGCGCGAAAGAACACCGTACCCTGGTTGAAAGCCTGGGTGTAGGTAGCGAAGTAGTTTTTGCAGGTGGCCTGATGGGCAAAATCACTAAAATTGAAGGCGATTTTGCAGTGGTTGAACTCAGCCGTGGCGTAGAAGTAAAAATTCAGCGCGCAAGTGTGATTTCAGTTCTTCCTGAAGGCACATTAAATAATCTCTAATCAAAATTAGTCGTGCCCTAGCACGACTTTTTCATTTTAAGAAGAAAACAGATGCGTTACCCAGCATGGAAATATCTGCTGATCCTTGTGGTTTTGGTGATCAGCACATTATACGCGCTGCCTAGTTTGTACCCCGATGAACCTGCTGTTCAAATTTCCGGTGCCAAAGCCGGCACCCAAATTGACCAGAGCATCGTACAAAAAGCAGAGCAATTATTACAAAGTGAAAAAATTTCAAGCCATGACAACAGCTTTAGCAATAATGCTGCCCTTTTACGTCTCGACTCCTCTGAAGCACAGTTAAAAGCCAAAGAAGTATTGCGTCGCGGATTGGGTGATAATTATGTTGTTGCCTTGAACCTTGCCCCAACCACACCTGAATGGCTGCAAAAAATTGGTGCCAAACCAATGAAACTGGGTCTGGATTTACGTGGTGGTGTGCACTTCCTGCTTGAAGTGGATATGGACAAGGCCATCAGTCAGCGTATGGAAACATCGGCGACTGATCTGCGTCGTCAATTGCGTGACAACAAGCTAAAATTCAACAGCCTGTCATTGAATAACAATACCATTACCGTTCAGTTTGCCAATAACGGTGACCGTGAAGCTGTGATGGATTTCTTGCGTCGTAATGGCAATGAATTCAACCAGCAGGCAATTGCCTCTGAGTCCGGTTCAACTTTACGTCTGAACTATACCGACGTGCGCAAGCAGGAAATTCAGTCTTATGCCGTTAACCAGAACTTAACCACTTTACGTAACCGTATTAACGAGTTAGGTGTAGCGGAAGCATTGGTTCAAACTCAAGGCAGCAACCGTATTGTAGTTGAACTTCCGGGTGTTCAGGACACTGCTGAAGCGAAACGCGTCTTGGGCCGTACAGCCAACCTGGAATTCCGTCTGGTTTCCGATTTGAATGACCAGTACATCGATCCGTATACTGGAAAGTCTACAGCTCAGGCCCTACCTCCGGGTACTGAAGTTTTTGCTTATGAATCATTGGATAGCGGTCGTGAGTTATTGCTCAACCGTAACCGAATTCTGACCGGTGAACGTGTTCAGAATGCCTCTAGCGGCTTTAGCCAGGATACTGGCGGTGCTGAAGTAAATATTACTTTGGACAGCGCTGGCGGTAAGTTAATGGCAGATGCCACCCGTAATGCGGTTGGTAAACGTATGGCGGTATTGTTCATCGAGAACAAGCAAAAGATCAGCTATGTGCCTGATCCTGTGACGGGTGCGCAAACCGAAGTTCGTACTCCTTATGCTGAGTCAGTCATCATTAACGCTGCAACCATTCAGGCGGTATTAGGTTCCCAGTTCCGTATTACCGGTCTGGATTCACCACAGGAAGCGGCTGAACTTGCCTTGATGCTTCGTGCTGGTGCACTGGCTGCGCCGATGTATTTTGTTGAAGAACGTGTGGTTGGTCCGAGCCTGGGTCAGGAAAATATTGACAAAGGTGTGTTATCGACTCAAATCGGCTTCCTTCTGGTGGCGATCTGGATGGTGGTGTTCTTCCGTCTGTTCGGTGTAATTGCCAACTTTGCACTGGTATTTAACCTGGCTATGATCCTGACCGTCATGTCATGGATTGGCGCTTCCCTCACCCTTCCAGGTATTGCCGGTATCGTGATTACCATTGGTATGGCGGTCGATGCCAACGTACTGATCTGTGAGCGAATACGGGAAGAAATGAAATGGGGGGCCTCGCCCAAACAGGCGATTGTCGCCGGTTATGATCGGGCCTATAACACCATTTTTGACTCGAACTTAACTACCTTCCTGGTTGCGTTCATTCTGTTTGCCATTGGTACAGGTCCGATTAAGGGCTTCGCGGTGACATTAATGATCGGTATTGTCTGCTCGATGTTTACAGCCATTACGGTAACACGTGCCATCGTACAGCTTATTTATGGCAAAAAACGTAACTTGAAAAAGTTGAGCATTTAGGAGATCGAAGATGACTGATATGACTCAACCGAAAAAGAAATACGGTCGCCCGGATGATGAGCGCATCATTGACTTTATGAAGATTGCCAAACCTGCGGCAATCATCTCTATTCTTTTAACTTTGGCCAGTATTTTCTTTATTGCCACCAAAGGTCTAAACCTCGGTCTGGACTTTACTGGCGGTGTTTCTGCCGAGCTGAACTATAAACAACCGGCCAATCAGGTCGAAGTTATTCAGGCTTTGAACCAGGCAGGCTTTAAGGATGCGGTGGTACAAACTCTCGGCAGTAACAAAGACCTTCTGGTTCGTATGCCTGTTCAGAACATTGAAGTAGAAGATCTGAATAACGCCATCACCAAAGCAGCACAATTACCGAATAACCCTGCTGAGGTCCACAAAGTGGATTCTGTCGGTGGACAGGTCGGTAACGAGCTGTATATTCGTTCGGCAGGTGCTGTAGCCTTGGCATTACTGCTCATGCTGGTTTACGTGACCATTCGTTTTGAATTCAAGCTGGCGGTAGGTGCGGTGCTTTCGTTATTCCATGACATCATTGTCACCATTGGTATTTTTGCCATGATGCAATGGCCGTTTGATTTAACCGTACTGGCAGCTATTCTTGCGCTGTTAGGTTTCTCGTTAAACGATAACATTGTGGTATCCGACCGTATCCGTGAAAATTTCCGCAAGATTCGCGGTGCCTCGCCAGTTGAAATCGTCAATATCGCGTTGACTGAAACCTTACGTCGGACCATCCACACCTCCATGACCTTATTGCTGGTCGTTGTCGCAATGATGTTCCTGGGCGGTGAAGGTCTGCACTGGTTCTCGATTGCAATGTTTATTGGTGTATTTGTCGGTACCTATTCTTCAATTTATATTGGTACTGCATTTGCCTTATGGCGTGGCCTGAACCGTCAGGACTTTATTGTACAGGTGAAACCTGAATTTGATGAAGAACAGGAAATTCCAAAGTAATTTCTGTGCTTTCTTTAAATTCGATAAAAAAGCCCATCATCTGATGGGCTTCTTTATGCAGGTCAAAAATATAAAATGCTGTACAAGATCTGAAATTTTATCCGTGTGAATGTACAAGCTTATAGTTTTGCAAGATCACCTTTTAAGGCTACACCGGCAACCGCAGTTCCTTTGGCACATTGGTAAGTGGTGGTACTGCGGGTTTCGTTTGCTTTATAGTAGCTCACAATATTGGTCACAGCATTGGCACCCTTTGCCTTGGCAGTGTTCTGGAACTGGATTAAAGCAGAACGTAAAACATGATCGCATGAGCTTTCAGCAGACTTGGCAAAACCATTGGTTTTTTTATTGCTCACCAAACCTTTTTGAATGACTTTTCCACCCGCACGTGTACCCGCCAA
>WARP01001398.1_pt1 | contig 10160 bp, 6 predicted proteins | sample 4769151 | NCBI WGS metagenome assembly WARP01 (sample SAMN08893023, study PRJNA449175) | gut metagenome | isolation source: rumen sample fed with dry roughage | host: cow | place: India: Nagpur | collected 2016 | reverse complement strand
GACCATCGGGTTCACCTGGTCGGTTTGATGCTTCTGTCTACTCAGAGAAGTTCTCAATCTTCGCCCACCGCTCCCGTACATAGTGAGCCGCCATCTTGGGGCATCTGTCGCGGGTGAAGAGCCCCTTATGATTACCACCGGCTCTCATCGGACCCTGTTGTGTATCGAAATCAGCAAAGTTCCACGGATGCTCCCCGACGACAAACGAGCGGCCGTCCAAGCACTCGTTCATCGCCTTCAGGTACGCAACCTGGAACTCCTCGGTAAACATCTCAGGTATAACGGCATGGAAACCGGCGATGGCATCAGCACCGTATTCGGTGAGAATGAGAGGTGTATTGATTTGCTGCCAGAAGTCCAGCTCCTCGTTGAACGCATCCTTGGCGATGTCCAGGCATCCGCTCAGGTTGTACCAGCCGTAGTACCGGTTGATGCACACTACATCCATGCTCCGGGTTGTCTTGTCCTTGGTGTAATCGTTCTGGCAGCAGACCATCGTAACCGGACGGTTTTGAGGATCGCGGGCATGGGCTTTCTCATACAAGCGGTGCCAATAGGCATAGGCATCGTCGGCAAAGTGCTCCGTATCGGGTTCATTGCCAAGGCTCCACATCACCACCGATGGGTGATTCTTATCCCTGTCGATCAACTGCTCGAGCAACGCTTCATGATAGGAAGCAGTATCCAGTTGGGAATAGGGATTGATCTGGCCTTGGAAATTGAGGCCGACGGCAGGAAGCTCATCGATGATGACAATCCCCTCCCTGTCGCAGAGAGCGTACATCTCCTCGGCATACGGATAATGACTGGTTCTTAGGGAATTGGCATGAAGCCAATCGAGCAAGCCTACATCCTTTACCTCCAAGCATTGGTCGATGCCCCTTCCTCGAAACACCGAATCCTCATGCATGCCTGTGCCCTTGAAGTAGAACTTCTTATCATTGATGAGGAATGCATCCTTTTCTACCGTGACCGTACGGATTCCGAATTTCAGGTCGTAGATGTCTTCACCCGAAGTGATTCGGGCGGTATACAGGTATGGTGTACCGGGCTTGGGAAACCAAAAATGGGCATTTCTGATCCGTAGAGATCCCTTTGTTCCGGTATGTGTTGCTACGATTTGGTCCTCAGCATCCAGTATCTCAATCCGTGTCTCTCCTGTTGAAGTGCTTTTCACGGTAATTTCTGCCATGCCATCGGCACCATCAATGGAAGTTGCAATGGTGACATCCTCGATATACTGGCGGGCAGTTGTGTAGATTCTCACCGGACGGGTGATTCCTGCAAAATTGAAGAAGTCGAAATTCGGCAGGTTGAAGGAAGTGAGATGTTTCTTTGCATGTTCAACACTGGGAATCCCGGGGTTATCGGAGCCGAAGAATGCGGTACCGGACTCATTGCCGATAGGCAGGCTCTTCCAATCAATCCTATTGTTTACCCTGACCAGAAGCCTATGTCTCATCCCGCATGCTGCAAGGTTGGTGATATCGACCTCGAAAGGAAGGAATCCCCCTTTGTGGGAACAAACGAACCTTCCATTTATTAGAACTTCGGCATCGTGCGTCACTGCATCGAAGCGCAACACCCTGCGTTGGTCGGAGAGGACCTGTGGAATGAGAAACTCGGTCTCATACTCCACAACTCCGCAATAATAGCGTGCCCTGGAGTCGGTAAGCTGTGTATTGAACGAACCGGGGACATGGATTGACTGCCACCTCTTGTCCCCAGCAAACCTGAACTTCCAAATCCCGCATAGCGAGAGTATGCTTCGTTTCTCATTGACAATCGGATACATGAAGAACCTCCTTGTGCATCAGCCTTTAACACTTCCGATCATGATGCCTTTTACAAAATACCGCTGGACGAACGGATACACCAGCAGAATCGGTCCAGTAACGACCAATGCGGTTGCCATCTTCAACGTTTCACTGGGCAACACCACGGTATCGAGGAACACGCCTGCAGCAGCTGCCTGCTTCATGTATTCAGCATTCGAGAGCATCCTGTACAACAGGTATTGAAGCGGATAGAGGCTTTCTTTTGTGATGTACAAGCTGGCATGGTACCAATCATTCCAATAATTGAGGGCGATGAAGAGCCCTACCGTGGCAAGTCCGGCTTTACAGAGGGGGAGCATCACTTTCTCATAAATCTGCCAATCATTGGCTCCATCAATCTTGGATGCTTCCACAAGACTGTAGGGAATGGATTTCATGAAATTGCGCATCAGAAAAATATTCCATGGGCTCAACAGGCCCGGCAGAACCAATGCCCAGAGCGTGTTTTTCAACGTCAGGTATTTCACGAACAAAATATACGTCGGTATCACCCCTCCGCTGAACAAGGTCGTGAAATAAATGAAGAAGGACACCTTATTCCTTGCAGGGAAGTCCTGCCTGATGAGGACGAAGCCCGTCATCGAAGTCAGCAGCAAAGAGAGTGTGGTGCCGGCTACAGTAATACAGATAGTAACCAGATACGATTGCATCAGAGCATTGAATCCTTGGAAAATGGAGCGGTAGGCGTCGAAGGACAGCTGTGTCGGCCAGAGCTTGAACCCCTCTCTCAGAATAGTCTGCTCGTCTGAAATACTTGCAACGATAATCAGCCAGAACGGGATGAAACACAGAACTGTGACTATGGTCATTACACCATATCCAAGCAGGGTGAAGGATTGAGTTCCCTTATCGCTCTTCATGGTGGTAGAAACGGTTTGCATGGTCACTCCTCCTAAAATAGTGCAAGGTCTTCATTGAAGTGCTTGACCAGTGCATTGACGCCAAGGACCAATATGCAACCGAAAACCGACTGGAACACCCCGGCGGCAGAGCCCATGCCGATATCAAAATTCACCGTCAGCGATCGATACACATAGGTATCGATTATGTCGGTGGCATTGAACAACAACCCATTGTTTCCCACCAGTTGGTAGAACAGCTGGAACTGGCCTTTGAGGATGCTTCCCAGATTGAACATCACCAGGAGCACAAATGTAGGCTTGATCATCGGCAGCGTAATGTGGGTGATCTGCTGCCATTTCGAAGCCCCGTCGATTCTTGCTGATTCAAAGATTCCTTGGTCTATACCGCTTATAACCGACAAATACACGACACTTCCGTAACCGAGGCCTTTCCATATCTGGATGGCAATAATAATACAAGGCCATGCTTGAGGCTTAAGATAAATATTATACTCTGCAAGCCCCAGGGTTCTGAGTATCGTATTGATTACTCCGTTGTCGATGTTCAGCAAGGCATACGAGAAGAGTCCCACCAACACCCATGATATGAAGTAGGGCAGGAAGATGACTGATTGACTCACTTTCACAAATCTCTTGTTCGGAAGATCGGTCAGGAACAAGGCACATATGATTTGTATGATATTGCCACCAAAGAGAAATGCCAGGTTGTAGAGGATGGTGTTCTTCAAGAGGCGACCGAAAATACCGCTGTTCAGTAGATACTGAAAGTTTTTCATCCCGACAAAAGGGCTTTTAAAGAACCCCAACCTGAAATCGAACTTCGTAAAAGCAAGCCAAATTCCCATCATGGGGATATATGAGAACACAATAAAATATATAATCACCGGAATAAGCATCACCCACAGTACTTTGTTCTTTACAAAGCAATGTAGTAGCCCGGGCTTTGGGAGAGCCAGGATGCCTGGCGAAATCTTTTTCATGAAATAACCTCCAAGAACTAGTGGAACAATACCTGGATTCATTGTAAACGTATGCCTTTTGATTGCAATTTGAAATCTGAGTCATGATTGTATTTCCAAGACACTGGTCAGAGAGCTATTGTGTTTCTCCTAAAAAAATTGCATGTGTCTACTCTTGTTTGTACAAGAATCTCTTGTATTTCAAATAGACAATTCAAAACACCGGCGGCTATGCTTTGCATGTACACTTTGGACACATTTGGAAGGAACAAACATGACATTGAATGTGGTTGTGGAAGGAAAAAAGACAGGACGCATATTCCTTGGTATCGGGGGTGTTACCAGCAATGGCATGACGAAACTTCTTCATGAATACCCTGAGGATCAACGCGAGGATATTCTGGCGTTTCTGTTCGAGCCAAAATTCGGGGCTGCTCTTCAGACTGTGAAAGTGGAAATCGGCTCCGATGCAAACGGCACGTGCGGAACCGAGCCAAGCCATATGCGGTCGGAAACCGATTATGATATCGGGCGGGGAGTAGGGCTTTGGCTTGCACGGGAGGCGAAGAGGCACAACGAGCATATTCTTCTTGATGCGATTCGATGGGGAACTCCTTCCTGGATTACCGACAATGAGAAGAAGTATCAGTATTACCTGGGGTTTCTCAAAGGGGCCAAGCAAGTATTCGGACTTGATTTTGATTATCTCGCCCCTGACGAGAATGAAGGATCATACTCCATCGACTGGGTGGTCAATGTGCTCAGACCCGGCCTGGATAAGGATGGATTTTCCCGTGTGAAACTCAGCGGTGCCGACAGCACCGAAGATTGGAACATTGCGCCCCTTCTTGAGGGAAACCCTGACTTACGGCAGAGCATCAACGCTGTAACCAGGCATTATAAACAAGATAGTCCTCCTCTTCTGCACGACTGTGGTCTTCCACTTTTCAATAGTGAAGACCTCGCCCCATTCAGGCATTCATTCTCGTTTGCCTTGGAGATGGCCTACAAGATCATTCGCTCCTTCGTATCCGGCAGGATGGTCCAATATGTGATGCACCCCATCATTGAGGCCATCTACGATAGTGTTCCGTATACATGCAAAAGCATCCAGCTGGCATCTTCTCCCTGGACCGGACACTATGAAGTACTGCCGGGGCTTTGGGTGGTTGCCCAATTCACCCAGTTCATCCAACCTGGATGGCGATTCATTGAAAACGCATGCTACTCATCCCCGCTTGTCAGCTATGTTGTACTCGAAGATCCACAAACGGGTGGGGTGAGTATCATCATTCTGAATAGGAGCGATGAAAAACAGAGTTTATCCTTCCTGTTGAAAGATATGACCGGGGCCAGGTTTCATCGGTGGGAAACCAGCGAGAAGCATCAGTTTGTGCAAAAGGAAGGCATCAACCTTGAGGACTCACTACTGAGCATTGATGTTGAAGCCCTGACTATTTGCTCATTGAGCACTATCGGCGGCCAACATAAGGGGTGTTCCCGGCATCCCATCCCTGATGAAACGCGATTTGTTCTTCCCTATGTTGAAGACTTTGACTCCTATGAGGTGGGCAGGCAACCCAGGTTCACCATCGACCAGGGCGGAGCCTTTGAAATCTGCAAAGGAGGAATTGACGGGAGCCTTTGTCTGAAGCAGGTTCTGACCAACCATATGAAACCGATTGATTGGGAGAGAAGACCGACCCCGATGCCTTACACGATTCTTGGTGGACAAGAACTGACCAATTATCAGGTACAGGTTGATTTTGCCATGGAGGCGATGCCGGAGCCCGATTATGAAGGATATGTATTGCTCGGTTCCCGCTGCAATTACGCTTCGGCAAAATGTGATATTCCACAGTGCTACAATATCCGGATATTCCATACTGGAAGATGGCTCTTTTCCTGCGGTCCGATTGTGCTGGCGGCAGGCAGGCTTGCGTCGTTCACTCTTTGTTCATGGCACAGGCTTGCGCTCGGCTGCGAGCACAATGTGATCAGTGCTTTCTTCGATGACCGGCTGTTGGCATCGGTGGTGGATGAAGCAATCCCAAGCGGCAATGTTGTACTGGGCAGCGGCTACAACATTGTCAAGTATGACAATCTCGTCATAGAGAAGATTGGATGTCTTAGTGAACAGTGCAAACGATACGCAATATCCGGTAAGGGTATTGTCTTGACAGGTAATTGGACAGGAGTCGGCAGCAGTTCTGATAATTACTACAGAACAGTGAGAAAGGCTTCGGAATCGGGAAGTCGGATGGATTTTTGCTTCACAGGGACTTCTCTCTGCATCGTAGGCGTCCTGGATGGTGAATCCGGGATGGCGGATGTGTACATCGATGACCACAAGGTCGCAACAATCGATGCCTACTCTGATTCAAGGAGGTATCGAAGAAGTCTCTTTACCATACATGATTTGCCAGCGGGTATGCATGCAGTGAAGTTGGTTGTATTGGGTGCCCATCATCCGGATTCACTTGGAAACGCCATTGTCATAAACGCCATCGAAGTAGATGGTGAAGTGATTGCAATGGATGAAACACGGTAATACTGTACTCAACTATTGGGTGCAATAAGGATACATGGAGGAAATATGAAAAAGTTGCTTGTTGTTCTTTTAGTCCTTCTCACTGTCTTCTCGGCATTCGCTAAAGGCCAAGGAGAGTCAGCCTCGTCCAAGTCAGTCGACGACAATCCGTTTGCAGAGTATGTCGAATTGATGATGTATAGTTCAGGTTCCTCGGGAAAGGATACCGCAAAGGTGATGGAAAAGTTTAATGCGCTGTTGAAGGAGAAGTGCAATACAACAATCAATGTGACGTGTCTGGGATGGGATAACTATCGTAATCAGTACCAGTTGATCCTGACCACCGGTGAACCTGCCGACTTGATGTATGTAAATCCGAACCTCTACAGCTTGTATGCGGCGAATGGAGCCTTCACCGATGTAACGGAACTTTTCAAGCAGGCTATGCCGACGGTATACAGCTATTTCACCGAAGGCCAGCTCGCTCAGGTCAAGGTTGATGGGAAACTGTATATGATTCCATCGTTTGAGTCGAATTTCGCACAGAACGGCCTGTTCTACCGTCTTGACCTTGCCAAGAAATATGGACTTGGCGAAATCAGCAGTATTGATACATTTGAAGCGTATGCAGATGTCATTGCTGCAAACGAGAAGAATTTGCGCGTCATCGACGGAAATCCCGAGCAGACGCTGTTCCAGTTGTTCAAGGCAACCTATGGATTTGAGGCGATCGCCGGTTCAAACACCTCCATTGTCATGGTAAACAGCTATGATGATATCCATTCAATCATAGCCTACCCGTTCACGGATGAGTATGTTGCTTGGGCAAAGAAGATGAAAACCTGGGCGAGCAAGGGGTATTGGAGTACGAACGCTCTCTCAAGCACGATGGATCCCTGGAGCAGCATCCAGGTTGGAACAAGTGCCGTTACCCAGGCGAATGCTGATGGGGCAAAGAACATGATGCGTTACATGGCCACAAAGCTTCCCCAATCCGAGTGTGCGTATTGGAGTCTTGCAAATCTCAGCGGATACTCTTATGTGAACCCCGTGACAGAGAACGGGTATGCAGTTCCCGCCTCTTCCCCTCACGCAGAGCGAGCCCTTCGGGTGCTGGAACTGATCAAGACCGACCAAGAGCTGTTCGACTTGTGGATGTACGGCATCGAGGGCTTGCATTTCTCCCTCGATGCGGGCGGGAACCTCANNATTAAGCCGGCTGTTGGTGTCGATCCTGCTACGGTGAACAACCATAGTATGAGCGGAGCCCAGTATGCAATGCGTGTAAAGAATCTGATGCGCAACGATGCAGGCGTATGGGAAGGGTATGATGATCTGATCAAGTATCTCTCATCGATTGCGGTGTTGAACAAATTCGGGGCGGTCTCCCTCGATTACTCAAGCGTCCAGGCCGAACTTGCAGCAGTGAACCAAGTGGTGCAGCAGTATGGATATCCGATCAATATAGGCATCGTGGACGATGTCGACGCTGCAATCGCCGAGTATAGGAAACAGCTCAAGGCCGCCGGAATTGATCGGCTGCTTGCCGTTGTATCCCAGCAGATGGAAGCGTATTACCTGAAGAACGGAATCAACTAAAGGGCAAAGGTTTTTCTGCACATCACCCGTCTTTTACTAGGTGATGTGCAGACTTTGTCGTACACTAAAGCCATGAAACCAATACCAATTAGAAAATTCTCACACCTCTTCATCCTCTTTTTCGTGAGCATCCTGATTGTATTGGTTGTATCCATTTTCAGTTTCTTGGCTCTGTTTGAATCCACATCCCAAAAGCAATTACTCTCATACGGGCAAATCGCGCTTGAAAGCGATGTCCTGTACATTGATACGATAACAAGCTCGATCCAGGATGTTTTCAACAGTATCACCTTCGATGCTGATATCTCTAAACTGCTGAACTATGCATCAGTACAAACACTTGACCTTCATCTCGGGTTGCAAAGGCTTGCCTCCTATGTTCGGTCGAATTTTTTTATTGATTCCATCTATATCTTCAATCAGAGCAGCAATATGCTGTATGTTTCGTCTCCCAATGCCACCGAGGGGGTGTATGCGCCCGATTCGTTCTATGACCAAGGAGCCGTCGATGTGATGCAGCATTATTCTGAATTCAAGAATATGCAGCCAATATTCAGAACCATTGCGGTGGAATATCCCTATGAAGCCACCGATGCATACATTAGTTTCATGCGCTTCAATACGTTGAAACAGGCAAACCAGTCGAATGTGGTGATGATCAACATAAAACAGGAAATTCTGTCCAAGTTGGTTGGTTCTGTTTCCGAAAGTAATGATAGATTGCTGGTTTTCACCGACCATACCGGATGGTATGAAGTCATTGCTGGAAATGCGGCCAACTACTCCAAGGGTGTTTTGCAAGCCGTATTTGCACATCTGGACGATGAAAAGAAGCAATTCGTGGTAAACATTGAGAACAAGAGTTATGTGGTATGCATCCAAAGTGTGATGAACAGCGACATCGATATCGTACTCATCGCCGATGAAAGTGATATAAGCTCGATCACCCAAGCCAAGGAATACAACGAAGCGATGTTGCTCTTGGCGGTTTTGTTTGCAGTCTCCTTGCTTGCGGCTATTGCGGTGGTTCAACGGCTCATCCTGCTCAGCAAGTCCCATAAGGAGGCTTTGCTGGATTTGGAGAAGGAGAAGCAGGAGCTGTCCTTTGAAACAAAGCGCAGGAAAATCCTCTCCTTTTTACAGGCCAATCCCACCAAGGCGATATCAGAGACTGAGATGGAGGAAGTGTATCACATAGTGGGTTCTGATAGCTGTAGATGGAAAGATGTTCACTTGGTAGTCCTCTCCATCAACGAGTATTGTTCCAAAGTTATGGTGCGATACGAAAGGGTGAAGGACCGAACCATGCTTAAGCATGCCATTTGCAACACAGCATTCAAGGTTCTATCCGCACTCCCTGTGGTGTTCGCACTGTATGAGGATGATGAAAATTGCTTGCTGGTTGTCGATGCTCCCGAGACTGAGGCTGCGATGTTTTCAGCTCTTGAAACCCTGAAGGTCGCCATTAACGATGAGTTCGGAGTTACTGTTACGGTATTTGTTTCTGCCAAGACTAAATTCCCAAAACTGCCGTCTGTGTACTCGGAGCTTTCCAAATCATTGCCGTATAGAACGTTGTTTGAGAGGGAAAGTACTATAACTTCTGCGATGCTTGATGCCCGACAGATGTATGAGACCAGTATTTCAGAAACCCTGCTGAGGCGTTTCTCCCAGAACGTACTGCAACTGGATATGGCTTCGGCGCTGGTTGATCTCAAACAACTCCTTGAAAGTATCTCCCGTGGGTCGTATAAGAGTTTTCAGGTCAATGTTCTGCAACTGGCTGTTGCCTTGGATGAAGTCCTGAACAAACTGCAGGTGAACAACGGGATTGAAAAAACAGTAACCATTGACTCATTGCTGTACACAGTGTCCTCCTTTGAATCTGTGGAATCTCTCTATGGCGCATTTGAGCTTGCAATATTACAGGCTGAACAAGTAGTTGTTCAAAACAAGAACAGCCATCAATCATCGGTGGTAACCGAGATGCAGGAGATCATCAAGCGCATGTACGGCGTGAAGGACTTCTCCATCATAACTGTCTCGGAAATGATTGGAATGAATGCTTCCTATCTGGGGAAGCTGTTCAAGCGGAATACCGGGACAACGTTCATCGAGTTCCTCCATATGGTGCGTATGGAAGCTGCCTGCAATCTCCTTGCCACTACGGATTTGCAGATTGTTGATGTTGTCTCTTCTGTAGGATTCAGTGATGTGCCGTACTTCTACAAGGTGTTCAAGAAGGCAAATGGTTGTACTCCCAGCACCTACCGGCAGCAGCATGGAAGCTGAAATACAATTCCCTTTTTAAGTCGCTTTTCCCTAGGCTTTACAAACCAGGTCTATGATTCTATGCTGGGTTTGGAGGGTC
>WARP01000348.1_pt1 | contig 10161 bp, 8 predicted proteins | sample 4769151 | NCBI WGS metagenome assembly WARP01 (sample SAMN08893023, study PRJNA449175) | gut metagenome | isolation source: rumen sample fed with dry roughage | host: cow | place: India: Nagpur | collected 2016 | reverse complement strand
TTTTTTTGGCCAAGTGGCTTATCTTGCACATATCATATATTTGTTATCTATGCTATTCGAATACAATACATAGCCTTACATAGTATCAATGATGTCTAACAGCGACGATTGCATTGGAAGAAAAGTAAAGGAATTCAAGTATCTAAACTCTTGACCCAATGGAGATTAGCTCTCATAGTATTCTCATGTTGAAAAGAGAAATATTACTGTTGGTGATAGTTTTATATTGTATCACTGCCGCCTACTCAGCAATTACTGCAACCTATAAGCCTCAATCTTCCCTGATATTCAAATTGGGTCCTGATATCCAGACCCCTCTTACCCCGGCTGGTAAGTTTGGATCTGATAAACTGGTTGCACACATCGGTACGCTTTCGATTTCTTTTGAGCCGGCGGACCAATTCAGACGTCCCTATCTTGATACAAGTGGCTTCAGCCGACCTTACTATTTCAGGGGTATTTTCAATACTTGGAAAGGGGGTGTGCAAAACACGGAATTTTATATATATGCATACACCTCGCTGAGCTCCACTCCTTTTGCTCTGTGGTTGGAAGATGGCTCTGAAGCTCTTGCCGGATACTCCGAGAGTGTTCTTTCACCAAGTCCGTTTGTTGTTGATTTCTTTTTTGTCAGTCATCATGATGCTCAGTACTATCAGGTGGGGGAAAGCTATCAGATGGTAAGTGGAAGTCTAGGGACATTCCAGGTCACCCGGCTCATTGTCCCCCCTGATAATGGGACGCGGACAACCGAAAAGGTGCCGGTAGCGCATCCTGCAAATCTCTCCCCGAATGGGCCTATACCGATTATTGGAGATTCTACAGATGTAGTAGTTCCGCCCTCCATCCCCTATGGGGGTACAACACCGCCGCCCCCGCCGCCTCCCGAGCACTATTTGTTGTCGATTGCAGAAGTAGTCAGCTTTCCCATTGATGCGGCTTATGGGAGCAACCGTGTGAATATTGCAAAATGCCAGCTTACTTTGCAGAATGTGCAAGGAAACAACAAGAAGAAGGTCTATATCAAGTTCTCCAGTACTTCCTATACGGATCGTTTCAGGCTGCACTTGACTGATCCCCCGGGCGTCTATGTCATTCCTTACTCACTCTACTTTCTTGGAGAGGAAGTGGTAAGCGGACAGGATATTCTTTGGGCTCAATTAAGCGATGGACTGAATGAGCAGCCCATCAGTGTGGGCAACATCGATTCGACGACTGCAGAAATGGCTCCATCAGGGGAGTATAAGGACGTCATAACCGTAGAAGTCAGGCCGTATCACTAAACCCTGCTTCGCTTATAGGCATTGCGCTTGCGCCACAGGTGGGCGAACATGAACTTCTCGCCCTTGGTGGCATCATGCGCTTGGAGGTAGGCAAGAATCTTGCGGTGCTCCTCCTGTGTCTGGATCTTTCCTTGGTTTGAGAGTCTCTGATAAAAGAGCAGGCTGTTGGTATTCAGATTCAATCTGCTGAATGTGGTAAGCAGGATTGCATTGTTTGATGCACGCACCATCTCCAGATGAAACTGAAAGTGCAGGTCGCTGAAGTGCATCACCTCATCGGGCTTGTCCATGTTACAGGTGTCCATCTCGTCCAGGATGGCAGCGAAGGGAGCGATGTCCACTTCATTCTCGCAGTTGAGACGGAAGGCAAGGCTTTCCAGGTATGTGCGGATCTCTGCAATATGCTGGTAGTCCTTGAGGGTGAGTTCCTTGACATAGCTGCCGCTCTGAGGGAGGACGGTGACGAACCCATCCTGTTCAAGGCGCTTGATCGCTTCCCGCACGGGAGTGCGCGAGCAATTGTAGTCGACTGAAAGGGAGTTCTCACTGAGCTTGCTGCCAGGTATATACTCGTTCTTCAGAATCTTGTCCCGTATATCGTCATAAATTTGGTCGATTACCGCAGTACGTGTTGCCATAGTTTCCTTATTCTAGCACTCTTATGCATACTTCTTAAAAGAATCTTGTCATTTGATGTTACTTGTATTGAGTGAACTATAAACTAGAATACTAGAATAGCCAAAGATTAGATTGAATTGTTACAAAAACCCAAGCATTTTGCATGTTACAAATTATAATAATTATAAATATTATAATAAAATAAAATTATTATTGGAAAATCTTTACCTTCTATTGATTATTTTTATTGATAAACCATAAAACTCAAACTAGCATACAAGCATCAACAAAAAAACACTTTGGCTATGAATAAAAAAGGAGAAGATCATAAAAAGCTATCGCTTCTAGTACTGTCAATCTTGCTTATCCTGATGACCTCACCCGTATTTGGTGCAGGTTCCAAGGAAGCAGCCGGAACTGCATCCGACGGGAAAGTGAGCATCACGTGGTGGGCGTTCCCTACCTTCGGCCAGGCATGCAGCTTCGTGCAATGTGGCAGCCATCTCCTCGGTCCCTCCATTCTACTGGAAGTTCTCATCCGATGAGGTGGTGCGGTATTACCAGGAGATCAGCGCTTCGGTCGATCTTCCCATGATCGTCTACAACGTCGCCCTCGCTGCAACGATGGATTTCTCCACGATCAAGCGTTTGGCAACCATTGCTGGCGTGGTGGAGATAAAATACACGGCAAGTTCTCACCATGAGATACTAAGGATCAAGGAAGAAATCGGTCCTGACTTCAAGATTCACTCGGGCAGTGATGAGATGGCCCTCTCGGGTCTCGCCTACGGTTCCGATGGTCTGATCGGCAGTTTCTACAATGTCATTCCCGAGCTCTTCATCAAGCTCTTTCATGCGTACAAGCAGAAGGACTGGGAGAGTGCCAAGCAGTTGCAGACCCAGGCCGATATGATCATATTCAGCGTGCTCAAGCATCCGATGCACGCAAGCATGAAACGCATGCTCTCCTGGATCGGAGTCGAAGCCGGTTTTGCAAGAAGCCCGTTCTCATCTCTTTCAAAGGCTGATGAAGTGCTTTTGAAAGAAGAACTGAAGAGATTGAAACACACCTACCACATTGAAGACGTGGAAGTGCTGAAGGCTCTGTAGATAATGGAGTTTCTTCCGACCAAGCCCCATTTCATCAAAGAGATGGGGCTTTCCCACGTCTATGCAAACACCGCCGCCATATAGTCGTTGATGGACTCTCCCTCGTACATCAGCCGATAGAGGGCCTGTACCAGGGGGTACTCCTCCTGTACGCCCTTTTGCCGGGTGATCTCTCCCATGAGCTTGACGGTCCTGCTGCCTTCAATGACGGTGGCCGAAGTCCCGCTGTTGTCGATCGAGAAGCCCTTTCCCATCAGAAGGCCCAGTGTGCGGTTGCGCGACAGGTCGTTCAGGCTGGTAAGCCCGAGGTCCCCGATGCCGCAGTAACAGAAGATGGTGTCGGTGCTGCACTCAAAGAGGGCGAGGAACTTCTTCATCTCCGAGACCGCCTTGGTGTAGATGAGGAAGTCGACGTTGGGGGAGTTGAATCTTCCGCTGACAAGTCCGATCGCTATGGCGTACATGTTCTTGAGAATACTCATCAGCTCCACCGAACGGATGTCACTGGTGTAGTCGAGATAAAGACCGGTATCCTTGAGGATGTTCTCCTTGAGCACCAGATAGTCCTCCTTCCTGCCTCCGAAGGTGAAGGAAGAGGGAAGGCCGTGCAGGACCTCGATGGCGAAGGTAGGTCCCTTCATGCTTGCCGTGCGGGTGAAGGGGATTTGCTCGGTGATGAAGGCTCCGTCGTCACTCATACCCTTTGCAAGATTGATCACCATGCAGTCGTCCTTGGTCAGGGCTTTGATCTCCTCGGTGAAGGAGACTATCGCCTTCGAAGGAATGACCAAAAGAATGCAGTCGGCCGAGCGGAAAATCTGTTTGTCGCTTGTGGCTCGAATGCTGGTATTCAAGAAATGGGTGGGAAAATACTTGGTGTTTCTATGATTCTTATTGATATCCTCAACCACATCCTCTTCAATGGACCAAAGGATGACGGTATTGGTGGTATTCCATGAGAGCCGTTCGGCCATGGCCGTGCCGAAGACGCCGGCTCCCGCGATTACGATGGTCTTGTGATGGTACAAGGCAAAACTCCTTTCTTGTGCGGCCAGATCATGGTTTTATGAGGGATGTCAGCTTCGTAGAAGATTGTCGGGTCTTCAGCAACGAATCCCAAATGTTGGTAAAACCCTTCGCTCTGGACCTGTGCGTGGATATAGATCGGACCATCAGCCAATGCCAGGGCACAGCGTACCAGCAATTCACCCAAGCCCTGCCTACGGTATTCGCGCATGATTGCAATCCGTTCAAGCTTGGTGCCATCGTCAGTCTTCCGTATCCTGAGCGTGCCTGCAGCTTCATCCCCGAAGAGGAGCAACAGGTGGGCGCAAGAGGAATCCTTGCCGTCGAAATCGATGGCTTCGCTGACGCCCTGTTCCTTCACGAAGACAGAACGGCGTACCTGCTGACACAGAGCGAGGTACGCTGCATTGGTTGGAAGCGAGGCGGCCCCTGCTTCCAGATATATGACAGTCTGTTCCATTCTGTCCATGATATAGAGAAGCGGCCGTTGCTGGCAAGAGTGGTTCTATCCTTTCTGGACATCCTTCCCCCTCTTAGGGTAGCCTCTGAGGGAAGAAGGAGTTCTTTATGAATGTAATAATCATTGGAAACGGGGTGGCAGGGGCAACGGTAGCATCCAAGCTTGCAGCGAAGGGTGTATCTGTTCAGCTGTTCAGTGAAGAGCCGGTAGGGTTCTACAGCCGAATTCTGCTTCCGCAGGCCCTTTGTGACAAGGATGCCCTGCAGGACCTGATCGCCAAGACCGATCCTCCCTACCTGCAAAAGCGTGCAGCCACTGCCATCGATCCCGAGAAGAAGCTTGTCTATAGCGGAAATACCGCATTTGGTTACGATAAACTGGTCATCGCCACCGGCAGCCGGTCGCGCATGCTCGATATTTTCTCCTGCACCGATGGTGCCTGCGCCCTGAGAACCTTCAGCGATGCCCAGAATATCGGAGAAACCATCGAGAACCCTGTCGTTGTCCTGGGCGGAGGTCTGTTGGGATTGGAGACCGCCCTCTGGGTGAAAAGGAAGGGCTATGAGGTGACCGTCCTTGAAGCCGCCGACCGCATTCTTGTGCGTCAGTTGGACACAGAGGGTGCTTCGATTCTCAAGGCACACCTGGAAACACAGGGCTTGGTCATCAAGGAAGGTGTGAAGACCCAGGCGCAGAAGCTGGATCTGGGCGGCCACATAAGGGCTTTGGTGACCGAAGGTGAAGAGGAGGTGCCATGCCGCACCCTGCTGCTCTCTTTGGGGGTACTGCCTGAGATCACCCTGGCGAAGGCGGCAGGGCTGAAAACCAATCGCGGCATTGTAGTCGACCAATACCTGCAAACGAGCAACAGCGATATTCTTGCCATCGGCGACTGCGCCGAGTATGAGGGTCAGGTTCCGGGCATTATCCCGGTCGCGCTGGCCATGGCTGAGACCGCTGCAGCCAATCTATTGGGTGAGCACAAGTCCTATCAGACACCGGTGCTCTTCACTCGCTTCAAGGGTGACGGACTTGATGTGGTCAGCGTAGGTTCCATCGATGGGCCTGCCCTGAAGAAGCGGACAGGCAACCGGTATGAAGCCTATTTCGTGCAGGACGGCAAGCTCAAGGGAGCCATTCTGGTGGGAAGTACAGAGCACTTGGGCTTTGTACGTTCCCACTATCAGAAAGAGGTTTCACAGGAAGAGCTGGCAACCTTACTTGCTTTCTAGGTTGATCTTCTTGAAGATGTAGATCCTGTTGCCGAAGTCTCCGAGCACCCGGGTCATGGCATCATAGCCGGTGCCGCCGAACTGTTGGTTCAGCTTGATGCCGCCGTAGGCTACCTGTTCGCCGCTGACCCTGTAGTGCTCGATTTCGCTCTCCAGCGAGATGGCCTTGCTGATCGTATCCTGGGCAAGGCCTCCCTCGGTGATGGGAACGGGGCTGACCCGGTTGAGCAGATCGCCGAACATCTTGATGTCGATCTTCTGCTGGCGGGGAAACACCTCGTAGACGGCGTTCAGGTCCACCGCTTCCACCCTCAGCTTGTCGGCACCCGGGTTGGGCTGGTTGAGCTTTTGGGCGAAGAGAACGAGCAGCTCGCTCTTGTCGTGGCTGGCAACCGCCCACACCACTTGGTTGGAGTGGCTGTTCGCCAGCTTGATGCGGGTGAAATTCCCATATTGAAGCAAGGAGCGATGGGCTTTGTAGAAGGCGATCTGACTTCTGATCGCCTCCTTCTGCTGGCCTTTGAGCTTGGTGATATCAAGCTCATAACCCAGTACCCCGAAGGCAGCCACGTTGAAGCGGGCTTCCAGGTCGGTTCTTCGCAGCGTCTGGTGGTTTGGAGATGTACTGACATGGCTGCCCATCGTTGAGAGAGGATAGCCGCAGCTGGTTCCCTCCTGGATATAGAGCCTGCACAGGGCGTCGGTGTTATCGCTGGTCCATGTCTGACTCATATAGCAAAGCATGCCCAGGTCGAAGCGATTCCCTCCGCTTGCACAGGATTCGAAGAGGACGTTCGGGAAGGCCTTGGTGAGCCTGTCGAGCAGGTCGTAGAGCCCCAGCACATACCGGTGGAAGAACTCCCCATGGTTGCGAATCTCGGCGTTCGCACTGTAGATGTCGCTGAAGACGCGGTTCATATCCCACTTGATATAGTTCACATCGGCCAGGTGCCAGGTTTCGGACAGGTTCTTGAACAGATGATCCCGCACTTCCTGCCTGCTCAGGTCGAGAATATACTGGTTGCGTCCGACACTCGGTCTGCGACCGGGGATTGCAATCATCCAATCGGGATGTTTCTTGTACAGCTGGCTCTCGATGCTGACCATCTCCGGTTCCACCCAGAGGCCGAACATCATACCCAAGCGGTGTACCTCAAGGCTTAACCCCGCCAGACCCGAAGGAAGTTTCTTCGGGTTCACCGTCCAATCTCCGAGGCTGGTGGTGTCGTCGTTGCGCAGGCCGAACCATCCGTCGTCGAGTACAAAGAGCTCGATTCCGAGGTCGGCGCTCTCTTTTGCAAGGTTGAGCAGCTTGTCCTCATTGAAGTTGAAGTAGGTGGCTTCCCAGTTGTTGATGAGGACCGGACGCTCCCTCAGCTTCCACGTTCCTCTGACGATATGGTTGTTGATGAAGTGATGGAAGTTCTGACTGGCCCCGTTCATGCCCTGGTGGGAGTAGGTAAGGACTGCCTCAGGGGATTGGAAGCGGTCTTGCGGGCTCAGATCCCAGCTGAAGGTCGCCGGGTTTATGCCGGTCATCACCCGGATTTTCCCATAGGGTGAGACTTCAACCAACTCGCGGTGGTTGCCGCTGTAGACGAGGTTCATGCCGATGCACTCCCCGTCGTCCTTCTTGAGGAATATGCAGGGGTTGTGGTCGGCACTGGAGACACCGGTTTTGCTGTCATTGATGTAGATTCCCGGCAGCAGCGGTCGCTCATTCATGTAGCGCTCTCTCGCCCAGGCTCCGTCGAAGGTGACCAGGTTCCAGTCATCGGCATCGAGATCGAGCTGTGCCGAGGCAAGGCCCTTGATACGGACGCTGTTTGTGCCGTCGTTGTAGATGGTCGCCCTTCGGGTGATGACATCGCTGTCCTCGAAGACTGTGTACGTCAGTGCCATACGCAGTGGCAGGCTCGTCTCCTTCAGGGTTATTTCCAGCGTCGTACAGGTGCTCTTGTCTCCGTATGACTCGGGCAGTCCACTGAAGGTCCTTGGCTTCCCGGGAAGGATTCGAAAGCTCTTTACGATGAAATCGAGGGTTTGCATGCCTCGTGAGTACTCGATATTGACCGAACACTCTCGATAGTCCCCCTTTCCCATGGTAGAATACTCCATGCAGAGGTTCGTGAGATATAATGTCGGGTTGTCGCTGTCATATGCCGTACTCGTTCCGATGTTCAGGCTTCGTTTCTCTGCAAGGGCATCGATGCTGAGCGTGGGATTGGAAAGGAGCCTTCCGTAGTAAAGGTGCTCAAGGTGTCCGGTTTCGGTTATCGCAAACAGATAGCTGGTATGCTTGGTCGAAAGGTTGAACAGTCGGTCTTTCTTGGAAATCATGAATCTGCACTCCTTGCATAAGTCGGCGGTTACTGGTACCAGTATACTGTTATTATATGGTTTTTAACACCATGAATGAGGAGAAACGAGATGGATATCCGTCGTCTGAGATTGTGGGAGAGCCGCAATGCAACAGTGCTGTCGAACGACTTGATCAGGGTCCTGCTTGAAGACCAAGGTGGAATGGCGCTTGAACTGAGTGCCATCGCTCCTCAAGGCGGCAGACTCAATGCACACCTCATTCCCTACTACCGCGGGACCGGCACTTCCGTCTTCAGCGACGAGAATGCCGACTACTGGAAAAACAGCCCCTACCTTTATCAGAAAGGGGGTTCCTATTTCAGCTTTCCCAACTATGGTCCGGCGTATGAATCGGAGCAGGGTACTCAGGAGCAGAGCGGTTTGACAGCTTCCTCCTATTGGATGGTTGAGCGCTATGGGACCGACCCGGAATTCGGTGGTGTATGGCTGATGAGTATGGTGCGCAACCGTAAGGCCCGCTGGATGGTGCGTAAGATTGACATGTTGCTTCCCAACCAACCCGTTCATTATACCGCGATATTCATCACCAACAATGCTCAGGACGACCTCGTTGCTAATACAACCTGGAATAATGAGCTGGGTTCTCCATTCTTGGAGTCAGGATGTGTCCTCAATGCAAGTGCGAATCTCTGGGCTACCGGTTCCGATACCCAATTTATCGGTGCTACTTCACGTCTTTTGGCTGAAACCCAGTTCGAGGATTGGAAGAAGGCCCCGCTCAAGGAAGGGGGGACTGTCGACTTGACCGAAGTTCCGCCTCCGATCGGGAAAACCGACTTTATTACAGGTGTTGTTCCAAGAACCGCCAACCTGGGGTGGGCGAGTGTAATCAACCCGCGCCAACAGATGGCCTACTTCACTTTCTTCCCCGGTCCTGCTGCTTTGGAAGAGGATATGCTGCCGATAAACTTCAACAACTTTCTCTTCGACTACGGCGGAAGAACCGAAACTCCGTGGGCGTTCTACAGCGGCGGCATGAGCCAGCAGTACTCCTTGAACTGCGGTTCGGGTACCAATCATCTCTATAACGGTCTCAAGGATGCCCAAAACAGCGATGCCATCCTGGGAGCGGAGACCACGGTGACGATACACCCCGGTGAAACAAAAAGCCTCTACTACGCCTCAGCCTTCGCACCCTATGACAACAACCGCATCGGTGGCAACTTCTATACCGTTGAGCAGGTTGTGGAGGGCATCGTACTGAAGCGAACCAAGTCCTATGCCTTCATCCCCGCAGACTCAACCTTCCATTGCCTGAAGCTGCTGTGTAAGAGGTTGCTTGCAGGAGAATAACAGCATCTGCCAAGAGAACGCGTACAGGAGGGGGCCGAAAGGCTCCCTTCCTGTATACAGATAAAGAGAAGGCCACCTGCGGGAGTGGTGGCCTTGGACAGACAAGTTTGTATTGGTTCCGGGTTTAGTTGGCCGTGAGGTTGAAGGTTACGGTTCCGGTATAAGTGCCGGTCACTGCAGCCTCGTAGTTGGATTCATTGACCGTGATAGCTACATCAGTGGCATAGATGTCAAGGGAGCTAAGCTCGGCTGGCGAAGAGTACACGGCTGCAGCAGCATCGACCACGGTGGCATTGCTTGTGGTGACCGTCGCTCCGCCTGCAGTCACGACGTAGTTGATGTAAGCAGATCCTGAAGTAAGCGCGGAAGCCATGGCGCTAGCGCTCATAGTAACAACATAACCAGTTCTATTATTGGACATGGCAACCATTTTGCGGGCAACAAGGTTGTCGGTTGTATAGTTGGTGTCATTAATGGTGAAAGTCCCAGGAGTTGCCTCGCTCAAGTTGTTGAATTGCCCATAGTTGGTGGGGGTGGTGGTTCCAGGAGCAACCAGCTTGAGGCCATGCTTTCCATTAACACTGGTCTGAACCTGGAAGGAGTCGGAGGCGGCGGGATCTACTGCGAAGGCTGCTGCGGTGGAGAGGGCGATTACCAGAAGTACGGCTATGATGTTCTTTTTCATGGTGTAATCCTTTCGGAGCTTTCTGCTCCGGTGCAAGTTATATAGTTTCTTGTGCCTTTTTCCTAAGCACAC
>WARP01000749.1_pt1 | contig 10169 bp, 9 predicted proteins | sample 4769151 | NCBI WGS metagenome assembly WARP01 (sample SAMN08893023, study PRJNA449175) | gut metagenome | isolation source: rumen sample fed with dry roughage | host: cow | place: India: Nagpur | collected 2016 | reverse complement strand
GGATAACCACTAACTTCAACAATGTCTCCTACTTCTACAAACTTTTTGAAAATATCATTATAAAAGTTCTCTTCTAAATTATCTCTTGCTACATAAACTTGTAAAACTCCACTTTCATCTTCAATTTTTAAAAAACTAGCTTTTCCCATAAGTCTAAAGAGTTTTATTCTTCCTGATATTGTATAGTTTCTATTCTCATCTCTTTTTGACTCTAGTTTAAATACATCACTATTTACATTTAAATATTTTGCAATTGTACAATCTCTTTTACTATCATTTGGGTAAGGGTTTATTCCTAAATTTCTTAAATTTTCAGCTTTCTCTATTCTTTGTTGTATAAATCTATTTTCAAACAATTTTTAATCCTTTTTTAATCCTCTTTATTTTGATTATTAACACTATCAAATCTATCTTTTTGACTTTTTAATTCATCTTCAAACTGCTGTTTTTGTCTATTTAACTCTTTTTCAAACTCTTGGGCTGCTTTTTCTTTTATAAAATCACTTGCTTGTTGCTCCATTTGAACTGCCTCATCTTTTGCACCTTCAATCACAGTTGAAATATCTTCTTGAATCTCTTTTGTACCTTCATTTAGTTGCTCTTTAATAGAGTTTGTATCAAGCTTCATAATGTATGAACCAACACTTATTAAATGTGGCATAACTATAGAGTTTGAGAAGTTTTCATCTATTGATTTTTTAAATGAATCAATTGAGTTTATAGCATAAGCTATAATTGAGAAAATTAAAAATACTTTAGCAGCACCAAAAACAAATCCTAAAACTCTATCAAATATTCCAAGTCCACTTGCACTAAAAATTTTGCTAACAATAATACCTAAACTATAAATAACAAACCAAATAGCAATAACAGATATTATAAAACCTAAAAGTTTTATTGTAGATTCATTCTCTATATTTAAAACAGAAGCTACAACATTTCCAACCTCTAAAGATATTCTAGAAGCTATAAATATAGCACCAACAATACCTAAAAGACCAAAAACCTCTTTTATAAAACCTTTAAATAAGCCCTTTAACCCTAAAAAAAGAGTAATTAAAATAATTACTATATCAAACATTGCAATATCTTGCATAAAAGTTCCTTTTTGAATAATTCGTGAATTTTATCTAAAAAAGATAAAATTAAAGTTTAATTAAAATTTATTACAATGTTCAAGCCTTTGAGGTTTTTACCATCATAAATAAATTTTTTATTCTCTAGTTGTATTGTCAAATTTAATGTTTTTACAAAAAATTCATGAACAGTATATAGACCAAGACCAACTCCATAAGAGTTATGTTTTGTTGTGAAATATGGTTCAAAAACCTTTGGTAAGATATCTTCATCTATACCATTTGCACTATCTTGAATTGATAGCTCTTTATTTGAAAAATCTATTAAAATAACTTTTTTTTCTAAGTTTTTCTCACTGTTTAAAGCATAAATTGAGTTATCAATAATATTTAAAATAGAGTCTGTAAAATCATTTTTATTGCACTCTATCATTAAATCATTATTATGTGTAAACTTACATTCAATACCATTTTCTTCAAAAATTGTTTCAAAAAAAGATATTACACTATTTATAATTTCAACTATTGAAGAGCTATTTTTAGCATCTTTATCAAAAAAAGTAGAGAAGTTTTCTATGGTTTTTGATAATTTTTTTGTATTTAGCATTATTTTATCGCAAGATTCTAAAATCTCATTTTTTTCTAGTTGATTGAGCTCCTCTTTTAGTCTCATTCCACTTGAAATTGTACTAATAACACTCAAAGGCTGTCTCCAGTGGTGTGCAATATTATTTAAAGTTCTCTCAACTGCATTTATTTTTGATTGTTGAAATATTAATTTTTGTTCATTTTTCTCTTTTTCAATTTGTAAAATCTCATTTGTAATATCTATAAATGTAATTAAGAAAGTTGAATCAATTTTTTGTGTAGATGCTTTAACACTAAAGTATCTTAGTTCATTATTTGAGTTTTTAATTGCAACTTTAAATGACTTATTGCTGTTTGTAAATAGATATTCAGCCCAATTTTTACCATCATAAAATCTATTTTTTAGATACTCATCATTTTTCATATCCTCAAATGTATAACATATACAAACATATTTGTTCCTAAATTCATCTATATTTTTCACACTTGGAAAGAAGTTAAAAAGTTGTTGATTTGCATTTACAATTTTTTCACCATCTGTAATAATTATAATATTTGGTTGAGAATCTAAAATGATTCTATTTTTTCTATCTTCATATCTTACATTTTTTATATAGTATGCTAAAAACAGGGCAAAAAGTATTGTTAAAGCTATAAATGAAGCTAAAATACTTTGAATTTTGATATGGTTTAAGCTATCTAAATTTATGCTATTTAGTTTAATAAAATTTAATATATAAGCTAGATTCTCTCCATTTTCATTAAAGAGTGGATATTTAGATATTAAGTAACCATTTTCAACAATATAAGAATCTATATTTATATATTTTTCAATTCCATTATTTTTTATGTAGTTGTATAAATCTATATCAACATTTGCATTTGCAATATAATAGTCATCTATAAAAAGCTTTGATAATAAAGGATTTGTAAGGTTTTTTCTAATACTTTTGTCTGCTATTACAACAGGAGATATGCTATTTTTATTTAAATCTTCTGTTATTGAATCAAAATGTGTAACAACTTCTAAAGCTCCTTGAAATTTTCCATCTTCATCAAATATTGGGGTTCTTGCTTTTATTCCAACATTAAAAAGCCCAGCACTAATTGAAGTTGATATATTTTGAAGTGATGATAATTTTTTTAAATCAGGTCTAAATTTAAGATTGCCTCTTATATTTGTCCATGATCTATAAACGCTATTTAAATTTTTATCAAAAATTTGAATCCAAATATTTTTATATTTTGAATGAGTCTCTATTAATTTTGCAATTTTTTCATAATTTAAATCTTTAAAAGTTCTATTCTTTAGGTGATTATAAAGATTTTCATCTTTTGATAAAGCAATTGCAATTGCCAAAGATGTATTTTGTTTATCGTTTATCAAATTTTGAGTTTTTTCAAATATATTTTTATTTGTACTATCATAAATGGATTTTAATAGCTTTGATTGTTTGCTATTTATATAAATATTTGTTAAAACTACTGCTAAAATTACAGATACGATAAACCCTAAACCTATTAGATAAATACTTTTTTTTCTTTCCAATTTTTGCTCTTATGATAATTTTTTAATAAAGGCTAAGCATATAAAATAATCTCTTATTTATAAATTAAACTTCACTTCTATTTAATTTATTTTAGATAAAATCACACTTATGATTAAAAGATACCCAACAAAACAGATAAAAGTAGGAAATGTCCTAATTGGTGGTGATGCACCAATAAGTGTTCAATCTATGACATTTAGTAAAACATCAGATATTAAAGCTACTGTTGATCAGATAACTAGACTTCATTTTGCAGGAGCTGATATTGTAAGAGTCGCTGTTCCTCATATTGAAGATGCACAAGCTTTAAAAGAGATAAAAAAGCAGGTACAAATACCAATTGTTGCAGATATTCATTTTCACTATAAATTAGCACTTATTGCTGCAGAAGTTGTTGATTGTATTAGAATAAATCCAGGAAATATTGGAGATAAAAAAAGAGTTCAAGAGGTTGTAAAGGCTTGTAATGAACGAAATATCCCAATTAGAGTTGGAGTAAACTGTGGAAGTTTAGAAAAAGAGTTTGAGAACAAATATGGTCAAACACCAAAAGGTATGGTTGCAAGTGCTGATTATAATATCAAATATCTTGAAGATTTGGGCTTTACAGATATTAAAATATCACTAAAAGCCTCTGATGTTCAAAGAACAGTTGAAGCTTATAGAATGTTAAGACCTATGAATAACTATCCATTTCATTTAGGGGTAACTGAAGCTGGAACTGCTTTTCACTCTACAATAAAATCATCAATTGCTCTTGGAAGTCTGATTTTAGATGGTATTGGAGATACTTTAAGAGTCTCTATGACAGGAGAGCTTGAAGAGGAGATTAAAGTAGGTCGAGCTATTTTAAAAGATGCTGGAGTTTTAAAAGAGGGTTTAAATATTATTTCATGTCCAACTTGTGGAAGAATTGAAGCTGATTTAGTAAGTGCTGTTGCAGAGGTTGAGAGAAGAACAGCTCATATTAAAACTCCTCTTGATGTTTCAGTTATGGGTTGTGTTGTAAATGCTATTGGAGAGGCAAAAAGTGCTGATGTTGCAATTGCTTTTGGAAAAGGAAGTGGGCTTGTTATGAAAAAAGGTGAGATTATTGCAAAACTTAGTGGAGATGCTTTAATAGACAAGTTTGTTGAAGAAGTTGAATTTGAAGCGAAAAGAAAAGCATAATGGATAGTATTTATAGCATAAACATTGAAAGAGCTGTTTTAAGTTCAATCTTCTTTAACCCTGAAGAGCTAGAGGATGTTTTAGGAGTTTTAAAACCTAAGGATTTTTATCTTCCAGCTCATAAGGCTATTTTTGAAGCAATGGTAAAACTTCATGAAGAAGATATGCCAATTGATGAGGATTTTGTAAGAAATAGAGTTGATAAGAAAAGTGCAGATGATCAAGTTTTACTTGAAATTTTAAGTGCAAATCCTATTACAAATACAGCTGCTTATGTAAGAGAGATAAAAGATAGTGCTGTAAAAAGAGAGTTAGCAACACTTGCAACTACTATTAAAAAAGTTGCAATTGAAGATGAGGTTAGTGCAAATGAAGCTTTAGATACTATTCAAGGAGAGCTTTATAAAATATCTACAAATAGTGCTACTAGTGAACTAAAAGATATGCAAACTGTTACAAGTGATACTTTAGATTATATTAAAAAGATGAAACTACTTGGTAATAAATATCTAATTGGTCAAACAACAGGTTTTGATTCACTTGATAAAAGAACAACAGGATTAAATGAGGGTGATTTAGTAATTATTGCTGCACGTCCAGCCATGGGAAAAACTGCACTTGTTTTAAATATGGCTTTAAAAAATGTTGAAAGAGGAAAAGGTGTAATATTTTTCTCACTTGAGATGCCAGCTGAACAGCTGATGCTAAGAATGCTTGCTGCAAAAACATCAATTCCTTTACAAAATCTTAGAAAAGGTGATATGGATGATAAAGAGTGGTCTATTTTAAGTGCTGCTTTTGATGATTTAAATAGTAAAAAACTATTTGTTGATGATGGTGGAAGTATAAATATTAATCAACTTCGTGCAAGAGTGCGAAAACTTGCTCAAAATCAAGAGAATAATATTAGCCTTGTAATTATCGATTATCTTCAACTTATGCAAGGTCTTGGAAATAAAGATAGACATCAAGAGGTTTCTGATATTTCAAGAGGTCTTAAAATGCTTGCGCGTGAGCTTAAAATTCCGATTGTGGCACTCTCTCAATTAAATAGGGGATTAGAAAATAGACCTGATAAAAGACCAATGTTAAGTGATTTAAGAGAATCAGGAGCAATTGAGCAGGATGCTGATATTATAATGTTTGTTTACAGAGATGATGTTTATAAGCAAAGAGATGAGGCCAGAAAAGAGAAAGAGGCAAAAGATAGGGGTGAGGATTATAAATCTAAATTTATAGACAGACCTATTGAAGAGGCTGAAATAATCATTGGAAAACAAAGAAATGGACCAATTGCTACAGTTAAACTGGATTTTCATAAATCTTTGACTAAGTTTATGGATAAAGAGAATGAAAACTTTGGTGCAGCACCTGTTGAAGTTGTTTTTGAATCAATTGTTGATACATCAAAAGAGACAAAGGTAGATTTTCCAGATATTTTTTAAATTTACACAAGGAGCATAAAATGAAAAAAGCTTTTTCTTTGATTGAGATTATATTTGTGATTGTAATTTTGGGAATAATAGTCTCATTTGCTGCTCCAAAACTTATGGATACAAAAGATAGTGCTTTGGTATCAACATTAAAAAGAGATATCTCTACAGCAATAAACTCTATTCAAAGCTACTATTTGTTGAATCAAAAAATTGAAGATATAAATGATGTTTTAAATATAGGTTCTACAAATTGGGATATTGAAAAACTAAGAATGAGTGATAAAAACTCTTGTGTTAGTTTAGAGATAAAAAATAGTATAAATGGTTTAAAAATTGAGCTAGATGTAGATTTAGTTAAAGATTTACCAATTTGTAAAAAGTTAAGAGAGAGTGGCTTAGAGTCAAAAACTTTTGATATTTATTAAAAATAATATTTAAACATTTTTCAAATTTATAACTAAATTTTATATCAAAATAGAAAAACAAGCCCCTGATGGCATGTTTTTTGCCTCTATTGTTCCTTTGAAATGATTTTCAATTATCATTTTTGACATATAAAGACCTATACCACTCCCTTTTTCTTTTGTTGTAAAGTAAGGCTCAAAAATATGGTTTATATTTTTATTTTCTATACCACCTGCATTATCAATTTTAATTTCAAAACTAATAAATATACTATTCTTATCAAAAATAGGTTTCATTATATTAGAAATATCTATTTGCATATCTCAAATGCTTCACAAATTGAAGCCTTATTTCCTGCATTTAATCAAGTATTTAAATTGAATGATAATGAAAAATAATACTAATTATTGATTTGTTAAAGTAGTATTAAAGTTGATTTAGTAGTATTCAAATTTAATTTATAAAAAGGAGCATATATTATGCATAAGTCATTTTGGTTTCAACTTCACTGGTTGTTGGGGATAGTTTTTGGACTTACTTTGTTTATTGTAGGTATTTCAGGAGCAATTTTATCTTATGAAAAAGAGATATTAAGATTTATAAATAAAGATACATATAGTGTAAAAATTCCAGCAGATAAACAAATCTTAACAACTCAAGAGATTTTAGAAAAGTATCAATATTTAAATAAAGATGCAAAGATAAATAGCATCTCTTTTTCAAGTGATAAAAGTGAAAGTGTAGTCTTAAACCTAGCAGATCCAAATAATAGAAAAGGTAAAAATATATTTATAAATCCTTATACAGCTGAGGTTTTGCCAGATATTAAAGGGAAGGATTTTTTTCAATTCTTTTTTGTTTTGCACAGATGGTTAGCTTTTGAGAAAGAGGCTAGAACTATTGGTAAAAATATAGTTGCTATTACAACTATTGTTTGTTTAATTTTAACTATAGGTGGATTAGTTGTATATTGGCCAAGAGTTAAAAGAAACTTTTTAAATAGCTTTACATTTAGTTTTAAACACAAAAAAAGAGCTTTTGTATCAACTATGCATAGTGCTGTTGGTATGTGGGTTATTCCATTTTTCTTACTTTTATGTCTAACAGGACTTTACTGGTCGTATGATTGGTATAGAAGTGCTATGTTTACGGTGATGCAAGTTGAACAACCAAAAAGAGCAGCATCTTCTCAACAAACAAAAATAGATAAAAAAGAGGATATAAAAGCTATTAGTTTTGATAATCATCAAAAAGTAGTTGATATATTTAATCAAAATGTTTCAAAAGATTATAAAAATGCAAGATTATCATTAACACCAAATAAAGATGGCTTATACACAATAACATATTTATATGCAGATGCAACTCACTTTAGAGAATCAAACTCTATGCAAATAGATATTTCAAAATTAGCTGTTGTAAAAGATTCTAAATTTGAAGATAAAAAATTAAATGAACAACTTATGAGTAGTATGTTACCTCTTCATAGTGGAGAGTATTTTGGTTGGATTGGACAACTTTTGATGTTTTTAGCCTCTTCATTAATGGCACTATTTGTAATAACAGGATATATGCTTTATTATGATAGATTAAAGAAAAAAAGAGCCAAAGCTTTAAAAGAAAATAGTTCTATAAATTAGATAATAAAGAAGGTCAAGAAAAATCTTGACCTTTTTTTGTATGTTTAGTAGAGCCTCTACTCTTGATTTTTTAACAACACTTTTTAAAACCACCACTGTTATATCTTCTATCTAGTGCTTCATTAAAGAATTCACCTCTTGATAAAACTTTATCATTTGGATGGTTTCTTTTCATATGCTCAAGATATTTTTCATAACTTGATAGTCCCACAAGGGGATGAAAAAACTTTTCAGATTTTTCATAAAGTGTTTTAATATGTTTAAACACTTTTAAGCCTTTTGAAGAGAATCAAGTCTTACATAAGGAGACTCTTTTAAAGGTATTTTAATTTTTCCAAAACAAATTCCTAGTGTTGCAATAATTACTAAAGTAGTTGCAAACATAAAGAATATACATAAAATAGCATTTATGATATTTGAAAACTTAACTTGAGTTGAAATAGAGATACTATTTTGGATTTTTTCAATCTCAGCTACATCAGTTGTAGTTAAAAGTTTTGCTTCTAAATCAACAATTTTTTGTGAGTGAATTTGAGCAGTTGCAACATGACTTACTGCATTATGAACTCTATCTCCCTCTTTATATGGTAATACTTTTTGAATTCCACCATACATTGTTGCAGTTAATACAAACACCGCAGGTATTACAGTAACCCAAGTATATTTTGCTTTCCCCATTTTGTATAAAACAGCAGTAGCAAGTAAAAGAGCAATTCCAGCTAACATTTGGTTACTTACACCAAATAGTGGCCATAATGAATAAATTCCACCTCTTGGATCAATTGTTCCTTGGTATAAGAAATATCCCCATCCAGCAACACTTAAAAAAGTTGCTAAAATACCAGCAGCATAGTTATTTGTATTTCCTAAAGGTTTGTAAACATTTCCTAAAATATCTTGAACCATAAATCTACAAGCTCTAGTACCTGCATCAACAGCAGTTAAAATAAACAGAGCTTCAAATAAAATTGCAAAGTGATACCAAAATGCCATCATATCAATTCCACCAAATAGTTCATGAAGAACTAAAGCAACCCCAATTGCAAATGTTGGAGCCCCACCTGTTCTTGATAAAATTGTCTCTTCACCAATGTTTTTTGTTAAAGAAATTATCTCTTCAGGAGTTACACTAAATCCCCAGCTTGAGATTGTTTGAGCAACTTGAATAATATCTGTTCCTATAAATGCAGCTGGTGAGTTAATAGCAAAATATAATCCTGGATGCAAAATTGTTGCACAAATTAAAGCCATAATAGCAACAGCACTCTCCATTAACATTGAACCATATCCAACAGGAAGTGCGTGAGTCTCATTTTCAAGCATTTTAGGAGTTGTTCCACTTGAAATTAGAGCATGGAAACCACTAATAGCACCACAAGCAATAGTAATAAATAAAAATGGAAAAATAGCACCTGCAAAAACTGGACCAGTTCCATCAAGGTATTGAGAGTTTACCTTTGGCATTTGAATATCTGGAGCAACAATAACAATTGCAATTGCCATAAGTAAAATTACACCAATTTTCAAAAAAGTTGATAGATAATCTCTAGGAGCTAGTAAGAACCAAACAGGTAAAACAGCAGCTATAAAACCATAAGCCATCATGATAATTGCTAATGTTGGTGCATCAAATGTAAATCTAGCAGCCCAAACAGGATCTGCTGAAATAACACTTCCATAATGAATAGCCAAAATTAAAAGTACAAATCCAATAACTGAAGCCTCTCCAACTTTTCCAGGTCTTAAATATCTCATATAAATACCCATAAAAATTGCGATTGGAATAGTCATAGCAATAGTAAATAGTCCCCAAGGAGACTCTGCAAGTGCTTTTACAACAACCATTGATAAAATTGCTATGATAATTAGCATAATACCAAATATAGCTATCATAGTAACACCACCAACAAAAGTTCCTAACTCATCTTTTATAATTTCACCCAGTGATTTACCATTTCTTCTTGAAGATATAAATAAAACCACAAAATCGTGAACTGCACCTGCAAATACACCTCCTACAAGTATCCATAACATTGAAGGCAGATATCCCATTTGAGCTGCTAAAATTGGACCTACAAGTGGACCAGCACCAGCAATTGCAGCAAAATGATGACCAAATAGAACAGATCTATTTGTTGGAACATAATCTCTTCCATCATCATTTATCATAGCTGGAGTTGCTCTATTTTTATCAAGTTCTAAAACTTTGTAAGCAACAAACCTTCCATAAAATCTATATGCAATCATATAGATACAAACAGCTGCAACAACTAAGTACATAGCTGAAACAGTTTCACCATTTTG
>WARP01010296.1_pt1 | contig 10176 bp, 19 predicted proteins | sample 4769151 | NCBI WGS metagenome assembly WARP01 (sample SAMN08893023, study PRJNA449175) | gut metagenome | isolation source: rumen sample fed with dry roughage | host: cow | place: India: Nagpur | collected 2016 | reverse complement strand
TGATACCTTTGTTAAGCAATAAGATAAAGCTCTTATTACTTCTTCTCTACAAACTAAATCACTTTCTAGCTCTTGTGCTATCACAGGTAAGCTAATTTCTTGGTCTGTATCATATTTTTGTATTATCTTCTTATATATAGAGCAAAGTAATGGATCACTAAACATATCATACGTAACTATACTGTATACATCTTTAATGCACCCAACATCAAGTAATAGTGCTCCAATTAAATGTACTTCACTCTCAACTTCTGCATTAAACATTCTTTTCACCATGCCAATCTAATAATTGATTCATTAATGTGTCAAAATTTTTATAATACATTATGTCTGTATTACTTTTTTCCTGTTTTCTTATATAATTTTTTATACACATATACATTTCATTGTTAGTCATCTTTATTTCCTTGCCATTTATTTTTCTTCCTTTTAACCATCCTTGATATAATTGAAACGCTCTTGTTTTCCCACGTTTTTTGGGATAAATATCGTAAAGTTTTTGAAAGTTACCTTCTAGTCGTTCTAGTTCAGTTGGTTCTGTTTTATCCAGAGATTTCACACGTTTTTTTAAGTTAATCCCCTTTGCACCAATATAGTCTTTTATACCATTAACTACAATCCCTCCATCTTCATTTATCATTACTAACTTTAACTTAACTAAAAGCTCCATTGCTTCATCTACTACTTTTTCATCTGTGTTGGTTAAAGCGGATAACTTTTTATTGTCGTATGGTACGGTTAGTTCCTCACTTACATGCCTAATTAAAATCCCTCCATCCCTAAGACTTTTGAGGCACAATTTTATATAAAACAACACATACTCTTTATTCTGATCTTCTAACCATTCCAGTATTGAATTTTCAAAAAAATCTTCTTTCATTATTAAATAATAATATTTACTCATTGTTCCTCCTTTGTCTTCCCTTATTTAATTAGTATTTAAATACGTCTGGTATATCTTCGTTTGGTATAGTTACGGGCATTTCAACGTGTTCTATTACCTTTTCATTCTTTTCAGCTTGTTCAAATTCAATCGAGTTTGCGTTGGTTTCGATTTCTTCCTTCGCTTCTGCTTTAATCATATCAGTATTCTCTTGTTCGTCTACACTGTCGAATGTATTATTTACATAAGCATTACCAAATGTATTTACAATTCTCTTTAATAGTCTGTTCGATACTGTTTTCTTGCTCATTTCTTCAAAAAATTTTACGTGAGTATCCCATGCAGTTTCTTTATAGCCACCAGGTTTCTGTCCCCATGCTAATTTTATTTGTTTTACTGTCATTATTTCTGTTATTTTTCTTCCATCTTCTAATGTTGCAACGGCATAAGCACCGACTACTTTACCTGAATCAATATTCTCAAACTTCTGTATATGCTTATCTATATATGTAACTGCATCTTTTTTGGAGTATTCAAACACATCTCCCTCATATATTACATCAGCATTTATAGTTCTTAACCCAAGTCTTCTTGCTATTGTAACATTTCCAAAATACGATTTTTGAAGTTGGCACTTGCCATTATATGCTATAAAATAACATTGCTTGCTTTGAGCTTCCAAACCTAGTGTCACCATTTGCAATAGTGCACTAGCAATAGAGGCTTGTGAGCATGTATCAAGTATACTCTTACCACTCCTATCACAAGTCTCTTTTAATATTAAGTACGCTCCCGTTAAAGCTGTGCTAGGGTTATAATCTTTAGGAAATGTCATTCCATATTTTCTTTTTTCTTCTATCTGCTTTGACAAAGCATCTATAAATTTATTATTTACCAATGTGTTATCTGATTGTACAATTTCTTTACCTGACATTAATAATCTTCATCCTCCTCTTCATCTTCTATTTTCCATGGTTTATCTTTAGGGATTTCCTTCCAACTTATTTGTATTGCCCCACCATTCTTTAAATCAGTATTTTCATCTATTCCTACTACTAATGGTCTGTAAGTATAACCTTCTTTTACATACCATATATTTGACCATTTATCATAAAAGCCTACTGTAGTTACACAACCGTCCTCACCAGTAATGCTAATTGTCATCATTACATCATCAGTATTTTCTGGTGTGATCAGTCTATAATGATTCCAACAGTATTCATTATTCTTATTTGTGAAAAAGAATGAAATAACATTTACTGTATCACCATTTTCCTCAACTTTCTTTTTCTTATACTTTCTTACTTTACTACACGATACAAAACCTGACACACCATTATCAAACTTAACTTCAACAGCATTATCTTCAGGAAATATTTTTATTATTGTCCCTGCTATTCCCTTTGCAACGCCGTCATAAATAGACGCATTGCATACTTTTATATCCTCTTTAGTTTCAACCCTTAAACCTTTTAAACAATTATTTATTTTCATCTGTAACCTCCCATTCAATACTTTCTTCTATACATGATTTGCAACTAACAGTATCATCTTCAAAGTCTGTTATCTCTAATCTACAATCTGAAGTTGGACACCACAAACCTTGTGAAAATAATAGTGTCAGTACAGCTTTTTCTTTTTTAGTACAGATTATTTTCATTCAATCACCACCACATCATCTATTCTTACCCATCTGGTCTGTTTATCATCAAATCTTACTTTGACCATATGATGCAGTACCATGGTTTCTATATCTATTACAGTGCCATATGGGTTATCAATATGCATCTGAAGTGATACATATGGGTTTAATCTTACTCTATCTTTAATTTTCATTTAAAACCTCCATTGATATAATCCCTACTAATATACAAAATACAATAATTAAACCTATATACATTATTCTTTAACTCTCCTTAACCACTTAGGTTTTATCCAACGTTTTCCACCATAGTATGATATACGCACTAATGGGCTAGAACAAAGATTCCCAATATCAATTATGACAGCTTTAGTTCCACCAGGGATTTTATCGCAATCATCTATAGCATTTATATTTTTCTTAACTTCAACTTCTGTACCTATCTTGCAGTTATTAAATTTCATATAATACCTCCACTATCACATGTAACAAACTCTACGTCATCTAACTCCACTTTACTTGTTTCACCGTCATCCCATTTAACAGTAATAGACCTTGGAAAAAGAAGACTGTAATAAACTATAGTTCCATGCTTAAAATTATGTTTATTTTGAACACGACTTCCTACTATCAATTAAAAACACTCCTCATTGCACGTATCACAACGAGCACAAATAAAATTATCTACGAGATACTTCCACTCATCATCCAACTTGCTTAGTTCGCTCCTGATGTCAGACATCAGATACCTATATTCCCAATAAGCTCTCTGGCACATTCTCACTTTAGCCATGTCGATTAAGCTTCTCAGGTTTCGTTTATCAACTATCTTAGTGCTCATACCGAGTGGGAGTAGCATTGCTACATCCTCTCTAGGCATCCCCAGTTTATCAAGGCTATACATGGTATCTGTTATGGCTTTTATTGCATCTTTGTACGCTCGATCAGCTTCAATATGATGTGCTATAGAGGGGGGTGTTATAAATTCGAAATTACTATAGTCAATGTATCTTGTGCTGCTTTGTAATCTTGTTGGAAGTCCACCTATATGCGTGTAGTATTCTCTAATTACACGAGCCGAATAGCCATTTAATACCATTTCTATATTGACGAACTCTAATGTTCTGCCATGTTGTTTTTTAATGCAATCAAGCCCACGCTTATAATTTTTTGTATCATCAGATACATCTGAATTGTAACAAATGCCTGCTCTCCTACCTATTAACGTGATAGGCTTTCGTGTTGTTTCAGGCAATATTAGTATTTCCCCCATATGTTATTTAACCTCCTTTAAATAACGCCATCTGAAACCTCCAGCTGTTCTCCGTTTGCTTAAACACGTAGCACTGATATTGCCTTGATGTATGCCTGTTTGTCTTTCAGCTTCACTGGCTGATTCGTACGTTGCTATTAGATTCCATTGTAAATCGTATTGACGCACTGGAACACTTTTAGTTTTAGCACTCCTCTCATTATGTGAACCATAATTGATATTCTCTTTACATGTCATCCATTCCAAATTTTCTACTCTGTTATCGCCCTTGATTTCGTTTATATGATTAACTTGTGGCTTGTTTTCAGGATTAGGTAAAAATGCTTCTGCTATTAGACGGTGGACTCTATAGGTTTTTTGAATATTGTTTCTGCATAATACTACTTTCAAGTATTCATATCTGTCTTTAGAAGGTTTCCGTATCTTTCCTTCCAATTTACGCCCCAAGCTATCAAGTCTGTCTAAGCTTCTCACCCTACCCAAATTACTCACTTGGTATAAACCTTCATATCCTTTAACATCCTTCCAGATTTCTGTCATTCATCATCCTCCATTTCATGATCTTTAATCAAATCTATTAAACAACCAATAACAAGATATATTACTACAATTGCACCTATAATTAATGCAGTAACCACAATAGCAAGTACTATAGCATGTATTATCATTATTAAAAACGCTGCCAGCACTGCCATTAAATACCCCTCCTTTAACTAATCTGGAATATACCCACTTAAACATAACCCAACTATAATGCCTGCAATGAAATAGCATAAAAGCGTTATAAATTGTTCCATTATTCTTCATTGCTCCTTCCTTTATATGCAAACCCGAACTCTACAGCTGTAGCTATTATAACTAAGCAAAATCCAATAAATTTCATATCAGCTCCAACATTTTTAGATAAGAGCAGTGCAATTATGTACAGTACAATACTTAACATTACGTTACCTCCTTAATATTCTATATGTATATTTAAATTATCATTCATCCAATCAATTACAAACTTGAAACCTAAGCCGTCTTTGTTTGGTATCCATAGACCTTCTTTGTCGAATTGCCCCCCCCTCATGATAAAATCGTACTTATTCCTGTCAATTTCTTTTAACTTAAGAAATCTTTGATCTCTATGAACTCCAAATAAGCAAAATGTACAACCTGTTCTTTCAAGTCCTGTAACACTATATTTGTCATCATTCTTCACTATGTCGCCATACACTTCAGCTAACTGTATTTTATTTTCATACACGTACTTCAATACATCTTGTTCTGTCCAGAATGACAATGGCTGTGATGATGGGTTATGTGCTTCAAAAGCATTACAACCATATCTTAACCATCTTTGCCTTCTGAGTGCACTTTCTGAAGCCATTGTACCTATGATAGCTTTCATTCCTGTATCTTTGCTAAATTTATGTGCAGGTTTTTTCTTCATTATATTGCAACATTTATGCGAAATTCTAAATGGTGCATCTAAAAGTGGTTTGTATCTTTTATATTGATATGGCGATCTGCTACCATCTCTACCAATTCTGACTCCATTTAATGCATCTATTCTATACTGATATCTACCGTCTGCATATTTAAGTCCTCTTCTTGCATCTTCTATTGTCTGTGCAACTTCTTTACTTATTACAGGGTAGCCATATTTTTTAATTACCTCTGAAAAAATCATTTCTGGTCTAATCACTATTTCTGCCAATTCTTCTCCTTTACGTCTGACTTCATTGTATTCCAAGCCAGTATTTATAAACACACCTTTAATTTTATTGTCAACTTGTTTGGCTATGTGCAACAATACTTGGCTATCCTTTCCTCCACTAACTGACACATATACATTATCTGCTCCATAGTAATCAACCCATTCTTTTATTCTTTGTTTTGTTTTTGCAACTTTTACTTCAAGTGGTAATGATTGAAGCATTTTTAATTCCTCTCTTGTACCCATGCAACCTCCTATATAACTTCAATTGCTATTATTAATAAAGATCCAACAACCATTCCTAAAATAAAATTTACCATATTATTATTCCTCCTTTATCTTTTCGAACAAGTCTTTAATTAAAAAACCTAAAATAAAACCAATTATCATATACCCAACCAAGCTTATTCATCATCCTCCTTACCATATCTAAGGCTTCCACATTCACCTGCTCTATGAAATCCTTCAGCTAATTTCACTATTTCTTCACTATATAACAATTCTCTTATTTCCTTGCTTACATTTTTGCTGTATATTATGTTGTAAATCAAATGGAACAACATTTGTTTTACGATTCGATCATCTATATGTACTCCAAGCGTACTGCAACTAACTGGTAAGCTGGAATAATCTATATCTGTCCCTTCCATGTTGCAAGAGTATAAGAGCGTTGCATACATTATTGCGTGTTTTAGACTTGCATTAGTTAAGTCAGAAAACATCAGATCTGAATGTTGTAAATCTGCTCCTTCTAAATTAGCATCTCTGTAACACACTTGCCTGCTACTAACTGTACGCATTTCTGCACCTGCTAACTTAGCTTTTTGAAAATTAGCATAATTTAAATGTGCTTGGTTAAGTTTTGATAAACTTAGATCGGCGTGTCTAAGATCAGCACCTGTAAAATCAGTACTTTCTAAATCTGCATATTTTAAATTAGCTCCGATAAGTGTAGTATGGTAAAAATCTACAGTACAAGCAAAAGCACCTTCTAAATTAACTTCAGTCAAATCTGAATAATCAAAATGAGATTCATGTATATCGCTATACCTCAAATCTGTCCCTTCCATATTGCATTCTATAAACCTGCAATTTATAAAAGTTGAATAACTTAAGTCTTGTTTAGATAAGTCTAGTTTAGTTAGAGACAGGTTTTTAAATTTAAGTCCGTCATTTTTATGTTCATTAATCATTTTTTCCCATTCTTTTTGTGTGATTTTTTTAAAGCTCATTTTTTCCTCCTTATAAAGATTCTTGTGTATAAATGTTTACCTTCTATCATTGCATCTCTTGAGCCATCCTTTGTAGCTATTGTTTCTGCAAATTTGTCCCATGATGATGATGCTCCTAATATTTCAAATTGATTCGGGTTGTGATGGTCAAATATCGTTATTGGTACTCCCATTACTCCAGCATAATCACAAGGAATTTCTTTGTATTTGTTTACATTTATTGCATCATAATTGTCATATATCTTATACTTGTCTGGTTCGTACTTTTCTTTTAAAAGTAAAGTTTCGTATCGTTCAGGGTAGTCCAGATTAGTAAACCATCTAACACCCTTGTTTTTTATGTATTTAATTCCATTTTCATAGCCACAACCTATAGCTCTTAATGGATAATCATGTGGTACGTAAAATTTTATATCTCCACTTCTCATTGTTGCTCCGTACCACACTTTATTATCTCTAAAGTACGGGAATACATTCTTGTATTTACAGGCATTCATGCTTCCTATTACTAAGAATTTTTTATTGTATTCCATTAATATGTCAAAGTATGTTCTAAATGAGCTGAACGGTATATTTGTTACTACAATGTCAGCTTCCTGTAATAACTTTAAACACTCTTCACTTTTATAATCTCCATTACCCTGCAACTTATTAGTTACATAATCGCTGTCTGTCATTTCATATTTATATGAAATTCCTTCAGGGTTGTATGTTGTATGTATTAACTTTTTAAGCTCTAAATTTTTGAAGTTATCTCTGAAAAATTTAACGAAATTAGATTCAAGTCCATCATTACAGTTACATAAGATTGTCTTACCTTTTAGATTGTTCCAGTGATATTTCATCTCGTCTTGTACAGTTTGGTATGTTGTGTAAAATTCATCTTTCTTTGCTTTCTTTGCATCTTCTAAAAGTTTGTTACCCATTTATACCCCTTTCTATCTCTTCAATTACTATTTCAATTCGTGGGTTTTTATTGTCTACAAGAAAATCATCTGTGAAACCTTTAATGTACGCCCATGAGTCGTTGTGCAATACACCACACTCAACTAAAGCGTCCTGTAATATTTTGTGGAAATAACCTGAAATGTTGTCTAAATCTCTTTTTCTGTTTTTACAGTAATACGTGTAATGTAATATTACTGGTTTGTCTATATGTACTTTCTTTAGTTGCTCAGATATGTAAACTGCTATTGTGTGTTGGTCACGCTTTTTCATTGTGTTTCCTTTGTTCCATTTTCCCTTACCTGTTCTATTAGCATTTATAAATTCGTTCAATGAAGCAAACTCGCCTTGAACAACTAACTCGTATTTCATATTATAGCAAATCACCTTTCAATAACATAATATTATATAATTCATCTGCATCTTTTGTGTCTATTTTTAATAAATTTTTCATATATTTCATTGTTTGCAACTTACTTTTACCTACACAATCGTAAATTATTCTATTATATTCTTCTTCAGTTATTTTGAATTTAGTGCCAAGATTTTTCATTTGTTTTGTTCACCTCCATTTTCGTACAGTGCAACGTATTGCCCGTACGATAAGCCCATCTCTCTTGCTTTTTTATTAACCATTGCAAGTTTTTTTCTGCTTTTCTTCACCCGCCTATTAGCTTCATGTCTTATAAGTACCATCTCTCTGAAACCACTATCTTCATATACTTCTAATTGACATTCTCTACTGCAAAATCTTTGCTTATTAACTCTTGGCTTAAATTCTTTTCCACAACATTCACAAAACAATAATCCTTTTTGACTTTTCAAACCCTTATCACTCACTTTCACTTTTTCTATTTCATATGTTTTATCTATATATTTACCTGTTCTTGAATGTGCTCTGCGAATAGCATGAAAGCTTATATCTATTTTTTCGCACAATTCATTTAAATTTTCCTCTACACATACAGGTAATTGCTTTATATCATCATTTTCATATGCTACCCACAGAAACATCTAAACCCTCCTTATTTTATGCGAATGGCAACTCGTCTTCTATTCCGTCTGGAATATTTATAAACCCATCTTTTTCAGGTGTTGTAGGTTTTGTCGACTCTGTTGGAGCTACTGGAGTTTCTCCTTTGCTTTGTGCAAACTCCCAAGAGTCGGCTTTTATATATGTAAATGTTTTATTATTACCTTCTTTATCCACATATCTATCTATAAATAAATTTCCTGATATTCCTACTTTTGTGCCTTTTTTAATATACGTTGAAGCACTTTGTGCTCTTTTCTCTCCTAAAAATCTTACATTTATGAAGTCTGTACTTGTTGTCCCGTCTTCATTTTTAAATAAGCGGTCTATTGCTATACAGCCACTTGCTATTTTCCCGCTCTCATTTAATTCAAAATCTGCTGTTGCTCTACCTATTCCGTTCCAATTATTCATATATCATATCTCCATTTCTAATTTATTATTTGCAACTGCTACATTGCAGTCTATTTCTTGTTCCACTTTTTGTTTAAATTCTATCTCATTTGAATTTGCTTGAGATAGATGTAGTAAAATGACATTCTTCAAGTGTTCAGTGTAATTTGCTTTAAGAAAGTTTATTGTGGTAGTTATTTCACAATGACCTTTTCTTACATGACTATAGTTTGCAGCATGTATGTTTACATATTGGTCATCATAATTTGCTTCTATTAAAATGTGGTTTATTCCAGTTTGTTTAAAGTTATACCTGCAATACTCAAAGTCTGTCATATACAACATCTTCCCAAACTCTTCATGTTGTATGTAATAACCGTAATTTTCTGTCCCGTCATGAGGCAAATCAAATGCTTTTACCACGAACTCTCCTATCTTGTACTCTCCAAATTTTTTCACTACTCTTAAATTATAATAATTCTTATATTTTTCTTTTATGGGGGCAGTCCCATATACAGGGATACCTGCCTCCAAATAATTTTTAATGTATTTTGCATGATCTTGATGTTCATGTGTTACTAAACAACCTTTTATTTTCTTTATGTTGAAGTCTAGCTTTTTTATAACTTCCTTATAATTAATGCCACAATCTAAAACTAACACTTCTTTACTGTTCTCTAATAAATAGCAATTGCCTTTACTTCCTGTCCCTAAACATATCAATCTCATTCTTCTTTAATCACCAACAATTCTTTATGACTACTTACATAAAACGTTATCAATTGTCCTTCTGTAGTTGGTTTATTCTCTGTGCTTATACATTCTGCGTTATCTAAGAATATAGGACAACTTACATCATATATTTTTTGCAAAGTATTTATAATATCTATTCCTATAATTAATTGATGTGCTTTATTTAAGCTTCTAAAAGGCACTCCATTATACATACACTCGCAAGTCTCTACATAGCCGCCATTGATTTGCGTATTGTAAAATATCCAATTTGCAAACTTAAATTGACTATTTATTTTGTCCGATAATAACTGCATCTGCTTCTTTGTCAGTTCTTCAAG
>WARP01004196.1_pt1 | contig 10189 bp, 6 predicted proteins | sample 4769151 | NCBI WGS metagenome assembly WARP01 (sample SAMN08893023, study PRJNA449175) | gut metagenome | isolation source: rumen sample fed with dry roughage | host: cow | place: India: Nagpur | collected 2016 | reverse complement strand
ATATCCCCATCAACTTCAACGTAACTAATGTGTCCACCATTGGTCAGGTTATGGTAAGGTGCTTCAATCGAGATTTTATCAAATACATCGATTTCATGATACACCGGTACGTGAAATGAGTTGGTGTAAAAACCTTTATCCGTGATGCCTTTAATGTCACCAAACTTCTTTTGATCGAGTTTGATGAATCTGCCACTTAGCCCTTCCGCCGGTGTTGCAACCACAGAGAAATTAAGGTCATAAGTCTCACTATACTGATCGGTTAAATCCCTCATATAAGAAATAATTTCTAGTCCAAGCGCTTGAGCCTTTTTACTGTTACCGTGATGATCACCGGTTAATGCGATTAGCGTCTCTGCTAGACCAATAAAGCCAATCCCAAGTGTGCCGTGTTTAATCACGTCTCTTACTTCATCGTTGATGCCTAGTTTATCTGAATCTTTCCATATGTGTTCTTTCATTAAAAAAGGAAAGTTATAGACTTTTTTTGATGCTTGGATATTAAACCGCTCTAAGAGTTGGTCTTTAACTAAATCCATGGTTTCTTTTAACGTAACAAAAAACGCTTCTTTTGACTTTGACTCTATCGCAAGCCTTGGTAGGTTAATCGAAGTAAAACTCAAATTACCTCTACCACCAACGGTGTTCTTATCCGCGTGTCTGTTTGACATGACTCTTGTGCGACAACCCATATACGCAATCTCGGTGTCGTAATCATTTTTATCGTAGCTAGCAATATTAAATGGTGCATCTAAGAAAGAAAAGTTTGGAAATAAACGTTTAGATGACACTTGCATGGCATATAAAAATAAATCGTAGTTTGGATCGGTCTTTTCGTAATTGATGCCTTCTTTAACTTTAAATATTTGAATTGGGAAAATTGGTGTTTCCCCATCCCCTAAGCCTCGTTGTGTCGCTTCTAGTAAACACTTAATTACCATACGACCTTCAACCGACGTATCGGTTCCGTAGTTGAGGGATGAAAATGGTACTTGAGCCCCAGCTCTAGAATGCATGGTGTTTAAGTTATGCACGAGCGCTTCCATGGCTTGTAGGGTCTGTTCTTCGGTTTCTTCTTTGGTGATTGTAACGATGCGTTCTATTTTTGATTTTGCATCAACACCTAAGTTTTTTTCGTATTTTTTAAATAGTTCAACAACGTATTCATTCGATGACAAAGAAACCTCAATACCTTTTTCTTCTAAGCCGTTAACAAACGATTCCACGCTTGATTTTTGTGTGTTTTTATCTAAGCTTAGCGCATGATAGAGGTTCTTAATGAGCGTCTTTTTGTAGGTTTTTTTAACGCCTTTAGCCATCGCATAGTCAAAGTTTGGTACACTTTGACCCCCGTGTTGATCGTTTTGGTTGGCTTGGATTGCAATGGCAGCCAAGCTCGCATAACTTCTAATATCTTTAGGTTCTCTTAAATGCCCATGACCGGTAGAAAACCCACCTTCAAACAACTTAATCAAATCGATTTGACAACACGTCATCGTTAAAGTGTAAAAATCAAGGTCATGGATATGGATTAGCCCTTCTTTATGTGCGCTTGAAAAACGCTTATCAATCACGCTTTGCAAGTAGAAGGATTTGGCTGTTTCACTGCCCATCTTTAACATCACACCCATGGCGGTGTCGCCATCAATGTTCGCGTTTTCTCTTTTTTCATCAACTTCGTCTTTGTCTTTTAGTGTGATGTCACTGATTTGCTTCATCAATAATGACTTTGAATCTCTGATCCGGTTTCGCTCGTTGCGATACAAAATGTAATTCTTAGAAAGCTTATCTTTCCCAAGTTCAATTAAGACACTTTCGACCTCATCTTGAATGTCTTCAACGCTACAAAGTTTGTCTTTGTATAGAACATCAATTCGCTCGTTGACTTTCTTTGTGACTAACGCCGGTAGCCCTTCTTCTTCAAGATTGGTTGCTTTCATGGCTTTTAACACCGCTTGATTGATTTTTGCCTCATCAAACAATACCGTCCGACCATCTCTTTTTAATACTTCTCTCATCCTTTTTCCCTCCAAATTCGTCAAAAAAAACCATCCATGAGGACAGCATAAAATAGAAAATATCCGTTTTAAAAAAGGACCTCTATCTCAAACCCCAGGAGAATCTTTACTTTTACAATAGGCAAGTCTACCGGCTCGGTTTCATTCTTAGTTTCCCTTCCCGTGACAAGTCACAGTGGTTATGAAACTTCGTCCACCCTACGGTTGCTGGGACAGCTTAGGCCTTAAACCTAATTCCTCTATTAAGTGAAAATACGCACACCTATTTGTGTTTAATTCATTATATAACTCTAAACAACTTGAAGTCAATACGAAATGCCAATGAAACTAATTTACATTTTTTTAAGACTCAAGCAAGAAAAAAAGGCGCTTGCTCATGCAACTGCCTTTTGTCTAGTAATCAAACGTTTTTAGTTCAGTTAACAACTGTTTTAAGGGTAGCCCAACAATCGTAAAGAAATCCCCAGAGAAATGATCAACAAGTTGTTCACCAAGACCTTGAATGGCGTAAGCCCCAGCCTTATCTAATGGTTCTCCTGTTTTAATGTATTCTAAAATTTGTAGTTCACTATACTCTTTCATCCAAACCTCAGACACCGAATAAAATGTCTTTTGTTTGTCTTTACTCATGATCGTCACACCCGTATATACTTCGTGTCTTTCCGCCTTAAGCATCTTTAACATCTTAAACGCGTGGTCTTCGTCCACGGGTTTACCTAGTATTTCACCATTATAAACCACAATGGTATCGGCAGCGACTACCACATCATCGATGTAATCAACAAACACCTCGTTTGCTTTTTTAAGCGATAAATGCATGACATAATCTTCTGGTTTTAAACGTTCTTTAACGGTTTCATCCGTTGGTTTAGAAACCACTTTAAAGCGCACACCAGCGTCCTCTAATAACTTTTTACGACGTGGTGAATTGCTGGCTAAAATAAGCATATAATTTCCTCCAGTTCAATCTATTATAGCATAAGTTAAGGTGTTTTGTAGTCTAAAAAATGATATCATATATGATATAATGATTAATTGATAGTAGGTGATTGAAATGAACAATATCAAACTCTTAGGTCTAAACGAACTTAAAAATACCCCGCTTATTGCCTCAATCTCAGGCGGTGTCGACTCCATGGTCTTACTCGATCTCTTAATCAAAGAAAACTACCAAATCATTGTGGTTCATTTTAACCACAACAAACGATTAGAGTCTCTTACAGAGGCAAACGCATTAAAAGACTATACGTCCAAAAGAAACATACCCTTTGAATACATCCAATTAGAACCAATAAACGATAACTTTCAAGCTGAGGCTCATAAATTAAGAAAAAAACACCTCATTGAAATTGCCAAAAAATACCAATCCAAACATATTATTACCGCACACCACCTAAACGATTTGGCCGAAACCATCTTGATGAAATTATCTAGAGGATCAAACCTCTATGGCTACGCTGGTATGCAAATTGCCCATCAAGAAAAAGAGATGACTTATCTAAAACCATTACTTCATGAAAAAAAACAAACCCTATACGATTACGCAACAGCACATGACCTCATGTTTTTTGAGGACGCAAGTAATCTAGCAGACACCTACACAAGGAACCGATTTCGTAACCACATTGTCGTCGAACTTGAAAAAGAAAACCCTCATTTTTTAGAAAAGACCTTACAGTTTTCTAATCTAATCAATGAAACAAGCAATTACATCCTAAAACAAATACAGCCTTATCTCACAAAAGACAAGCTAAATCTAATCGAATTTAACACCTTAGACGTGGTTCTAAAAAAAGCCATTCTAAGTAAGAAAATGGAACAAAACAACATTGAAGTTACCAATCAGAAACTCGAAGATGCGATTCACTTTTTAAACACAAGTGGGCCAAATCAGTCCCTTGACTTATCAAAAGACTATGTCCTTCAACGGGTTTACAATCAAGCCCAGATAAGGCAGAAAAGCTCACCTAAACCATTTAAAATGCAACTAGATCTTGATGCATTAAATATCTTACCGAATATGGGTTATATCACATTTTTAAAAGACCAATTCAATTCTTCGAATTATGAAATAAAATTATGTTATAATAAATTAGCGTTACCACTCTACGTACGTAGTAGAGAAAATGGAGATACACTCATCTTTCCATACGGGAAGAAAAAACTAAAGGATTTCTACATTGATCATAAAATACCAAAATACCTAAGAGACACGGATTTAATCATTACCGATTGTAACAATCAGATCCTTGCCGTCCTTGGTAGGTATTACAACAAAGTAGAAACCAATAACGAACAACTAACACTGGTTTACAAGAGGGGGATTTAACCATGAGTTTAGCAAAAGACATCAAAAGCATCTTAGTAAATGAGCAACAAATCAAAGAAATTTGTGAACGTTTGGGTAAAGAAATCACGAACGATTACAAATCCAAAGAAAGACCAATCATGATTGGTTTACTCAAGGGCTGTGTCCCATTCTTATCGGATTTAGCAAGACATATCGACTTACCAATTGAAATCGAATACATGGACGTTTCATCTTACCATGGCGGCATTTCATCCTCAGGTGATGTCAAAATCAGAAAAGACATGAATACCTCTGTTGCAGGTAGAGATATCTTAATTGCTGAAGACATCGTTGATACCGGTAGAACCTTAGACACCATCGTCAAGTTATTAAAACACCGCGGGGCAAAATCCGTTGAAATTGTCACACTCTTAGATAAGCCTGCGGGCAGAGTCATCCCATTTGAACCAAAGTACGTTGGCGTAACCATCCCGAAAGAATTCGTGGTTGGCTATGGTCTTGATTACGAAGAAATCTATCGTAACCTGCCTTACGTCGGTATCCTAAAACCTGAAATTTATACAAAGTGAGGTATAACAAATGAATCCACAAAAAGATCCTAAGAAAGCACCAAGACCCGCTAAAAATTATGGCGTCTATGTGCTGTTTGCGATCATCTTATTTGGTAGCTTTGTCTTTTTAAGTCAACTCTTTGAAGCCAAAGGACCTGAAAAACTATCACCATCTCAATTCCAATCTATGGTTGTTGATGGTAGCCTTAATGGCACCACAATTAAATGGACGCCAGTTGGCGGCGAAGATCAAAACGCTTATAAAGTCACCGTTCTAGAAGGCTCAAAAGTCATCTATGAATTCTCGATTTTATACCCTCAACTCGACGAGGTATTAAGCAATATTCCTGATGCATCAAACATCACCGTTCAATACGTCGAAAAATCCACAGTTACATTTTGGAGCATCTTGATTTCAGTGATTATTCCAATCGGTTTAGTCTTAGCGCTTCTCTTCTTCTTATTCAAGTCAATGAGTGGTGGCGGCGCAAACAACAAAGCCTTTGAATTTTCTAAATCAAGAGCACGTCTATCTAACTCTAAGCTAGTCACGTTTAAAGACGTTGCTGGTTGTGACGAGGAAAAAGAGGAACTTGTTGAAGTCATCGACTTCTTGAAGTTTCCTAAAAAATATAAAGAAATGGGCGCTAGAATTCCAAAAGGAATCTTACTTGTTGGTTCACCTGGTACAGGTAAAACCTTATTAGCTAAGGCCGTTGCCGGTGAAGCAAACGTCCCATTCTTCTCAATCTCTGGTTCTGACTTCGTAGAAATGTTCGTCGGTGTTGGTGCCTCAAGAGTCAGAGACCTATTTAAAGTCGCAAAAGAAAGTTCACCTTGTATCATTTTCATTGATGAAATTGATGCCGTAGGTAGACAAAGAGGCGCTGGTATGGGTGGCGGTCACGACGAACGTGAACAAACACTAAACCAATTACTCGTCGAAATGGACGGCTTTAATCCAAACCTTGGCATCATCATTATGGCTGCAACCAACCGCCCAGACGTCTTAGACCCAGCGTTATTAAGACCTGGTCGTTTCGACAGACAAATCACGATTGATTTACCAGACGTCATCGGTCGTGAAGCCATCTTAAAAGTTCACGCAAGAAACAAAAAATTATCCGATCAAATCAAATACAATGAAGTCGCACAACGCATCCCTGGTTTCTCTGGTGCGGATATTGAAAACTTATTAAATGAAGCTGCACTACTAGCCGCACGCGCAAACCGTAAAGTCATTGAGTTACAAGACATTGACGAAGCGGTTGACCGTGTGATGATGGGACCAGCAAAACGCACAAGAAAAGTCACCGACAAAGAACGTAAAATCATTGCTTATCACGAAGCAGGCCATGCAGTCATCGGTATCAAACTTGAAAATGCCAACGTCGTACAAAAAGTAACCATTGTTGCTAGAGGTAACGCCGGTGGATATAACCTAATGATGCCAGAGGAAGAAACTTTCTTAGAATCTAAACAAAGCTTACTCGCACGTATTACTGGTTATTTAGGTGGACGCGTCGCTGAGGAATTAATCTTTGGAGACATCACTACCGGTGCTTATGGTGATTTCCAAACCGCAACGAAAATTGCACGTGCTATGGTCACCGAGTATGGCATGAGTAGCCTTGGACCAATCCAATATGAAAGTCATGGCGGTTCTGTCTTCTTAGGTAGAGATTACCTAAAAGACAAAAACTTCTCTGATCACATCGCAACCGAAATCGACAAAGAAGTTAGAGACATCATCACTGGCTGTTACGATAAAGCAAGAGCATTACTCTTAGAACACCGTGACTTACTTGATACTATCTCACACTATTTACTAGAAATCGAAACACTCAATAAACAAGACATCGAAGAAATCGTCCGTACTGGTAAGGTTGCTTGGTGGGAAGAAAAAAAATTAGCTCCAAAAGAGCCAATTGAAACAAACCCACTTGACGAAAAAGTAGAGGAGTCACCTCTTGATGAGACTCGATAAATACTTAAAAGTCTCACGCCTAATCAAAAGACGCACGGTTGCAAAAAACGCAAGTGATGGCGAGCGTGTCTTAGTCAACGATAAAATCGCTAAGCCTTCCCAAACACTAAAAGAAAATGACATCATCACGATTCACTTTGGATTAAAGGTCGTTACCGTCAAGGTAACCACCTTAATTCCACCAAAACGAATGGATGATTACTTAATGTATGAACTGATTAGTGAAGAAAAAAAGTCATAACTTCGGTTATGGCTTTTTAAATGATGAAAATATGATATAATTATTATGATATTTAGGAGGTATAACAATGGATTATACAGAGAACTTAACCGAACAAGAAGTGATCAGAAGAGAAAAACTTAAAGAATTAAAAGAAAAAGGTGTTGATCCATTTGGTCAAAAATTTACTCGTACCCACACGACCATCCAAATAAGAGATACCTATGAAGCATATAACCACGATCAACTCGAAGAAATGAAACAAGAAGTGACGATTGCCGGTCGTATCATGCGTAAAAGAGACCAAGGGAAAGCTGGCTTTATCAGCATCCAAGATAGAGACTCCAACATTCAAGTATACGTTAGAAAAGACATGATTGGTGAAGAAGCATTTGAAATTTTTAAACTTGGTGACTTAGGCGATATCGTTGGAATTACCGGGTTAGTCTTCCGTACAAAAACCGATGAATTAACCATAAAAGCAACCAAATATACGCACTTAACCAAAGCCTTAAGACCACTACCTGATAAATGGAGCGGTCTACAAGATAAAGAGGAAGCTAGACGTCGTAGATACGTGGACTTAATCGTCAACGAAGAAGCCAGACGTATCGCAAAACTTCGCCCAAGAATCATTAGAGAAATTCAAAACTTCTTTGACTCTCGTGGATTCATCGAAGTAGAAACACCTGTCTTACAACCGATTTTAGGTGGCGCAGCCGCTCGTCCGTTTGTTACACACCACAACACGCTAGACATGGACTTTTATCTAAGAATCGCTACTGAATTACCATTAAAACGTTTAATCGTTGGTGGACTTGAAGCGGTCTATGAAATAGGACGTCTATTTAGAAACGAAGGCATGAGTGCCAAACATAACCCAGAATTTACCACCATTGAAGCATACCTTGCCTATTCTGATATGGAAGGGATGATGGATTTAGTTGAAGATACCCTTTCAACCGTATGCATGAACGTTTTAGGTACTTATGACATCACTTATGGAGAAAAACAAATCTCATTAGCCCCAGGCTTTAGACGTGTCTCAATGGTTGATTCGATTAAAGAAGTGACTGGCGTTGATTTCTTAGAAATTACCGACATCGAACAAGCCAGACAAATCGCAAAAGAAAAACACATCAAAGTAGAAAAACATCACGGCATTGGACACATCATTCAATCGTTCTTCGATGAATTCGTTGAACCAACCATCGTCCAACCAACCTTTGTTTACGGACACCCACTTGAAGTCTCTCCACTGGCTAAAAAGAACGACGAAAACCCTCGTTTTACCGATCGTTTTGAGCTCTTTATTGACGCTAGAGAATACGCCAACGCATTTAGCGAATTAAATGACCCAATTGATCAAAGAGAACGCTTTATGGACCAACTCAAGGAAAAAGAGCTTGGTAACGTTGAGGCAAACGAAATGGACGTGGACTTCGTTGAAGCCCTCGAATATGGGATGCCACCAACTGGTGGACTCGGTATTGGGATTGACCGTTTCATCATGTTAATCGCAAACGTCAATAACATCAGAGACGTCTTATTATTCCCACACATGAAACACAAATAACGACCTATGTTAGACGGCCAAGCTGGCCGTCTTTTATTTTACTTTACTTATTTACTAGTTACACTTATAATAGAACTACATGAAAGAAGGTATTTTATGAAACAATTTCGAAAACTTGTACTACGTTTGTTTGTCTTAGCAAGCACCCTTTTTGTGATTCAGGCTTGTGACATTTCAAGCGTTACCCTAAACGAGCAATTAGATAAAATCGGTGGGGTAAGCTATCTTTATGAACAAGATGGTTCTACTTATGAGGTCACCAACTTAAATGAGCAATATGAATTTAAGATCACATCAACGACGGATACTTTGCATGGGTATTTAACCCTAGAGGGGCTTTATATCGCTTATAACGACGACTCTTATCGTTTAATTAATAAAGATTCTAGTTATTATTACGCCTACTTAACGGATATATTCTTAATTGACCTTGATGCATTTAGAGACTCTAACTTTAAAGAATCTTTAGGAACCTATCAAATCGATGAACTAAATTTTCTAAAAGGTAACTTAACTGCAAGTAATGTCTCGATAAATTTTGATGAAGAAAATCTAAATGAAATTACTGCAAAAATTGCCAACGAAGTCATTACATTTACATTTAAAACCTATGAGGGTATTACTTCAACGATGTTAGAAAAACAACCGTTTGAAGTATCTTCCTATGAGGATAATCAAACAATCCTAGGTCTGCCACTGATTTCTTATGCGTATTTCAACGAATTAACGGAAACTCAGGTCAGTTTAATTACATTAAGTGAAAAAAATTACACGTTTTACGACCATCTTTCCTTCTTTAGTACATTATCCTTTATGGACTCAGTCACCTTTATTCACAAGAAAACATCCGATGACCTTTTATTTAGACCTTTTGAATCTGGGGTCGTTGGGGTCATAGAAGCTCCAATCTATGACATCAATGACGTCTTTAATCAGACGTTAGTGATTGGCTCTTTAATTAATACGACACTCTCTATTGATGAGATTGGTAGTGACTACCTAATCATCAATAAACTTGAACAATCGATTCAAATCAAATTCGATGAATCCGAATTATCATTACTCGATCAGTTTAAAAAAGGAGACATTATCACCTTTTCACTCTTACTTGTCAAGTCTAGTGACACACTAATCTATGACGAAGAGTCGTCTTACGTCATCAACTACCAAGGCGAGATAGAAAAAGTAACCACATTACCCTCAGTCAAAGACGTTTCTAAATCACTTGGTTTAACCACAGGTTTACCATCCACTGGTAATCCTAAGATGTTGGTATTACCAATCGCATTTACGAATTACACTGCACCTTATGAAATGGTATCAAACTTAGAAAAAGTACTTTTTGGTACAAAAGAACAAACAGGGTATCACTCCCTACAAAGCTACTACTTAGCGTCTAGCTATGGTAATCTATCCATCGATGGGGATGTGCTAGAACCATTTGTTGCGCCTAACACATCAGGCTACTACGAAAGAGATTATAAAAACGGTAATGAATACGTTGATTATGATTTACTGGAAATGGC
>WARP01009092.1_pt1 | contig 10198 bp, 11 predicted proteins | sample 4769151 | NCBI WGS metagenome assembly WARP01 (sample SAMN08893023, study PRJNA449175) | gut metagenome | isolation source: rumen sample fed with dry roughage | host: cow | place: India: Nagpur | collected 2016 | reverse complement strand
AGAGGTGAGAACAGACTCATCTTTTAATATCTCGATCATGCATGGATACCATCTGGGTGTATCATTAATGATATGTGTATTAAAATCCTGAACTGTGTAGGTACTGTCTGAAGCATTCTCTTTGCTCACCCAGCAGGGGTCATAGACAAACCAGTATTTGCCAGCTTGATATAATATTTCTCTGTCGGGAGTATTCATTCCGGATATAGTTCCAGAAACAATTTCTTTAAACTCACTCCACTGTCCGTCAAATATGGATAAGGTGTAGGTATGTCCATCAGCATGAAGAATTGTCAGATTTGTGTCGCCGCTCCCCGCTTTCTCGACCCTCTTCTCCGCAAGCAGCGTTGAGACCCCCTTTTCACTCGTATAAACTACCGAAACCGTTCCGACCTTCTCCGTCCCTGAATCCCACCTCAGCGTGATCCCGGGACCAAAATTCCGTGTTCCCCCGAATGCTGCCGTTTTGTCCACGCCGTCAACGAGGATCTTATAGGATCCTGCCGGGAGTTCCGCTCCGTTAAGATGCGTGACCGTAATGATATTTCCCTGACTTCCGATCGCTATCCCGAGGATCGGCGCCGGCTCCGCCATACCAAATCCCATTAGTACAGCTCCGACAATCCCGACAAGGACGACTGTGAGGGCGACGAGAAGTATCGTTCCGATAACCGGAGATACGGCGTCTTCCATTCGGGATGCGGGAACGGTCATAATAAAATATACATGAACCCGATAGTATATTAAGCATCCCGGAAGAAAACCCGGACATATTTCGGGATTTCAGATGAAAACCTCCCAAGGCGCGGTGAGAAAAGTATTATCATCTCCTCTCACGCAAGAATCATTACTATGGATGATGTTCCCGATCAGATCGCCACGCTGACGATCTTCTGGGGCAAAGTCACGGTAATGAAACTCCAGTATGAGGTCGCTCTCACCTATCTGGGCAATACGAACAACAATGAAGCGGCGTTTCGAATGCTGATCTCAAGCGACCGGCAGCTTCCCGAGTTCCTCATCACACTCTTCCTCTCCTCGAGCGGGGTGAAGGTCCAGTCAGTATAATCAGAAAATGACAACAAAATCCCTGGTGCTTGGCATCCTGGAAAAAAATCCCGGCAGCTATGTGTCGGGTGAGCAGATCGCCGCTGAGCTTTCTCTTTCGAGAACTGCGGTCTGGAAAGCGGTCCGCACCCTGCAGAGTGAAGGCTATTGTATATCTGCCGTGTCCAACAAGGGGTATCTTCTGGAGAATGCGGATGTTCTTTCAGCTGAAGGCATTCGATCCAGGCTTCTGCCGAAGTATGGCGACACGGTCGTCATCGTGAAAACATCGACCGAGTCGACGAACATCGACGCAAAAGTTCTGGCCGCCGCCGGAACAAAACACGGAACGGTGATCCTTGCAGAGGAGCAGACCGCCGGCAGAGGCAGATACGGAAAATCCTTTTACTCTCCCAAAGGCACCGGCATCTATCTGAGTATCATTGCACGGCTTGGCATCTCCTTTTCGGACGCGGTCATGATCACGACCGCGGCCGGCGTTGCGGTCTGCAGATCGATCGAATCGGTTTCGGATCTTCAGCCGAAGATCAAATGGGTCAATGATATTTTTCTGAACGGAAAAAAGATCTGCGGGATCGGCACCGAGGCCGTCAGCAGTATCGAATCGGGAATGCTCGAGTCGGTGATCGTCGGGGTAGGGGTGAACTTCAAAACATCCGCGTTCCCTGAGGATCTCAAGGATATCGCGGGTCCGCTGTTTCCAGAGGATTTCCCGCTCACGAGAAATGCGTTCGCCGCGATCCTGATCAATCACCTTTTAGAAATGTTTGACGCTCTTCCTGAGAAAAGCTTCATCGAGGAGTACCGCTCACGCTCACTCATTCTTGGAAAAGAGATCATGTTCCTTGAAAATAATCTCTGGCACTCTGCAAAGGCGATCGAGATCGATGATAAAGGCGGGTTGGTTGTCGAAGCCGACGGAAAAATCAGGACCCTGACCTCGGGTGAGGTCAGTGTTCGCATTTAGACAAAGAACTGCAGGATCACTGTCGGCATAAGCGCGAGATACAGCAGGGCAAGCGATACGGCGATAACCACGCCGAAGATGACCGGGTTCCATCTCATGATCTTTTTTCCGTCAAGGGGTCCTACCGGGAGCATGTTGAAGAATGCGAGCATCGCATTGACCTGGAAGCCGATCATTCCAAGATAGAACAGGAATCCCGGCAGGGTGAAGAGCACGATTCCCGTTGAAGGCGACATCATAAATCCGATGATCATGATGATGAGGAACGGGACGATCAGGACAAGATTTGTCAGGGGTCCGGCGATGGAGATGAGCCCGTTCTCTTTTTTGGTCATCTCGCGCCCGGCCGTGTTGATCATCGTCGCTCCGGGAGCGGCAAATACGATCCCCGTGATCGCCGCGATGACGACCGCGATGATCAGCATCTGGGTGCTTTTTCGAAACTCCGCCCAGTAGCCGAACTTCATTGCGGTGAATTTGTGGGCAAGTTCGTGAAGAACGAAGGAGAGACCGACCGCGATCAAAGCGACGAGGAAGGTTATCAGAAGCGCCTCGACGGTTATTTTCTGGTACTCGGTGATCAGTGCAAATCCGCCGTTGATACCTAACGTGAAGGCAACGCCGAGGACGAGCCAGGCGATCAGCAGATCTTTTCTTTCGAACGGTGAGATCTTATCAAGGAGACTCATTTATTCACCACATCCTGCACGGACACATTCCTCGAGAGTGCCTAAAAGCGGCGTCGCTTTGCACATTCCCGGAAGGTACGTGAATGCTTTTCCGGAGTTTGTCATGACAACTCCGGCTTTGTCCATCAGCGGCGAGACGACCATACAGGTGTCGGGAACGATTTTTGCACCGCTGCTGAGGATCTTATTACAGAGATCCGGGTGTTTTGCTCTCAATTCTTCTGCAGCAAAGATGTAAAACGGCATGACGACCCGTCTGTTTTCCAGAAGGAAGGCCAGCTCTTCTAACTCTTCCTCGGATAGGTGAGGACATCCGAGAGCTATGACATCCGCCTCAAGGCTGCCGAACAGTTCTTCGATCTCGGCAACTTCGATCTCGACGACCTCGCGGTCATCCTCTTCGATGTGTTTCTTGAAGAAGGGGAAGCGGGTCTCCGGCGTGATCTCGTTTACGTGATACAAGGCAACTGCCCCGCTTGCGGCCATGGCGGCCCCAAGACTTTTGAGCATATCACGGTTGGGCCGGATATCGGTAAAGAACGGGATCCGGTTTCCGGAGATCGCTCCGGCGATGATCCCAAGAGCCCCGTAATGGGCGTTCGTCCATGATTTCGCCGCAGCGGGATCGTCGATGTGGAAATCGATCTGGGGAACACGGTTTTTCACGATGTGAAGGCCGTAGTAGGGCGTTTTTCCTGTAAGGGCGGCTGCGAGGGCTGAGGGCCCGCCTTCCCGGTTGGTCCGTGCCCCGAGAACAGAGTTCACGTAGCTGACGGCCGAGGACTCAGACCATGCGAGGTGGTCGCCTCTTTCGATGATGTTGAAGTAGTACGGTGTGCAGGTGCAGGTCAGACGGATGCCGAGTCGTGCATAAGCGGCGTTTACTTCCAGTTGTTTTTTCGCGAAATCGTCCGGGATCCCAAGGTTCTGCCACTCATCACGCGGCATGCCGATCGGGTTCAGAAATGACGGGACGACGGCTTTTCCCGAGAGGGTGTTGAGCCAGGAAAGGCCGGCATCCCCGATGGTTTTGAAGGATGCTCCGGATACCTGAACACTTTTTACTTCGATGAACTTCTCCGCCTCGTAAATTTTTCCAAGGGCGAGGAGGATCTCCATCATTTTCTGTTTGGTTTCGCCGTATTCTCCGTTCAGCAGCGCCTGATCATATTTGTCTAGTTCCATTTTTCACTTCCTTAGTATTCAATCCCATTCAGCACGGATAAACTCATCTTCTTGACCAAGAGGTATGGTCGCATCCACGCCGGCTTTTACATTCATGCCGTCTCCTATCCTGCAGGGGTCGAGGGACGATCCCCTGACCCCTGAGATGATCATGACATCCGTGTCTGCCCGGACGCGTGTTGCGATAGCGAACTCCACGTCCGAGGGGTCGTAGATATCGATGTCTTCATCGACGATGACGACATGTTTGAGCGAGGTGTGGGCGGCAAACGCTGCCATGATGGCATTTTTGCCGTCTCCGTCGGTCATCTTTTTGATCTGAACGACCGCATGGAAGTATCCTGCCCCTCCGGGTGTTAAGTAGACGTCTTTTACGTTCGTTACTCCCGCGACCGCCTGATAGATCCGTGGTTCGTAGGGAGCTCCCATGAGCATTTTGTGTTCAGCGCCGGCGGGAACGATCCCGTGGTAGATGAAGTCGGGTTTTGTGTGCATGCCGACGATCTCAAGCACGGGCTGCATCCTGATTGGGTCGTAGGTCCCGCTGATGTCGACGAACGGTCCCTCTTCATGGAGTTCTTGGGTCAGATACCCGTAGAGAACGATCTCAGCGTCGGGGACTTTGATCCCGTTCGGGCAGGTGAAAAGATCCAGCTCTTTTCCAAGGATCTCGGCCGCGTACTGCATCTCTTTTCCCTCGGGAACGCGGGTGGATGCGGCAAAGGTCACGGCGGGATGGGGTCCGATCACGATTGCGATCGGAAGTTTTTTTCCTTCGGCAAATGCCTGCTTCATCAGTTTGTAGGTGTGCCGCCCTTCAACGATCCTTCCGATGAGATGCGTTTCGTCCAGCACCTGCAGGCGGTGGATCGAGGCGTTGGTGACCCCGTTCCATTCTGAAAACACGATCCCCGAGGTCAGATATTTTCCGGCATCCTTTGGGAAATGTTTCATGATCGGGATCTTTGCAAGGTTGGCCATTTCGAATTGAAGCGGACCCGCATCCCGGGTTTTTCCTGCGTAGGTACAGGCGGCGAGTGTTTTGACGAGTCTTTCCTTTGGGATGCCCAGAGCGACCGAAAGTGATTCCCGGTCGAAGATGGTGTTCATCACACATCGGTGACCGTCCATATTCGTAAACTCCAGCATCTTATTTGTCCGGAAGGCAAGCTTCGGGGCTTCGTATACGGAAGATACCGGATCAGTGATCTCTTCAACAAGACCTGCCGATTTCATCTGCTGAATAAAAGTTCTCATTATTTCCACCGTGTTCCAATGGTATGTTCGATCCCGAGGTGATCGAGGATCCGTGCGGCGATCATATCTGCAAGCTCGTCGAGCGTTTTCGGCTGCGTGTAGAGCGGGGGTGAAGCCGGCAGGATCAGGGCCCCGGCATCATGGGCCGCGAGCATGTTGACGAGATGGACCCGCGAGTACGGGGTCTCCCGCGGAACAAGGATGAGCGGTCTCCTTTCCTTGAGACAGACATCGGCGGCTCTCGCAATCAATGTTGTCGAGTATCCGTTTGCGATCTGGGCAAGGCTCTTCATACTGCAGGGGACGATCACCATTGCATCGAACCTGAACGATCCGCTGGCGATGCCCGCTTCCAGATCACAGTTCTCCTCGTAGTGTACCGGGTATCCGGAGAGATCGACCTCTTCGAGTCTGGCGACGGTCCGGGCTGTATCCGAGATGATGAGAAAAACTTCGGCTTCTGCACTGGCGAGTGCTTCAAGCAGCCGTTTTGCATACAGTATCCCGGAGGCCCCGGTCACTCCGACAACGATCCTCTTCATATCTATACTATAGTACCTGGGAGTTTATCTTGTTTTGTTGCCCGGCGCAGAGAAAGAACTTCCCGTGCCGCATCGCCTGCTTTGTCAAGGACGTCTGCCGGAGCATAGACCCCAAGCCTCCACTGACCCTGTCGTGTGGCATTCATCATCGACAGCAGGGGGATGATCTCTTCGAAGGCGACCAGATCATGCCTGTTTTGTACCTGGACCCTCATCCGCATCTCTTTTCGAATCGGCGGGATGTCGAGGATGATCTTTTCTTCAGGCAGTCCGGCTGTTTCGGCGATCGCCCGCCTCATCCGGTTCTTTTCTTCCGGTCTGAGTGAAGAGAGCCGGTCCATGTCCAGCTGTTCCCTCCCGGTGTAGACCGCCCGTTTGTAGAGATCTCTTTTTCTTATTCTGTGCATCATCTCGCGGGATATGGCCGAAGGCGAGTTCATAAGAAGGGTCGTTCCAGCAATATCGTCCATTCTCATGAAGGAGTCGGGGGAGCTGTCGGCAAAATGACTTCTTCCGGCAAGCAGAAACATCTCTTCTGCGATCCTTCCGACATGATGATAATAGACCGAAGGTCCCATGAGTGTTCTGGCAATAAGGAGGGATTCGGCGGCCGCGATACCTGATTCTTTGACGGCAAGCCCGTCTTTTGTCAGAACAAGGGATTGTATGAGCCTTCCGGCGTCCGGATTTCCGTACGGAACGCCGGTGTAGTGAGCATCGCGCAGAAGATAGTCCATCCGGTCAACGTCGAGGTCACCGTGTATTATGTCGGCGAGACGATGATTTCCGGCCACGATGTCTGCGATCTCTTGTGGTTTTGTCCCGTTTTCTTTCAGAATGCCGGCGATATCCGGCTCGGCGAGCAGGGGGTATATCTCGTCGTGGGAGAAGGGCCCGTACTCTCTGCGGAGTCTTTCACTTGCATGGGAGAATGGTCCGTGGCCGATGTCATGGAGGAGAGCTGCCGTGCAGACGAGGAGCATGTCCTCTTCCGAAAGGTCCAGCTGTCTGGCCAGGAGCGAGGCGAGATGCATCGCCCCGAGTGAGTGTTCGAACCGGGTGTGGTTTGCTCCGGGATAGACGAGATAGACGAAGCCGAGCTGTTTGATGTATCTGAGCCGCTGGACCGCTTCCGTATCGAGAAGCGGGACTAGAGGTGTTGGGACCTCGATATATCCGTGGACCGGGTCTTTGATCTGTTTCGGCATTTATTCCGCTATTCCCAGTTTGTTTTTCAGATCGGCAGGATCCTTTCCGCCGTCGCTGAATGTGATGACGGATGTATGTTCTTTGATGATCCTGCCGTCTTCTATCGTATAGATGACAGCATATTTTGCATCTCCGTAGTAGACCCCGATCAGCGAAGCGGCGCCGATGTAGTCACCGTCTTCAGTTTTGATGACAGGGATCTCTGTTCCGTCGGCTGCCGTAACGGTGAGGAGTTCTACGCCGAACCACTCTTCCAGGGTGGATGCCTGCCGCTCAAAGGCGTTTGTATTCCCGAATCCTGCAAAACCGAGGGCGACCCCTGTAGATATCATGCAGACTGCAAAAATGACCGCTGGTATTTTCAGATATGTCTCCATGAGTAGAGTATTCGGGGTGGAAGGTAATGAATTTTTATATGAAAATGAGAAGGAGAATGCCGATCGCGGCACAGATGACCGTACACCATTGAATCGTCCTGATGATCATCTTCCCTCCTTCGGCGAGTGTCTGTTCGGGATAGCCGATCTGATAGACACCGGGTTTTTCAAACATTACTCCGCAGCCGCCGGCGATCAGACTCATAGGAATACCGCCGTTGAATCCCGGCCGTAGTTTCCGGTCGTGTTTGAAGATATACCATGCCTGTTTGATTCTTCCTTTCAGAAGGAAGATGAGAAGGAGTACTGCTCCGGTGATCCTTGCAGGGATGAAGGCGAGGATGTCATCCATTCTGGCAGGGAACCAGCCAAGACGGATCCGGTCGTCTTTGTATCCGAGCATGGCATCCATGGTGTTGGCCGATCGAAACAGTACTGCTCCGATGATCCCCATGCCGAAGAGGAGTTCAAAGACCACGAACCAGAAGATCGGAGCGATGATGCTGTCGACCAGATTTTCCGCTGCGGATTCGTAGGCGCCTGATCTGATCTGTTCGAAGGAGAGGGTCTTAGTGTCCCGGCTGACGAGATACCGGACGGCTTTTCTTCCCTCTTCCTCACCCTGTTCGAGAGCAGTTTCGACTGCTTTTACATGCTCTTCGAGTGAGCGCCATCCGATGCAGAATGCAAGGACGATGGCGGAGAACGGGAGGGAAATATACCACGGAGCGTAGAGGAGGACGAGAAGACAGGGAAGGATCGCGATCCCGACGGTGAGGATCCAGCCGAAGATCCCGATGAACCGTTCGGCCCGCGGGGAATAAAAGTTCGTGCGTCCCCAAAGACCGATGAATCTGCCGATCAGCGCTACCGGATGAAAATTAGAACGCGGATCACCGATCAGACGGTCGATGACCAGTCCGAAAAAAAGTATTACTGCACCGATCGCCATGTAATGATGATCCCGGCAAGCATGATGATGTAGAGGATCACTGCCATGACGGTGGTGTTGACCGCCGCGGGTGCCTGTATCCAGAAGATGAGAACGATGAAGCCGAGGATCGGGGCGATGAGGTTGATGAGGATCACGCCAAGGCCCGCCGTGGTCAGAGGGGCTCTCCGGGGCGGCTTTTGTGTGGGTTCGGGGCAGACGGGTTCTGTTTTTTCTTCAAGTTCGGGGAGGATGACGTTGACGGTGAAGCCGGACCGCCGCATGCCGTATCCGGAGATGACCTGTATCTCGAAACTGCCGGGGTTTGCTGATGGGAGGATGTCGATTTTTATCTCGGATTCGGCTTCGACGTAGAGGTTTTCGTAGGTGAAACTGGTGTATGCCGATCCTTCGGTCCGAAGCGTCGCGTGTGTGGGGGCGCCGAAGTTTACGACCCTTACGTGGAGGGATGTGCCTGCACTGACTTCTACGGAGTCGGCCAGGACTTCGAGTGAGTTTATTCCGAGACGATTCAGCTGGACTTCAACAATTGGCATTTTTGGTTACCTCTGATCTTCGGGAAGGAGGTTTGCGATCCCTGATGAGATCGGATAGACCCGTTTACATGCAGTACAGGTTAAGAGTCCTTCCAGTATTTCTGTATCATTACCCTCCATCTCTGTAAGCATAAACTTTCCCTTGCACGCGGGGCAGCAGATGATGTCAAGTATCCGGCGTTTCATGTATTACAGCTCTGATCTGATGTCGATGATGTGTGACTGGTCAGGTCCGGTGGAGATGATCCCGACGGGTTTTCCTGTGTCGGCTTCGATTTGATCGATGAACGCAAGTACTTTGGGAGTGAGTTTTGCATATTCGGTGGCACCGTAGACCGATTCGTCGATGTGGTCGACTCCGGTTATGGCGATCGTGGTGCAGCCGTTGATCATTGCGGAGTAGCGGGCCATTTTGCCGTCCCACATGCCGATACGGCGCTCTCTGCGGGTGACGGCGCCGAATTCCTGAATGCCAAGTGCGATGGATTCGTCGTGGGTGAGTTCGGTGGGGAAGGGTCCTTCGCCGACTCGTGTCGGGAATGCTTTGAAGACAACGACGACGTCGTCGATGTTGGTTGGTCCGACACCGACGTCAGCAGCCATCTGGGAAGCTGAGGTGTCTTTGCTGGTGACAAAGGGGTAGTTTCCGTAGTAGAGGGAGATGCCGAAACCCTGTGTTCCTTCGATGAGAACGGATTCACCTTTTTCGATCGCGTCGTTGACGTTTTGGGCAACATCGGTTATGTAGGGTGCGAGTTCGGGAACGTCTCTTGCAAGACGGCCTTTTCTCATGACGCGGTCTGAGTTTGCGGGTCCGCATCCGGAGCCGGTGGATCCGACTGTTTTTGCAAGATGCGGATCTTTTTTGTCCATAAGGATGTGCTCTTCTTCGATGATCCCGCAGCGGCTGTCGATTCTGGTTCTGCCGGCGCATTTGAGGATGTCAAGTTCGTGAGCAAATACTCTCGGGTCAACGAGTACGCCGCTTCCGATCATGAGTTCCGCTTTGGGATAGAGGAATCCTGACGGGATCATGCGGACAACGTATTTTTCGTTCAGTACGTTTATGGTGTGGCCTGCGTTGGGTCCGACTCCGCCGCGGGCAATGATGGTTGCTTGGTCTTTTTGTGCAATGTGGGCGACGATCTTCCCTTTCCCTTCGTCGCCAAAAAAGCCGCCGACTATGATCGTACTTGGCATGGTTAATCGAATATTATTGGATGCAGTTGGTGATAAGGTCTTTGCCTTGCGGCCAAGCCGAAGATTTGTGCTTGCGATTTGTGCTTGCGCGGTGAAAAAATCCTTTCTGCCTTTGTTCACTCACAAAATCACATAAAATAGGAGTTACGCGGTGTGCTCTCAATTCAATTCAGGAAGGGATCCGCAGGGGTGGAAACATGAGAAAAACCAACCGCG
>WARP01008732.1_pt1 | contig 10204 bp, 13 predicted proteins | sample 4769151 | NCBI WGS metagenome assembly WARP01 (sample SAMN08893023, study PRJNA449175) | gut metagenome | isolation source: rumen sample fed with dry roughage | host: cow | place: India: Nagpur | collected 2016 | reverse complement strand
GAAAAGTAGTAATTTGCGCTCGTTCACCTTTTGGCATTCTTAATGATAAATTACTTGCTTCTTTCACACTATTATAAGTACAAACAGCAGTAATTAAAGACTGTATATGTTGAAGTGTTAATTCAGGTATTTCATGCCTAGTCCAACCATTAAAATTTTTAGTCCATAATTCTTTTGGTTGATTAATAGTTACTTCATCAACATTAGGATCATCTAAATATTTTTGAATTGGTAACAAAAGCATATCAACAGTTGCGGACTTGTGTAATGCAAAAGCATTATTCATATCATTAACCCTAATTCAAATTTAATTAATTATATCATATTAGAACTATAAATAAAAAAAACCACTAATTAAAGTGGCTTTCTTTATTATTAATTAGTCATGACTAATTATCTAATTATTGAAGTCTATAAACCCCACTAAAATCTAAATCACGAGATACATAAACATTTACTCTATCGCCCTGATGCTTAATCAAAGTAGGAGGTATATTAATTGTATTCTCAATAATTTTCTCAGCAACGCCTGATGAATCGCTACTCATACCGCTTTGATAATAGTTATCACCATCTAATGCTTCATTCAGCTTATTAGCAGCTACATTACCTAATGCTTTACCCAAACCATCAATTACAGATACTAGCATAGCACCGCCAAAACGCTTCCAAAAATGGTTGTTTACACGACCATCCATACCCATATCACCTAGACCACCAGCAGCAGGAGAATCAATATTCATGATTACACCTTTTGGAGTTTCAACCCTTGTCCATAAAACAAAAACTCTTGCTTGTCCTTGCTGTAAACCGCCTTTATATTGACCAATAATTTTAGACCCACGATCAATTAAAATTACACGTCCACTTGCAGAGTAAATATTGCGAGTTACATTACAAGTAAGCATACCCACAGTTGTTGAATTAAATTTAGTTTCTAAAGCACAATCAATCATTGATCCAGCAGAGATCATATAGTCACGATTCATCATACGTTGTGCAGCTACACCTTTAATTGCTGTAGGTGTTAATTTAGTAGCTAATGAATCAGGCTCTTGACCATCTTCACCACGCCCAGCCATACCACCACTTAAACCAGTTGGCATAGCACCACCGCTACCATTAGAAGTATTACTTTTAGAAACAAAACCACTGTTTAATTTTCGTTGGAGCGCTAATTCTCGTTGGCTTTGAACTGGTGGAGCATTTACAGGTTGTACAGGCTGATTATTGAAGTTTACAGGCTGTACAGGGGCTTGATTATATACAGGCGGTACAGCACCAGCATTAGCATCAACTAAGCCAATAGGCTCAGGTACAGTAGGTTCTGAGGCTGGTACATCAATTGGAGGTTCAGCTACAAACCCCTCATTAAAATTTTTTGGTGCAGCATTAGCAAAGACATTAGAATTTTCTGCATCTCTTTCTTCTTTACTTTTACCAGTATCTTCTTTGGGCTTAGTCATCATTCCATAAGCTAACCAGCCAACAAGAAGTAATGAAAGACCTATGAAAAACAACATCATTACTTTTTGACCACGAGGGGCAAGCTTTTTTTGCTTGCCTAAATCCGATTTTTCATTTTCACCATCGAAAATATCTACGTCATCATCGAATGCCTGATTATCGCCAATAGCATTAACTAAATTTTTATCGTCTTTATTACTCATTTTCATTACCCCCCACTAATTCACGTTGAACAAATGGTGATACTGTTCCTGATTTATTCTCGATACCGACCCAGTTCATGCCATTGTTATAGATTTCAATTACAGCAGCGCCTAAACGAAGTTTCCACTTAGGATTTACTTTGTGCATAACAATGATATTGTTTGACTGCCCAGTAACTGTTCTGTTTACAATTACTTCTTTACCATCTTCTTGAAGAACTGCATAAATTGCAGGTAAATCTACATTTCCAGCGAATTTAAAATAAGTAAATGTTCCATCATCCCATACGTTTAAAGGCTGAATATTAGTTGAGCCTTTCGGTACTTTCATTTCGTATGCCAAGTTAAAAGTACGTCCCTTATATGCTTCATCTAATAAATTAGAACGCTGGTTTTTGGCTTGTAATTTAGCTTGTGTATCAGGGTAAATAAATTTGATCTGATAAACTGCTTTATTACCGTATTTAACAAAAAAGTTATAAGTACGTTTATTAGTAACTAAAACTAAGTTAGTTGATCCATGTTCTACTTTTGGCTTAATAAAAACATTATTGCCATAGGTTTCAAATGCCCAAGCTTCACTATCACCGAAAGCATGAGTTAAATAAACTTCATCACTTTCTAAAACGAGGTTAGTAGCTACACCAGCTTTTGCATTAATCAAGAAAACTTCATTATCATGATATTGCACTTGTCTTACACGATCATCTGCACCACGAGAATGAGGATTTAATTCAGCATTAGCATTAAATGAAATTAATGCTGTTAAACAAACCATTAAAAGAGATTTTTTCATTATAGTTCTCGCTCTGCACGATAGCTTGTAACCATAAAGCCAAGAGGGTTCAATAAACGTGTTTGATCACTCATTGCCGTTTTAACGTATTCATAAGTGATAGTAGCAATCCAATTTTCAGGTACGGTATCGCCAGTTGTCATAGTTTGGAAACGTACTACAGCAAGACCATCTACTTTAGAATCAGGTGTAATAGAAATAATTTTTACTTGGCGCTGGCGTTGTACACCTAGTTGTTTATCACGTCCAACATTACCGTTTTCATTGCTGTAAATAGCCATATATTGACCACCAACAGCTTTTGAACTCATTGAAAGAGTAGTGTCGTAATTATGCTGAATAGACTGATAAGCATAGTTTTCATAGTTGCGAACGTAAGTACCGATCCAATAACGGTTTACTGTTTCTTCCATTGTTCTTGTTTGATTAGGTACTGTGCTGATTACTTCAACCGCACCAGTAGCTTTATCAACACGCAGAATATGAGGTACTGAATTTGTTAGAGGGAATAATTGATGCCATACCATCATACCCACACCAAAAAGCATACCAGCCCACCCAAACATCATTGAGCGTTTACGTGACTGAGCAAGTTCAGTCATGTAATCACGTTCTAAGCCTTTTGCTTCTTCAATATAGGCTTTCCAACCTTTTTTTGTTTCTTTAGTTTCAGTACCTAATTCAACTTTTTTATTACTTTTCATTTTGATTCCCCTCTAAATTTGATTTACTTGCAACTATGCCTTTACGCTCAAGCCTAATTTGTACTTCTTCGGCTGTTTCACCATTCGTTAAAACATAAAGTAAGTTAGGTACTACTTCCTGACTACCTTGTCTTGGAAGTGGCTTGTAAACGTAATATGGTTGCAATTCATTAGGGATAGTTTTATTAACTGGAATCCGTTTTTCAAAACCACTAATTTCTTGGGGGTTTTTTGGGTAACTTTGACAACCACTTAAAACCAAAGCACTCAAACACAAAATGATATATTTACGCATAATTAATACTCTTAATGTCTACGACGGTTATGACGTGCTTTGAAATAGCTGTCACGACTTGCCGTATAAGCAGCATTTTTAGCTGCTTTAGCTTCTTGTTTAGTACCGCCATTTGCCGTACTGTTTCGGCTTGCAGCTCGACCAGCTTGATTAGCTGATACTTTATTTGCTGCATTTCGACCACCCTCCATTGCTCGACCAGCAGACCCAGCAATTTGACGAATAGCACCGAATAACCCACCACTACCAGCATTAGTTAATTGTCCTACATAAGTAGGCAATACAATTAATACTGCTAATGTTAATAGCCCCAATACAGCAGTTACGCCAGTATCAAATAACTGTGCTTTATCAGCATCCATTGGAGTTAAAGAATTAAGATTGTTTTCAAATAAAACGCCAAAAATACTAAATACACCAGCTACAAAAACAACGGTTAATATCGTATTTAAAACTGCACTTAACCAAGCAAAGAAATATTGCTGTGTTGATTGCCAAACTAAAGCAATAATGAAAATTGGAGCTACACCTAAAAGCAAAGATAAAATGATTTTTGATGCAAATACCCAAAAAGCGCCAACGATAATACAAAAGACTGTACCTAAAATTACAAGTCCAGCATAAAAGTAGGGAGCAATAAAATTATCCCAAGTTGCTTGTTCTGCATATTGCCCTGCCACCTCCATACCACGCCCTAAAATAACGTCAAAGGACGCAGCAGCAGTAGCACCAGCTTGAGGAGAAGCAGAGCCTAAACTACCCGACATAACAGCAGCAATCATAGTGTCAGGCACATTGATCAATGAATTAACAATGAATGTTTGAAAGTTACCAGCAGTCATAGCAAGTAATGTAATGATTGAAACTCTAAACATTGTCCAAACTGTATCTTGGATCGGTTCAGATGAATAACCACGCATAATAGCTACACCTTGCCAAATAAAGGTAAGGGTTAAACCTACTACTACGGCTGGGGATATTTCATTAATGATATTTGTTGAAAAGTCATTAACAAATACATTCAATGCACTATTAACTGATAAAAACGTCTGTTCAAAAATATCTGTAGTTAGGCTCATAACAAACAATCCTTAAAATTTATGTGGAACTGTTTTAGTTGTTTCTTTACCCGTACTACGGTTTTGCTCTTTATTCCAACGCTGTTGAGCTAATAGAGCATTAGCACAATTTTCTTCTCCCATAATTTTATTATAATCAGAAGCAGTCTTAACCCGACTTTCACATTCTTGAATTACGGTTTTAGCTTCGACTATATTTTCAAAATAATAATCGACTGATTTTGCTTGTTCTACTTTTGAAGAACAAGCAACTATTAATGTACTCATTAAAATAGTTGCTAGTCTTTTCATGATTAACACCTATATTGAATTAGAATCTATGTTGAACCGTTTTTGTAGTAGTTTTACCTGTTACACGGTTATAGTTTTGAATAGCTGCACGTTGTTGTTGTTCAACTAACTTATCTTCGGCATCAGCTAACATTTTTACTAACTGAATTTTTGATTGTTCAGCTTGTAATAATCCAACTTCGGCTTGAATACGATTACCTAAATCGGCAGCAGCTTTTGCATCTTATGTACCATCCACAGACTGCATTAGGCTATTTAATTGATTTAAACGCTGTTGGCTAGAATCAAATATTTGATCGAGCATAACTTTATTGCGTAAAGCATTTTGCTGTTTAGCTTGCTGGATGCTTGCAGAGTTAGTACCCGACTTATTGTTATTTTCATATTGCTTTGCAGCATTAGCCATTTTGTCAGCAATACCATTAATGTTTTTGTTTTTAACATCATTGTATAGTGACTGCATTCCGCTAGGCAGATATTCTTTTAACGCTGGGTTATTAAATAAAGCACCAACATCACGACTACCAATAATTGCGTCATAAGCTGCTTTTTGTTGTTGTAGTAGTTTTTGAGCTTCCATTAATTGTTGTCGCATTTGATCTAATTGCAAAACGGCTTGTGCAATACTTCCAGCGTCAACAACTGGAATACCAGCATTAACATTACTAACAGATAAACCTAATACAGCAGATAAGCATAGTGTTTTTAACTTCATAATTATTACCTATAGTTTTAATTAATTAGTCATGACTAATTAATTAAACCCTTTAAAGCTAATGCCATTACGTTGCCAAAACTCAGGCAACCACTTATTAACGTCATTATCGCCTAATTTCTCGATAATGTCATTAACTATTAAAGCATTATCAGGAGTTCCTGATAATACTAATAATTCTTTATCCATGCCTTTTAAATTAAATACAGCTTGGCTAGTATTATCGCCTTGTTTAATTAAGAACTCACGAGAACCCTCTGCAATGTTTTTAACAATTTCGTATTCTTCGGGAGTTACTTTTAAGCCTTTTACATAATCATCATAATCAGCTTTTTGGTTTTGTAATAATAATAATGTAGCAACCTGAGAAACTAATGTAGACGAAATATCACTAGATAATGCATCTTCTGGCTCTTGTGTTGCAAAAATACATAAACCATTTTGTTTACGAATAGTTTTTAATTTATCCTTAACTAACTTTTTAAAGTAATAGTCCTCAAGCATTTTCCAAAATTCATCAAATACATAAACAAAACGAGTACCATCAATCATTTTCTCAGTACGATGAATTAAATACATCATCATTGGCGCTCGAATTATTGGTAATTCAAGAAATTCAGTTACATCAAAACCAAAAATACTATTTTGAGTAACATCTAATGTGTCTGTAGGATTATCAAAACACCAACCATATTGACCACCCTCACACCATTTTTGCAAACGTGCTGCTACTGTTGGACGTTCATCATTTGAAATAGGGTTAGGTAATGCTTGAAGTAATACACTTAAACGTCTGTATTGAATTGGATGCCCCTCAATAGTATTAAGTGCTTTTTCTAATTCAATATCATCAAAATGGCTTACACCCAAACCATCTAATTCTAATAAATGGACTAGAAATTCTTTAATAAATTCACGTTTACAAGTTTGAAATGGATTAAAACCACTTGGTTTACCAACTTCTAAAGCATTGTAATTACCGCCAATAGCTCTAATAAATATTTCCATACCTCTGTCTTTATCGAATGTAACTAAACGAGGTTTTTTGTCTTGCATTTGAGCTAATATGAAATTTAGAACAGTGGTTTTACCAGCACTAGACTGACCAATAATCATTGTATTACCGAGTAATTTTTTACCAAAATCATCGGAATCATCGCCTGAAACATGCAGGTTGAAAAAGTTAGGCGTTCCACTGGTAGTCTTAAATAGGGTAATAGCAGAACCCCACGGATTACCCATCGGTTTACCTGATGCAAAGTTATGAAGTGAATTAAAGCACCACCAGTTTTGTGACGTGATAACAGCAGGGCGTGTACGCCATTTAAAATTAGCTGGCAATTGACCGAAGAAAGCCCCCTCTAAAGCCATATCGCAAGGTGTAGGGATCATGCCAACGTCTGTAAAGCTATCCTCAATTGTTTGTAGCTTTGCCATTGTTTCTTTTGCAGCATCACCGAAAACGGTAATAGTCATGTGATGCTCACCCATAACAAAGTCACCTGAAACAAGCTGATCCAGTGCTTCATTAATTTCTTCAATTTGACTAACGGCAACGTCTTGAGAATCAATCAATAATTTTTGATGGCGTTGTAAATAGCCTTTTGATGCTATTTTAGAAAGACATGAAAATGATTGAGTTAAAATAAACTCACTAGAGTTTTCCATTAAAATATTTAAATGACCAGCTACAGTCATATTGTCATATTCTTTTAAATCGTAAATTCCAAAGTATTCACCTTTTTTATTTGTATATTTACGAAGCTCACCCATATTTCTATGTTCAGAAAATAAAGGTCGTGAATTAGCTAGATAATTACAAAATTTTTCACGAGTTACAGGAACTTTTGATTTATCTCTAGTAATTAGATAACGGAAAAATTCAAGCATTTCTGAAAATGGGCGACCATTGTGCATATAAATGCCAAGACGCTGAGGGGAATAGGTTTTTAAAGCCCCCATCATTTGATCAGTAATTCGATTAATTTCTTCATTATATGCTTCTTGTTGAGAAATTTTGTCTGCTAATTTTAATTTTTCAAAACGAGCAAAGAAACTATTACCCATTCCAACCACAGGGCGATAGACAATAGTTATGTAATACTCATTTACAAGCATTGAATAATCTTTAAATGAGTTTTTATATTGAGTATCTAATTCAGAACAAAAAGGATTTTCATAATCTTTTTCAGGATATTCATCTACTTTACGTCTAACCATATGTGACCATAAAGCGACATTTTCTTTTGCAATTGCCTTAAACTTATTATTTAAGTCATAAACCCAGCGTTCTACAGTATCCAGTTCAGCAGCAAAGTGTGATCGCCCATCTAACTTAATAACGGCAATATATTCGCCATTTTTTGTTGCGATTACACCATCATCTACATGATGCGAGTAAGGTATCATTGATGATATTGCACGTTCATTAACTGGACTATCTTTAACTTCACTCAGATCGGAAGAGCGTCTTTAACTTACGTTTTTCTGTTAAAGAATAACTACAAGCGCCCCACTTTTTCTTTAATGATTTTGGATAACGAATTTTAGTATCAATCCAAATACCAATAATGCGGAAAGCACGATCATCTTTTTTTGCAATCATTCTAAAAACGATACCAATTGGTAATAATAAAATCCAAAGGAGCATATTACCAAAAGCGATAGCGATAATAGCCACACCAACAAAAGCAGCAAAAGCTGCTTCTGTTGGGATACCCATTATCATACTTGGGCGTGTACAGCCCTTAAATAATGGATAAGCCATAATTAGGTTACACTTCCTGATGTATAGAAGAACGCTACAATTTCAGATGCAGACGCAACAATAATAATCCCGACAATAATTTTAATTAAAAGGGATTTATCAACGAAGTTAAACATATAACCAACACCCGCCCCAATTACTGCTAATACGGCAGCAATACGGATAATTGGCTGAATTTGTGCTAAGAAGTTTGAAAAGTTACTGGTAGCAACTGATAAACCAGCAAAAGCAGGGGAACTAAACAAAAGTGCCATTACGGAAATAAAAGCAAAACGCTTTAAAAAAGCACCTTTATTTTGTTTAAGTGATACTAAGTTCATAAAAACCTCTGTTATTAAAAAATGTCACGTTTGGACTTACTAAAAATGTCACCTTTGGACGTTCTAAAAATATCATTAAAACCATTATTAGTTTTTGATGATTCTTGTGTTAGTAATGCTTGATCTTCTTTATTAACGATAGAAACAAAACCAACATTACTATTTTCATTACCTAATGAATTATTTTCATTAACTCCTGAATTATTTTCATTAAGCAAAGAATTGGCATGTGAAGCCAATTCATTACTCCCCATACCGTTAATTGATTTTACACCATAAACATTTTGTTTACCATAACCATTAGATGCAAAACTAATTAAATGCTTATTAACAGAATTAACATAACCATTACTAAAGCCTTTTGTATGACTACCAGTATTGTAACAACTAAAAGCTCTGCTAAGTTTCATATTAACTTGATAATTACCAGCTCTTGAGTAGCATTCTGACAAAATATATTGCATTGCTTTTAAGTTATTACACGGATCAAAAACCTGACTAACAGATAGACCTAATCGCTTTAAATTAGCAGAATTAATTTGTGCTTAACCCATATCAATGTTATATCCCTCATTAATAAGCTTTTGAGCAGTTACAACGGCTGTACCGTAATCTTTCGGTTGTCGAGCTAGTTTTTTACCGCCTTTATTAACGCCAATTGCAAATGGATTAAATGCTGACTCTTTTTTCACAATTGAAAGAGTTACATTTCTATCTATTGCTGGGGCGCATTGTTCAGCTAATGCAATAAATTCTATCATCACTAAACCTTAGTAATTAAAATATTGTTTTTGATGTTCTTTATCTGCTGCATATTCAGGTTTTACATTAATTTCAATGGTTTTACAGTAATACCCCACGAAAGATCGGTTAGCACGAGTGACCCCATCACGACAAATAGGACTGTTACTTCTTTCTGTAAACATACGTGTGCTAATTGCATTGTTTTCTGTTACCCCATCCCCTTTTACAAAAGAGCAATGTGGAAATCCTTTACCTTTAGATAAATCACGCAAAACACGTTTAACTGTTGGCTGGCATTCTGATAAGCCTTTACCACCAGCAAAACATAATAATGCTTTGCATCCGTAATCATCTGCTTTTGCAGTATTTGAAAAAGCTAATACTGGCAATGCAAATAAAAAAGCTAATTTCAAATTTTTAATATTCATATAGCACCTATAATATTAAGGTTGATTTTGATTTACTGTTTTAGTCATTATCCATTTAGAATTATCTTCAAAATGGACGTTAATTTGTGCTGAAATACCAGCGTCAGCACAATATTGAACTGCAAAATTCATGCAGTCTTCAAAAACTTTAAACGTGCGTGGTTTATTAGCTTTAACTTGAGCCAGCATGAAAGCTAATTTCTTATCAGAATCATTAGGATCATCGACAACTACTGATATGTACCAACGCCCATCATTTTTCGTTAGGTCAATAATGTAGGGTTTTTGATCAGCTACTAAGCTCTCTGTAAATAGCAACAATTCAGCACCTTTTAGTAATGGTTTCACACGATGTTTCTCAACTGACTTAATGATCTGCGAATATACCAAATATT
>WARP01001166.1_pt1 | contig 10204 bp, 7 predicted proteins | sample 4769151 | NCBI WGS metagenome assembly WARP01 (sample SAMN08893023, study PRJNA449175) | gut metagenome | isolation source: rumen sample fed with dry roughage | host: cow | place: India: Nagpur | collected 2016 | reverse complement strand
CATCCGATGGCCAGATGTCTTTTAAATAAACTGGATTGCCGTCTTTATCGTTGCCAAGTGCATCTTTTTCAATGTCAAAACGGATGGTACCGGCAATCGCATACGCTACGACAAGCGGAGGCGATGCCAGGAAAGCCTGTTTGGCATAAGGATGGATACGACCATCGAAGTTACGGTTACCTGAAAGTACCGCAGTGGCATACAGGTCACGGTCAATAATTTCTTGCTGAATTTTTGGATCTAGCGCGCCCGACATCCCGTTACAGGTGGTACATGCATAAGCCACGATACCAAAACCAAGTTTTTCCAGATCGTGCAATACGCCTGCTTCTTCAAGGTACAGTGCAGCGGCTTTAGAACCCGGTGCAAAAGAAGATTTAACCCAAGGTTTACGGGTTAGGCCCAACTCGTTTGCCTTACGTGCCAATAAACCGGCTGCTACCGTGTTACGCGGGTTAGAGGTATTGGTACAAGAGGTAATCGCCGCAATAATCACCGCGCCATCCGGCATTAAGCCTTCTGCTTCTTGCGCACGAGCGGCCTCTAAATTACCCGCAATGCCTTTTTCTTTCAGGTCAGCCGTTGATACACGTGCATGCGGGTTTGACGGGCCGGCAATGTTACGAGTTACCGTTGACAAGTCGAAACGCAGTACGCGTGGATATTCCGCCTGTTTCATGTCTGAAGCCCAAAGACCAATTTCTTTGGCATATTGTTCAACCAGTTTCACCTGGTCTGCTTCACGACCGGTTAAAGTCAGATAATCAATGGTGTTCTGGTCAATATAGAACATCGCCGCAGTTGCACCATATTCAGGTGTCATGTTAGAGATGGTCGCGCGATCACCCACCGACATGCTGTCAGCACCTTCACCAAAGAATTCCAGGTACGCACCCACCACACGTTCTTTACGCAAGAACTCCGTTAGCGCCAAAACGATATCGGTTGCAGTAATGCCCGGCTTGCGCTGACCTACAAGTTCCACACCAATAATGTCCGGCAGACGCATCCAAGACGCACGGCCGAGCATGACGTTTTCAGCTTCCAAACCACCCACGCCCACAGAAATCACACCCAAGGCATCAGTATGTGGCGTATGCGAGTCTGTACCAACACAGGTATCCGGGAATGCCACACCTTCACGCTTTTGAATCACCGGAGACATTTTTTCCAGGTTGATCTGATGCATAATGCCGTTGCCCGCAGGAATCACATCGACATTTTCAAATGCGGTTTTGGTCCATTCAATAAAATGGAAACGGTCTTCGTTACGACGGTCTTCTACAGCACGGTTTTTGGCAAAAGCATCTGGGTCAAAACCGCCGTATTCCACAGCCAATGAATGGTCAACGATCAGCTGGGTTGGAACAACCGGGTTGACTTTAGACGGATCGCCGCCCTGATCGGAAATGGCATCACGCAAACCTGCAAGGTCAACCAGTGCGGTTTGCCCCAGGATGTCATGACACACCACACGTGCCGGATACCAAGGGAAATCGTGATCTTGTTTACGTTCAATCAGCTGACGTAAAGACTGTTCCAGAATAGCAGGATCGCAACGGCGTACCAGCTGTTCGGCAAGTACTTTTGAAGTATAGGGAAGTTTTGCATATGCGCCTGGCTGAATATCTTCTACGGCTTGGCGTACGTCATAATATTCGAGCTGGGTACCTTGCAGTGGTTTGCGGTAGTTGTTGTTCATAGCTTACCTGCCTCTTGAATCATTTTTTCTTTACTACGTAATTGTTGTTGCGAGTTACAATCGGTTCAACGGCATAGTACACTGCCGAAAAGCCATTTCCCAAATCTTTTATATTTCATATATTTAGATATAAAAACAGGTGTTTTAGAAACATATTGTTACATAATTTTTGGGATATTTGCTCTAATCATGCTTTTTTTGGAAAAATAGCGGGAAATACGCCTCATTCTTTAGTATTAGATATGCCTAAGCGAATAACAAACAATCTTGTTCTGTAATATTTATCCTAATCATTTAAGTGAATGTAAAGCTTATATTTTTTTATATTGCATTCGCTCTTGTCAGGCATTAAAACCTACAAAATAGCACTAAGCTGCAAATCTGAGGATCTAGCACTGCTTTTGATGCTTATCTTTTGAACATGCTTATTAGTAATACCGGTTTTTGCATCATTCCATCATTCTAACCCCTTCAAGTATGAGGTCAGAAAAGATCTTCACCTTACAAAAAATTGATCAAGGGTAAAAAATTTTAGTCGCCATTTTTATGTTAGAGCAGCGATTTTAACGCTGATGATTTTGTCGCTTAACCGCATTCATTTAAATAAAACTGCATATTTCCGAATTTCAGTAAAGCTAGAGCAATCTGGGCTTTTTGTTTGCCTATCTGCCCTGCATGCTGCAAAATATCTGCATTAATGATTTGTGAAATATATCCAGAGGCTAGTCATGTCAACGTCTACTGCTTTTACACTATTCACTTTAAATGGGGTAGATGCACAAAAATTCCTTCAGGGCCAAGTGACTTTAAATGCTGAGGCATTAGCCGAAAACCTGACTCGCTATACCGCGATCTGTAGTTTAAAAGGACGAATCCAGTTTGGCTTATGGCTAAAAAAAATTAGTCCGGAAAGTTTTGAAATTGTGGTCACTGACGATCAGGCCGAAGAATTTGCCAAACACATTAAAAAATTTGGTGCTTTTTCGAAAATGAAGCTGGAACAAGTCGGCCGAGTTTTCCCTACGCTCAATGGCGATAGCACCGATTTTTCTAGCACTGAAACCGATATCGCAGCTTGGCAGCTGCAAGCGATTGAAGCCGGTCAGGCCTGGATTGAAGCGACAACGGCACAAGAATTCCAGCCGCAAGAACTGCGTTTGCATCAGCGTGAAGGCGTACATTATGACAAGGGCTGCTATTTGGGTCAGGAAATTATTGCACGCCTCTGGTTCAAGGCCAAACCGAAACACTGGCTGCATTTGGTGCAAGGTAGCGGTGATGCTCCTGCTGCTGCAACCCAGTTAAACAATGATGTTGAAGTGATCAACAGCATTGCTGTGGATGGCGGTTATAAAGCCCTGGTCGTGGCAAAACCTGCTGCGCTTGAAGAGCTGGGGTTACAAGTTCTAGATTTGCCTGAAGCTTTAAATGGTGATGTAGCACGTCCACAGTAAATCTTGAAACTTTAGATATTTAAGCTTTGGATATATGCTGCACTGAGCCTCCATCTTTGGAGGCTTTTTTATGCATTTGAAGGGATACTAAACCGATCACATTTCCGGATTAAAAACCATGAAACAGCTTGTTCATGTCTTTGCAGACATATTCTTTAAATGAATAATCACGCGCATGCTTGGCATCAAATTTTGCTTCAAGCTCACCTTTTTTAAAAATATAGACACGGTCATCTTTACTGACCAAATATTCAGCCCCCAGTTTCATCAGCAAAGCATCCATTTTTTCTTCTTCAGGAATATTGCTGTCCAGATTGACCCGATCATAGGCACGTTTAATGGCTTTAATGAACATTTATCTACTCACACATTAATTCAGCCGCGATTTAAACAAAGATTGGCTGAAAAACAAAGTGCCATTTCGCTGCTGCGTATTTTTCTCTGATCCTTGTGCTTGATGGTTTTAAATTTTAAGCACAAAACAATTCATCTACAAAGCCCTCACCCTACTTAAGCTTGCTTTAAGATTTTCTACCCAAAATCGAGCCAGTAGCAATTATGTAAATATCTATGAAATATTATGGTAATGCACCCCTCATGTATTTACATTCACATAAATAAACTTATGATGTTAAAGGAAGGGTTCCATATTCATTTTTAAGTACATAAATGGAATTAAGATTATGTTTATAAAAGGTTTTTAAAAAATATGAAAAGAATTATACTTGCCAGCCTGATCGCTTTGTCTTCAAGTTTCGCGATGGCTGAAATGACAACCACTTCTGTTGATCCTGCATTTGCCAAAGTAGAAACACTGGTCAAAGCCAACGATATGAAAGGCGCTTATCAAGAACTGGATAAACTAGCAAAAACAGGAAATGCACAGGCCCTTTATAATTTGGCCTACCTGACTCAAACCGGTCAAGGCACTACCAAAGATGAGAAAAAAGCCATCCAGCTGTATCAAGAGTCTGCAAACAAAGGCTATCCGGTCGCCAACTATGTCCTAGGTAAAAACTACATGACCGGTACTTTAGGTCTGCCCCAAGATACTAAAAAAGCCAAACAGTATTTAGAAAAAGCATCTAAACAAGGTTTTGATGATGCCAGCGTAGATTTGGCCGTATTACTGTTTTCTGAAGGTACAGCAGCATCAGATAAACTGGCTTTACAAAAATTAGATCCGCTGATCAAAAAAGGCAATTATCAGGCCATTCATGCCAAAGCGTTATATGACATCAGTCAGGGTTTTAAAAACAAAAACGAAGCGCCAATTAAGCAAGGCTTAAAAAGCATTCAGGATCTGGCACAAAAAGGCTATATTCCCGCTTTAATGGCTGTAGGTAACATGTTTGCCAACGGTAAAATCGTTCCGCAAAACCTGCCTGAAGCGAAAAAAATTTTTGAGGCTTTAGCCAAAGAAAATATTCCGCAAGCCAAACAATCTTTAGCTGTGGTGGATAAAATGATTGCCGAACAGGCCAAAAACCCGCCTAAAGCTACTACTGAAAAGAAAAGCTAATCACTGCAGAGATGATTAAAAGCCTCAATTCCGGGGGCTTTTTTTTATAGCTGTTATTTTGTTGCTATTCATGCTGACCGTAAAATTTTAAGCCCACCAGACACTAATTAACACACTCACCACAATGAATCCTAAAATGGTACTCATCAATAAAGGAGTTAAAGTTTTTTCATTTAAACCATACGCTTGACCTAACATGGCAAAAATGGTCGGCATCGGCAAAGCGGCAATAAGCGTTCCAGCATAGACCATTTCCTGACTCACATCGGTTAAATAATTCAAACCCAGAAACATCAGCAAAGGCATGATCAGGTTACTTGAAATCACCAGATAAAAGCTTTGCAGATTCACATATTTCAGCGTCAATCCCACAATCCCGCCACCAATCGAGAACAAGGCTAAAGGCGATGCCGTTTGTCCAAGCAAGGCCAAGACCTGATCCAGCTGTTTAGGAATATGAATCTGAAAGATGGCGCAGGCTATCCCCAGCATGACGCCCATAAACAAGGGATTTTTCAATAAAGTAACTACTGTGCTCTGGAGGATTTGGGCAAAACTGGCCTTTTGGGAATTTCCCAGTTCCGCCAGAATCAGCACTGCTGGAATGAGCAGCACACTTTCAATGATTACCACCAAAGAGGTATAGGTCATCGCCTTTTGTCCCAGTAGCAAGGACAATACCGCCGTACCAATGAGCCCGGTATTCGACATGGCCGCACCTAGCGACAAAACTGAAGACTGTGAACGGTCATTTTTAAAATAATGGGAAACAATAAAAAATGCCGCAGCATATAAAATAAAAGTCACGCCGCTATAGACAAGAAAGTATTCGGGATACCAGATTTCATGCAAATCTTTTGCGGCCAAAGATTGGAAAAATAAAGCAGGTAGCGCAATTTTAATGACAAAGGCCCCAACAGCATTGACTTGCTCTTTTGTTAAAAGCTGAAAATTTACCGAAAAATAACCTAAAGCTAATAAGAAAAAGATCGGCACGATGACCGTAAAGACCATATGGAATTTGTCCTTTCAATAAATAAAACTACTTGCCCAGACTCCGACTCTTTAGAGTCGGAGTATTAAAACATTCAAGCGAAATATCGGGATGAAGTATTAAAAAGCGCTAAACAACGCTTTTAATCCATGCGGCTGACAGCGCAAATATTGCGGTGCGATTTGAATATTTTCACCCAACTCTGCGGCAGCATGCCATGGCCAACGCGGGTCATACAGCATAGCACGAGCTAAAGCAATTGCGTCAGCTTGCTGATAATGCAAAATTCCTTCAGCCTGCATGGCTTCAGTAATTAAACCCACAGCAATCACGGGAATGCTGACCACCTGCTTAATGGCATGAGCAAATGGAACCTGATAATTGGCTTCCAGATGAATATTCTGATCGATATGCAAGCCACCACTCGACACATGGATATATACCGCCCCCAATTGCTCTAAAGCTTTGGCCAAACCGACCGAAGATTCGACATCCCAACTGTCATGCCCCTCCATCCAGTCTGTTGCAGAAATACGCACACCTATAGGGTAACCTTCAGGAACTACATTTTTCATGGCCTGAAATACTTCCAGCGTTAAGCGGATACGGTTTTCAAAACTGCCGCCATATTCATCCTGACGCTGATTCGATAATGGTGACATAAATTGATGCAGCAAATAACCATGTGCTGCATGCACTTCAATTAAGTCAAAACCGGCATCCACGGCACGCTTGGCAGCATCAGCAAAGTCTTGAATCACTTGCTGGATTTCATCTTGACTCAGCGCATGCGGTGCATGATCGGCTGGATTAAAAGGAATGTCACTGGCAGAAACTGTTTGCCAGCCATGAGTCTCTGCCGGCTTAAATTGACCTCTTCCATTCCAAGGTTTATCGGTTGAGGCTTTACGTCCTGCGTGTGCCAATTGCACAGCAAACGGCATAGGCGAAAGTGTCTTTATTTTTGTCAGTAATGCCTTAATCTGATCACGCTGTGTATCATTCCACAATCCCAAATCGGCATAACTGATCCTCCCTTCCGCTTGCACTGCGGTGGCTTCAACAATACATAAACCGGCACCGGACAAGGCATAATTGGCCCATTGCTGCTCATGCCAATAGGTCACTTCCCCTTGTTCAGTTGCCGAATACTGACACATTGGAGCAATTACGATTTTATTGCTCAGTTTTAACGAACCAAATTGAATTGGTTGAAATAATAACGCCACGCTTAGCCCCCTGTTAGAATACCTTGCTCACACTTAATCCCGCACTCCAGTTCAAACCGTCCGCGGGTTCAAAGAAGCGTCCATTACCCTCATTTACAATCACTGAACCGACATAGTCTTTATCAAACAGATTATCGACTCGCGCAAAAGTCCGGACTTTCCAGTCGGCCTGTTTCCAGACATAACCGGCATTGGCCGAAACGATGCTATAACTTGGTGCGGCATCGCTATTTGTATCATCTACATAGACCTGATCCATATAGCGGACATCAACACCCATATTAAAACCGGTTTCCGGCTGCCAGCCTAAAGAGGCAAATGCCTGATTTTTAGCGATACCCGGAATCTTGTTGCCTTTCTGCACCGTACTGTCCGGAATCGCTGCATCAAATGTAGCATCAATATAGCTGTAGCTGGCCTGAGCAGTTAAATCACGCCATAGATTTTTGTTCCAGGACAGTTCTAGCCCTTCACGCAGCGTTTTATCCGCATTCTTATAGGTCGCACGGCCATCCACTGTTCCAGCAGAAACAATATCGTTTTGTGTTTTGCTTTGGAAGACTGCAGCCGTGAAATTGCCCCACATATTTTGTGCTTTCACACCCAGTTCATAATTATTACTGCTGGCGGGCTTTAAATTAAAGTTTATGCCATCGTTTGCTGAATAGGCCATTTCGGTAAAGGTCGGGGTTTCGAAACCTTTGGCATAACTAGCATAAGCATTGAATCGGTCATTCATTTTCCAGCTTAAAGCCACTGAAGGTAGCACCTGGTCATAGTCAGTCTTGCCGCTATCGTCGCCATTGCCTGTGACAATATAGTGATCGTTGGACCGGTAATGTACATTGCTATAACGCAGTCCTGTGTCCAAGGTCCAATTGGGTAAAAAATCCCACGCGGCTTGAAAATATGGATCTAAATTCCATAAAAAATTCTGTTCATCACGGCGTAGCTTCCCTTTTACACCAAATTGCCCATTGGCATCAAAGTTTTCATAACCCTGGCGGTCTTCATCCATATAATCAAAGGCCAGACCTGCGGTCAGACGCGTATTGGGTAAAAGATTCTTGCCAATCCAGCGAATATCAGTGCCGTAATAATCACGGTTGAAATCAATCACACCGCCGGCATGGCGTGAGTTTATTTGAGTTGCCGAAGGAATCGACTGATACTGGGTCACTTCACGATGTCCCAGATAAGCCATAGCATACAGTTCATGCTGGTCATTGATCGGTTTAGACCAGGTCAGACCGGTCTGGGTTTGATTAATTTCCTTGCGCACGTCATAGATATTGTTCGCATCATTGACCTGTTTGGGATTGGCTTGCCACTGCTGGCGGGTCAAACCTTGCGGATCATCGGCATTTATATCAACCTGATTCATAATCCAGTCCAGTTTAGAGCCGTCATCCAGATCCCAGGTCAGTTTGGCATTACTCAGTACTTTATGTGCAGCACTGTGGTCACGGTAGCCATCAGTATCAAAATAAGAGGAACTGAGCACATAACTCGGCTCACCGGCCCGATCTGCACCACCTTGCAATACCACATTGGCACGGCTTTTATGCTGACTGCCAGCAGAATAGCCCAATTCAATGGAATCTTTGCCTTCTCCCTGTTTGGTCGTAGTCAAAATTGTACCGCCAGAGGAATTGCCATAAAGTGTAGAAAATGGCCCACCCAGTACTTCAATATGATCCAGACTGCTTAAATCAATATTTGAGGTCTGGCCCTGCCCATCCGGCATGCTCGCAGGAATACCATCGACATATAAACGGATACCACGCACACCAAAAGTTGAACGGGCACCAAAGCCACGCATGGAAATCTGTAAATCCTGGGCATAATTTTCGCGGTTATTCAGCTGTAAGCCAGGTACACCTTTTAAAGTTTCAGAAAGATTTACACCCAGATGATTCGTATTGTTATTTTGTTCAATTCGATATACTGAAGCAGGTGTTTGCAGCCAGTCAGTATCGCTACGTGTCGCTTCTATTTTAATGACTGGAAGCAAAACCGGGTCAGTAGAATCAGGGGCAGCATAAAGATGCTGGCAGAGGCATGCTGTCAGGTAAAGCAAAGTCTTAGGGAAGAGAATCTCGTAATATTTACCTGGCATAGCTTGCTCTATATCTTATTAAAATACTGCTTAAAAGCTTAAACGAACTACCCGCATAGCGTTTAAGTTTATTTGTAGTACCAAGGTTAATGACCCTTTCAGATTAAGATGAAGCATTGAGATTGAGGCGAAGAATTAAGTAATCGGCGAATCAAAATGACTGCTAGAATCAGTCAATTGCATCTATTAACGAATTGCAACAAGCATATAGATTTTTTGAGATTCCCTTGCAATCCCCTCTTAGCAGTCCAATATTAAGCACAAAGTTTTCTTGATACATTTGATCCCATGCCTGAATTACCTGAAGTTGAAACCACCAAAACCAGTCTCTTGCCACTGTTGGATCAAACCGTCTTAAAGGTAGAGGTCCGTCAGCCGAGCTTACGTTGGCCTATTCCTGAGAATATACAAAAGTTGGTGGGTCAAAAATTGCTGAAACTCACCCGCCGTTCCAAATATATTTTGGCAGAGTTTGAACAAGACAGTATGCTCTGGCATTTGGGCATGTCGGGCAGTTTCAGATTATGTGCAGCAACAGATGAACTGGGCAAACACGATCATCTGATCATTCAATTTGAAGATATTGAACTGCGTTATCATGACCCGCGCCGTTTTGGCTGTATTTTATGGCTCGATCAAAACTCGCAAAGCAAACTGATTGATACTTTAGGGCCTGAACCTTTGAGTGAAGCATTTAATGCTGAATATCTGTTTGAAAAATTTAAAAAGAAAAATGTAGCAGCGAAAGTAGCGATTATGGATAACCACATGGTGGTGGGAGTGGGCAATATTTATGCCACGGAAAGTTTATTTAACGTAGGGATTCATCCTGCCCAACCGACTTCTAGCCTGAGTTTTCAGCAAATTGAACAGTTAGTTATAGAAATCAAACGCATTTTAAAACAGGCCATTGATCTCGGTGGCTCGACTTTACGTGACTATACCAATGCCATGGGTGAAAATGGTTATTTCCAGCAAACCCTGCTGGCTTATGGCCGGGCCGGTGAAATGTGCGTGAACTGTGAAACCACGTTGGAAAATTTAAAACTCGGACAGCGTGCATCGGTCTTTTGTCCAGAATGTCAGCCTCTAAAAAAAGTTAAAATAGCCCACCAGAAAGCCATTAAAGGAAGCCAAGCATGAAATCTGCCATCGTTCGACATATCCTGGTTAAGGATAAAGTG
>WARP01010401.1_pt1 | contig 10212 bp, 10 predicted proteins | sample 4769151 | NCBI WGS metagenome assembly WARP01 (sample SAMN08893023, study PRJNA449175) | gut metagenome | isolation source: rumen sample fed with dry roughage | host: cow | place: India: Nagpur | collected 2016 | reverse complement strand
GGCAACCTGCAGGCACAGGCTGACCTGTTCTGTGATATGGAGGAACGCGATGGCCATATCTTTTCGGAGATGAGTAAACGCAAGCAGGCTGTGAATGGCCTGCCGTGGGGCGTGAAACCCCCTAAAAATGCCAGCGATCAGGAAAAGAAAATTGCCGAAGAAGTTTTTGAGTGGCTGGATGACATTGAAGACTTTGAAATGTTCCTATTTGAAGCCATGGATGCAGTCGGTCACGGCTACAGTGCACAGGAAATTAAATGGCACCGATTGGGAAATTTGTGGCTACCTGAAAGCTTTGAGCAGCTTCAGCCTCGTTTTATCATGACCCCACAAAACAAGCCTAATGAACTGCGCTTAAATGATGGTTCACTGGAAGGTTTGGAATTTCAGCCATTTGGCTGGTTTATTCATCGGCATAAGGCTAAATCTGGATACATTGCCCGTTCGGGGTTGTTCCGTGTGCTGGCATGGCCGTTTCTTTTTAAAAACTATGGTGTCCGCGACATCATGGAGTTTTTGGAAACTTATGGCCTGCCATCAAAAATAGGGAAATATCCAGCTGGAGCCACCGCTGAAGAAAAAATGACGTTGATGCGTGCCGTGATGAGTATTGGGCGCAATGCGGGCGGTATCATTCCTCAAGGTATGTCGATTGATTTTGAAGATGCGACCGATGGTGACACCAATAATCATATGAATATGGTCACATGGTGCGAGCAAACCCAGTCTAAAATTATTTTAGGTGGCACATTGCTTTCTCAGGCAGATGGCAAGACCAGTACCAATGCACAAAGTAAAACCCATGAAAACCAGTTTGATGTCATTAATAAATCTGATGCCAAGCAGTTAGCGCGATCCATCAATGACAGTCTAGTCTCTGCAATGATGCAGATTAACTATCCAAATATTACCCCTGACCGTTATCCAAAATTCTGGTTTGATACCTCCGATACGGAAGACCTGGAAAGCTTCAGTAAATCGCTGGGCGAATTAGTGGATACTGGAATGAAAATTCCATTGGCATGGGCACATGAACGTGCCGGCATTCCGACGCCAGCCGATGATAAAGAGCCAATACTTGCCCGTGTACAGCCACAAATTCCGCAGTTAGCAATGAACAGCTGGCAACCCCATCTGTTAGGTAATTTGCTTGCTGCTAATTCAGCCCAAATTCCATTGGATGAGCAAGCAGTTCAGCTGCAACTTCGTGATCAGGCACAACAGGCTCAGCAAACTGCTGAACTATGGATGCAGGATTTGATGGGTAAAATTAATGTCGGTCAGGATGAAAATGAAATTTTAGCCGTGCTGTCTGAGCTGTATCCATCCGATGATGAGTCGGTGCTTCAGGAAAAACTGACCCAGCTTATTTTTGCTGCGGAAGTATTTGGGCGCTTAAGTGCCCAGGCGGATGCTGAGAATGGCTAAAATTCCACAGCGCCCAGAGCTGAATGCACTCTTTGATATGCCGCCGCAGGATGCAATTGATTATCTCCAAGCCAAGGGTTTTAAAATTGGATGGGATTGGCATGAGACTCTCAATGAAGCGCACAGCCGAGCTTTCACGGTTGCCAAGGTTGCCCGGATTGATTTGCTCCAGGATATTCGTAAGTCTTTAGTTGATGCCATGCAGCAAGGTCAAAGCCTTGAACAATGGAAAGCCAGTATTACGCCAACCCTCCAGCAGAAAGGCTGGTGGGGAAAAAAAACTGTGATCAACCCAGCAGGCATGGAACAAACAGTTCAACTGGGTAGTCCGCGTAGGTTGAAAACTATTTTTGATACCAATATGCATAAGAGCCTGGCTGCTGGACGTTACAAGGCCATGATGGCAACCGTTGAAACCAGGCCTATTTGGGTGTGGGTGCATATTTCCATTTCTAATCCCCGTAAAACCCACCTTGCCCGTAATGGTGAAGCACGACGCTATGATGATCCTTTTTGGCTGTATGCCTATCCGCCTACGGAATGGGGCTGTAAATGTAAAGTGATTGCAAAGCGTGAAAGCGATATTGCAGATCAGAATTTAACGATGCTTGAAACCCAGCCTGAAGATATTGAGCACCAACAAGTCATCATTGGTAAAAGCAGTTTTACCGGTCAGGATGTGGTGTCAACACAAACCCGAATCCGCATCAAACAAAAAGATGGGACAGAAAGTTTCTTCAGCCCAGCGCCTGGATTTAATAGCCATCCGGCATCTAGTTATTTGTTTGATGCAGAATTGACCAAGCGTGCTGTGGATCTGGTCGGGGTGGATAAAGGCACCAAGCAAATCGAGCAAATGCTGTTGTCCAGACCACGCCTCAAAGCCCATGAAACTTTTGTGAAAAATTCATTCAGTGATACCCCTACGCAAAATAAAACCAGCACCATCGGCGTGATGCACCTGACTGATATCCAGTTTATGGCATCGAAGAAGCAAGGCATTGAAAACCCAATTATTATCATGAATGACCAATTGCTTTTGGAGAAAAGACAAGTATTGGCTGATGGTGAATGGATGGATTTACCTGGTTTGCTTGCACAGTCGTGGCGTGTGCTTTGGGACCAGGAAAACAACCGCCTATTGTATTGGCTGCCAACACTAGAGTCTTACTCAGCGGATCAGGTGGTACAGGTTGCTGTTCAGTCTAAAAATGGCGTGATGCAGATTGTCGATATTGCTGTTGTTGAACGGAGCACTGCTGTAGATCGTTTAAATTCCAATGTTTATTTAGCAGTCAGATAGGTGAAGCATGAGCATTATGGAAATTAATAGTCATGAACTGACTGCAAAGATGAACCGTGTGGCTCAGGCAATGGATGATACTTCACCACTGATGGCAGCAATTGCAGGAAGTTTAGCAACAGTCACAGATGATAACTTTGCATCCCAAGGCCGTCCGACATGGGCCGGGCGTAAGCCTTCCACCATCAAAAGCTATCAACGTCAAGGACTAACTTATGGTGGTGTGTTACAGCGCTCTGGCGATTTAAGAGCCAGAATTGTACCCAGCTCAGATCAAAACAGTGCCAGCATAGGTAGTAACATGCCTTATGCCGCCATTCATCAATTTGGTGGAACCATCAAGCATCCAGGTGGCACCCGCTATCAGAAAGGTAGCCGCCTGGCGAGCTTTACCAAAAATAGCTTTACCGGTCCAACCTCTGGAGTGACGGGTGCGCACGATATTAAGATTGAAGCCCGCCCATACTTGCCGATGGATGCTAATGGTTTTTTGCAGCCAGAAGCTGAAAATGAAATCTTCAAAGATGTCGATTTCTACTGGAAGAAAATATTTTAATTCCTAAAAAATAATCGGAAGCCTTTCCGCCTAATCTTTTTATGTGGTCAGTTTTAAGCTGACAGCATGAAAAAGACTTTATTAGTAGCCGCGTGCTCATTTGCCCTTGAGGCAACTACCCCTGAATACCTTGTACTTATTCCTGAAGGAATATTTAAAGGTATTGATGGACGACCATTTGACGCCCCGCACTGGAATTTAACGCCAGAACGCGGTGAGCAGATTGTTGCAGCCTTAAACCAGCGCAAGATTGATATGGTTGTAGATTATGAACATGCGACTTTAGAGGCTAAAAAGTCTGGTGACCCCGCACCAGCATCTGGCTGGCTAAAAGCTGGCGGCTTTCAATATATCAAAGGAGTTGGCGTATGTAGTGCTCAATTTGAATGGACTGATAAAGCCGCAGGATATATCGGTTCGGAAGAATATAAATACCTTTCTCCAGCCTTTCTTTACGACAAAACCGGTGATGTTCAACAGCTTTTGCATGTAGCGCTCACCAATACCCCTAATTTAGATCAATTGCCCGAGGCGCGTTTAGCTGCCGCGGCACAGGATTTTTTTACCCAAAATTCACAACAACAGGATTCAGAAATGAATGAAGAATTATTAGAGCGCTTGCGATGGATGTTGAATCTGCCTATCTCAGCAACCGCGGAAGACATCATTGCAGAACTCAATAAACTCGTTGCTCAGCTGCAGGAAATGACAGGTACAACCGTTGCGGCCAATGGTCAAAACTTATTTGATGCGGTTGCTGCAATTGGTCAGCTAAAAGTTGCTGCCAACAGTCAAGCTACCCCGGATTTGACTCAGTTTGTGCCAATGGCGGTTTACCAGGAGGCTGTTGCCAAAGCTGGCAATGCCGATGCGGCGGTAAAAGCCAAAGAAATTGATGACTTGATTACGGCTGCCTGCAGTGATGGTCGCCTCACTGGTGATGCAACCATTAATTGGGTGAAGGATCAGGCCAAGATCAATCCTGATTTTGTGAAAGCACACCTGGAAAGTTTGCCAAAAATTGCTGCATTGACCCAGCAACAGACCAGCCAGGTAAATCTTGCCGCCAATCATCAACAGCATGCCCCAGCTGTAGATGAAGTTCAAAATGAAGTCTTTGGCTTACTTGGTGTAAGCAAAGAAGACGCTGATAAATATGGAGCCTAAACATGAGCGGAACTAATACTCCAATAACTACAGAATACCGTGACGGTATTTTGATCCCAGTTTCTCTGGCAGCTGCTGCAGTCGTACTGATGGGTACATTTGCTGTTGTGGGTGCTGACGGTTATGCCGTTGCTTCGGCCAATGTAGGTGCTGCAGACCAGACCTGCATTGGAATTTGGGAAAGTGATGCGGAAAACCTTGGCGCTGCAGGTGCTGTTCAAGGTGTTGTACGACGCAACAAGCAGTTCCTGGTTGCTAATTCAGCGACTGATCCCGTAACTCAGGCGGATATGGGGCAGCTTGTCTATATCCAGGATAACCAAACTATTGCCAAAACTGATAACTCAGGTGTGCTTCCAGTTGCTGGTGCATTCATGGGCTTTGACCTTGAAAACCCATCATATGTTTGGGTGGAGATCGTTTAATGAAATTTACATCTGAAAATGCAAAGCAAGTACTTGCTCACTTATTTACTGGATTTAAAACGACTTTTAATAAGTCTTTTACTGAAACGGAAACAACTTGGGATAAAGTTGCCACAAAGGTTACTTCTACAAGTGCTGCAGAAAATTATGCTTGGCTGGGCAAGTTTCCTAAATTGCGCGAATGGATTGGTGACAAAGTTATTAAGCGCTTGGAAGGTCATGGTTATACCGTTAAAAACCGCTCTTTTGAATCAACCATAGCGGTTCACAAGCATGAAATTCAAGATAACCAGTTGCTTGGCCTGCCAGTAATCTTTTCTTCTATGGGTGAAGAATCTAAAAGTTTCCCTCAAGATTTGGTTTTTGAAGCGCTAACGACGGGCTTTAAAAATAAATGTTATGACGGCAAGCCTTTTTACTCTACAGACCATCCTGTTGGGGATAAAGAAAAAAGTAAATTCTCCAATAAGTTTGATAAAAAACTATCCTGGGCAAGTTTAGCTGAAGCGGAAGCTGGTTATGGCGCTGCACGTTCATCAATGTCTGGTTTAAAAGATGAAAATGGCCGTAGTCTAAAAATTAAGCCCAACTTGCTGGTTGTACCACCAGCGCTTGAGACAACGGCTAAAGCATTGATGACTTCCGCCAAATTTGCTGATGGTACTGAGAATATCTTCAAAGGTACTGCTGAAGTCTTGGTAGAAGCTGGACTGGAAACAGATACCGAATGGCATCTACTTGCTACAACCAAAGCAATCAAACCGATTATTTACCAAGAGCGTCAAGTAGCAGAATTACTGGCTCAAACTGATATTAATTCTGATGATGTGTTCATGCGCGGTGAATATAAGTTTGGTGTTGAAGCACGTGGTGAAGCAGGTTATGGCTTGCCTCATTTGGCTGCAGCTTCAACAGGTACAGCTTGATAAATAAGGTGATTTGAGATGTATGCAACGGTAGATGCAATGCGGCGAAAATTTGGTGATAGTGAGCTGATTCAGCTCACTGACAACGAAGCGCCTTATTTAAATGCAATCAATATGGATAAGCTGAATGGAGCCATGCAGGAAGCGAACAGTGAGATTGATGCCTATGTGGGCAGTCGCTATGCACTGCCGTTGCACATCGTTCCACCTTTTTTGGTTGAGATCGGCTGTAACTTGGCACGCTATTATGCTGTTACGGGGGACTTGTCTGAAAATGACCCGATTAAAAACCGTTATGAATCCTCTATTAAAACCTTAACCAAAATTTCTAAGGGAGAGCTGATTTTAGGCGGCTCTCCAGTTGGAGAATCGAAGCCGGTTCAGTCTTCATCAAACAATGTGATGTTTACGGTGGGCCGTCGTGATTTTGGTAATGGAGGCTGGTAATGCTGGATTTATCTATCATTGAACAAGCCATGAAAGATGTGATGGCACAGCAAGTTAAGGACCGAAAATGGCCCTGGATTCGTGAAATCAAGACTTATGGCGGTGAGTTTGATGATGATATTACAGCGATTATTAAGGCTTTTCCTGCAATCTGGGTGACGTTTGACGGTAGTAAAACGCCTGAAAAAACCAGTGCAAACAAAACCAAAATGCCGGTCACTTTTGTTGTGCTGGTCGGCAATCGTTCTGTACGAAATGAAGAAGCTCAAAGGCATGGTGCTGGTGCAGATATCGGCACTTTTCAAATGCTGAAGCATGTGCAACAGCTGTTGACGGGAAATGATCTGTCCAGCCAAGGCGTTAACGGCTTAGCCCATTTGGAATTAGGGCGAGTCAAAACCATTTTTAATACGTCCACCCGTGGTCAGTCCCTAAGCGTACTGGCTCAGGAATTTACCACTTCTTATACCATTACTGCTTCAGACCGCATCCGTGAGGAAGCCAAGGAGGAAGCATGGTTAGAACGTGTCAATATCAACTATCACTTTGACCCGAAAGATTACGGTTTCATTGAGTCTGATCTGGTCGAGCTGAGGAAATAATTTTATGTCTATTATCCAAGCAGGCATTCGTACACCTGGCATCTATACCGGTGTCAATATCAATACCCAGCGTACAGGCTTGCCTGCAAATACGCATAAAGTATTGTTTGTTACAGCTGACAGTAAGGTCATGGATCAGCCCGTGGCAATTTATGATGAGTCAGATGCAGAGGCTAAAATTGCGGTTAACAGTATTGTTGGGCGCATGATTAAAGCCGCGGTTAAAACCAACCGTCTTGTCGATGTTCAGGCGATTACCCTGGCAATGAATACTACTGATCCACTGGCACCCGTGCCGGATGTAGATGAAACCACGGAAATTATTGCACCGCTGGGCCATACCATTCTTGCGCTGGATAAAGCACCAGCTGCTGGTGATGAAACCGAGGCATGGATTGATCACCTTAATTTCGTCAGTGGTCCCATTGAACGTCGTCCAGCCATTCTTGTTGTAGCATTTTCAGATATTGATGCTGCCACAACTTTTGCAGCTCAAGCACCTGTAGAGACCAGCTACCGTGTGGTGGCCGTGTGTTACCACGGTGCAACAGGCCAAGAGGCTGAAATCAGTGCGGCTATGGCTGCTGCGTTGGCAGACTCCAATGACCCGGCAGTACCATTCAATGGTGTAAACCTTGGAGGTGTGGATGCGGTTGAAGATAAATTTAAGCTGACCTTTGAACGCCAGGAACTTGCTTTAAAAGCCGGTGTTTGTGTGATTGCTACAGGTGCCGACGGCAAGCCAGAGATTGTTCGTGCCATTTCTACTTTCCGCAAAAACCCAGATTCGGGCATGCCTGATGACATCATGCTGGATATCAATGGTGCTTTAACCATTGACTATGTACGTCTTGTCATGCGGACTGCGGCATCAAAAGAACGTCGTCGTAAAAACACTGGTCCTGCACGACGTAACTTACGTTCAGTCTTTATGGCCGAGGCAATTAAGCTGGAAAAAGCGGAAATTCTGGAAAATGTTACATTAACAGCGGATCAATTGATTGTTATGCAAGATGGTACAGATAAAACCCGGGCCAATGCAGAGATTCCATCGCATTGGGTACGTGGTATGCATGTGATTGCAACCACATTAAATGTGTATTGATTTTAGATCCCTACATTTATCGATCTAAAAAGACCGCAAATGATGCGGTCTTTTTTATTGGGAAGTCCTTCCGCCTAATATAAAAAGATAAAACCAGAAAAAATAAGCCTTCATTAATATGAGGCTGTAGAAATGGCTGAAGAAGCTGTTGGTTTTATTATCTTAAGTTTTGATGGTGAGGAATATGATTGCGCGTCAGTCAATCCTACTAAAAACACAGGACGTAAGCCTGTACCAACCATGAACCGTACTGGTGAAGTCAAGCATACTTCAAATGGCATTCGTACTTACGGTCTAACTGTTGCCGTGATCATTCCAGATGGAAAAGACCCCATTAATTGGCTTACAGTAAAAAATGCCCGCGTCAGTATTGAGTCTGAAACTGGTAACTTCCGTGAAACCTACATTGATTTTAATGTGCAAACCATCAGTGACTCTTATGATGTTGGCGGTGAAACACGTCGAAATCTGGAAGGTTTTGCATTGAGCTATCTTGAAGAAAGTATTTAAGGAAAAATAACATGATACAAGTTGAAGGTACTCTACCAGTGGCTTTGAAAGCCCTAGACGGTCAGACTGAAATTAAAAGCAAAAACATTGTCATGCGCCAGCTAACTGCAATTGAATATATGCAGGCGCAAGCTGACAGTGAAGCAGGTCAATATATTAGCATTGCTGACCTGGCAGCCATGACCAAACTGGTTGATGAGAATGGCAAAGAGCATAAAATCACCTATGACATGCTGGGTCATTCATCCCGTTCCAACCTTGACTACTTAAATAAAAAGTTGGATGAGCTGAAGGAAAAGGAAGCAGCCGCAGAGTAAATAAGGGAGCGCGGTTAATCCGCGCTCTTTTAACTATGGGTATTCCTTTTGATGCGATTGAAAGGATGCCTATTGATATTGCAATCGCCATACTCACCGATGAGCGGCCGAACAATACTCATCCTAAAAATCAAAGAAAATCCCGCGCCAGCAATACCCCACCAAGCAGTTCCAGTACTGGCACGACTTATGTAGCAACCAAGCGCAAGCACTCTAAACCGAAGGCATAAGCTATGAGTAAAAATTCTGTAGTTTCCTTAACGCTCCAGCTGAAAGGACAGCAAGTCAGCCAAGAACTTAAGCGTATTGCTACAGATCAGCTTAATGTTGTTAAGAAAATCAATACCGAACAGCAAAAGCTTGTACCTATTCAAGCTGGACAGATTAATAATGCTAAAAAGTTTAGTGATGAACTTCGTAAACAAGGTCAAGCATTTACGGCTCAAAAACGTGAAGCGCTTGCAGTCGATACTGCCCGTAAACTGGGGATTCGAACTGAACAGCAAATTAATGCTGAAATTAAGAAAACCCACAACAGCTATGCCCAGTTGAGCATTTTACAGCGCCAAGGTGTTGTAACAGCTAAGGATATGGAACGTGCTTATGCTGCCATGAAATCGCGTGTAGCCGCATTAAATGGTGAGCTGGGTAAAACTGTACAGACAGAAAAACAGATCCAGCAAATTCAAAAAACTGGCGGTTCAGGCGGGATGAATTTAATGCAACGCGGTGGTGCTGTAGCAGGTGCAACTATTGCTGGTGGTGCAGTATTATCAAGTGCGTTACAAAAACCACGTGATTATGCCCAATTAATGACATATATCACTGCTACAGCAACAGGTGGTCAAGGGTTAACAGCTGAGCAGCGTTTAGCTAAAACCGCTAATTTTGAAGGTTTTGTTAAAAATGCTGTACGCAATGGTGGCGGGAAGCGTGAAGATGTTGCAGCCGCATTAAATGTGTTAATGGCATCCGGTAAGTATAATGAATCTGACGTTTCAGCAGCTTTACTATCTTCCTCAAAAACTGCTTTTGCTGCGGGTGCTGACACCGAAGATGCAGCGAAAATGACTATTGCCATGAAAGGTTTTGGTGTAAAGAATATTGATCTAGCGCAAGATCGCGCTATGCGAGCGGGTCAAGTTGGTAGTTTTGAATACAAAGATTTAGCGAAATTCTTACCTGCTCAAATGTCGATGGCTAACGCTTTTGGTTATTCTGGTGATGCTGGTTTGGTTAAATTATTAACTCTAAACCAAGTAGCAAAAAGCACTGCTGCTGATAGTTCTGAAGCCGGGAATAATGTTGTCAACTTGCTTCAAAAATTATCAAGCCGTGAATTGGCTGATACTTTGGCAGATAAAGTTGGCAATACAGATGGTTTGCCAACTAAAGCGATTAAGAATAAAAAAGGTAAAGTGGTTGG
>WARP01004720.1_pt2 | contig 10213 bp, 7 predicted proteins | sample 4769151 | NCBI WGS metagenome assembly WARP01 (sample SAMN08893023, study PRJNA449175) | gut metagenome | isolation source: rumen sample fed with dry roughage | host: cow | place: India: Nagpur | collected 2016 | reverse complement strand
GGAGTTTGAGAAGGAGTATTTTCTTAGGCTTTGTGATTTTGTTAGAGAGGAATATAGGACTAAGGTTATTTATCCTAAGGGTACTGAGACTTTTAATGCGTTTAATTTATGTCCTTTTTCAAATACCAAGATAGTAATCATTGGTCAAGACCCTTATCATGAGCCAAATCAAGCTCATGGGCTTTGCTTTTCGGTGAAGGAACCTACTCCAATTCCTCCTTCTTTGCAAAATATTTATAAGGAAATAGAAAGCGACCTTGGGATTAAACCAAGAGAAACTGGCGATTTGACCTCATGGGCAAGGCAGGGAGTATTATTATTAAATGCAACTCTTACTGTTCAGGCACATCGAGCTGGGTCGCACCAGAACAAGGGCTGGGAGGAGTTTACCGATTCAGTTATTAGAATTATCTCTGAGAAAAAGAAGAATGTTGTGTTTATCCTTTGGGGAGCTTATGCACAAAAGAAGTCTGTACTTATAGATGAGACAAAACATCTAATACTTATATCCCCTCATCCTTCTCCGCTTTCAGCATATAGGGGGTTCTTTGGAAACAAACATTTCTCAAAGGCAAACGATTATTTAGAGACTAAGGGTATTAGCCCGATTAATTGGTAATTAGTGCTTTTCTGCAACTTCCTTCTTATGATGATTCTCCTCGTATGCCATACCAATATAGATAGCAGATAGAAGAGTAAAGACATAGGCTTGGATATATGCAACTAAAAGCTCTATAAGGCTCATAAACAAGCTAAAGAGAATTGGAATAGGAGAGACTCCATAACCAACTGCAATATTTTGAGAACCGAAGATAAATATAATTGACATAAAGCCAAGGATAATGATGTGTCCTGCAGTTATGTTTGCAAAAAGACGTATCATTAGGGAGAAAGGCTTTGTAAATATACCAATAAATTCGACTAAAGGCATTAGTGGAATAGGAATCTTCAACCACCATGGCACTCCAGGCATATTTACTATATGAGTCCAATAACCTTTATTAGCATAGAAGTTTGTAAAGAAAAATGTGAATAAAGCAAGTACAAGAGTTACAGCAATATTCCCAGTAACATTAGCTCCACCAGGGAAGAAAGGGATTAGCCCCATAATATTGGAAACAAAGATAAAGCAAAATACAGTTAGCAAAAATGGGAGGAATTTCTCATGGCGTTTCTTCCCAATAGCTGGGATTGCAATATCGTCTCTAATGAAAAGTATTACAAACTCAACAAAGGTAAGCAAACCCTTAGGAGCCTTACCAACGCTCTTCTTCGATTTGCGACTTGCCTTAATAACCAAAAAGCTAATTAGAAAAACCACAACAAAGATAGAGAAAACATTCTTGGTAATAGAAAAATCTAAAGGAGTCTCGCCAGTCCATTTATCATTCTCATCAACGCAGAGAACCTTGCCAAAGGCACCCTCACCGTCTTCCACAGTGCCAAGTTTAAAGCCTTTATAACTTGAATGACCGTGATGGAAACGACTTGAAAGAAATACTTCTAACTTACCTTCATGATATAGAATAACAGGAAGAGGAACAGAAATATGTTTATCGTCAATGGAGATTATATGCCAAGAGTGGTCATCAACAATATGCCCCAGAATCATTTCTCCAGCATTATATGGTTTCTTTTCTGTCTCAGAGGCAATTAACATATTGCTTAGAGAGAATAATATTGTAAAGAATAAAAGTATTTTTTTCATAGACTGTTTAAATCAGAGGGCAAATTTAATAAATAAATTCAAGAGTAAAAAATCTAAAGTAAAATTATTTATTCCTCATACATAAGATTACAACCTCTAATTACGGAATTTTCCATTCTCCCTCTTATTTGAAATCCTCCATTTTCCAAAGAAATTCCCAAATCGTCGGTTGCAATAAAAGAGCAGGAATAGATATTTGCAAGGTCAATAACATTAATGCCTCCAACCTTATTTGGTTGAATATAAGTAAATGGGTCGTGAATATCTCTAACCATTACCTTCATTTGGCTTGGAGTAAAGAAAACACCATTATCTAAAGAATAAGCCTGAGATAATAATTCACACATACCATATTCAGAGGCAATACTCCTTACTCCCAATCCCTCTTTCAAAATAGAATATAGCTCTTCTTTAATCATTTCCTTCCTTCTTCCCTTCATGCCCCCTGTCTCAAAAACAATAACATTATCTCCCAAATCTAATTTCTCTAACTCTATTAAATCCAAAAGAGCATAGGTAGTAGCAAAGAGAATAGTTTTAATTCCCTTTTCTTTATTTCTTTTTAATAGGGAAATAACCTCTGGAAGATTATCCTTGTAAAAACCACTTTCCTTATAATTGCTATTTCTAATAAAGTAATCAATCATATAGATAAGAGAGGAATTGGCTTGAGAAAGATAGTTGGGAAGTAGTGCAATAAACATATAGTCGTTGGGATTAGGCAGGAATGTTTGGTAGCTATGAATAAAACTCTTCTGGTAAATATTTAAATCATAGATATAATGATAACTGTTTTGAGTATTAGTTGTCCCTGAACTTTTGAAGAAATGTGAAGGCTTAGAGTCGAAGCTAAGAACCTTATGAGTTCGGAAAAAACTAATAGGCAAAAAAGGGATATCCTCTATTTTCTTTATGGATTCAATATCCTTTGAAACTAAATTACACCATTGATTATAAACCTTATTATTTTTGTATTGAAAACGGAAAATTTCCAATGCAATTTCATTAAATCCTTCTTGGGAGGAGACCTTAAAGATTTTGTTTATAAAATCTTCTGTAATCATAATCAATTTATAGGTTTTTATATGTATTTTTGCAATTCAGGAGCAAAGATATGAAAAATACACTTTCGTCAAGGCGTTTTATTGTTATGGGTATATTTATTACAGTCGGGATAATATACGCCATAAGGCTTTTATTCCTTCAAGTATTTGACGATTCCTATGCTCAGCTTGCTAATAGAAATGCTTTGAGGTTTGTAACTCAATACCCTTCGAGAGGTCTTATCTATGATAGGAATGGGAAATTATTAGTCTATAATGAGCTTGTTTATGACCTTATGGTTGTACCAAGACAGGTGAAACCATTAGATACTGCACTGTTTTGTGAATTAGTAGGGATAACCAAGGATGAGTTTAATGATAAGATGAAAAAGGCGAGGACTTATTCTACCTATGCACCATCCATTTTCGAGAAGCAAATATCCAAGGAAGACTTTGGGCCAATACAAGAGAAGCTTTATCAATTCCCAGGCTTTTATTCTCAAAACAGAACACTAAGATATTATCCAAAAGCATTAGCGGCTCACGTATTAGGGTATATTGGAGAGGTAAACGATAATATAATTAAGAAAAACCCTTATTATAAGAGTGGAGACTATATAGGTATTAGTGGATTAGAGAAATATTATGAGGATATATTAAGAGGAAAGAAGGGAAATAAGATTACTCTTGTAGATGTTCATAATAGGGAGAAGGGTTCTTTTCAAGAAGGGAAATACGATACTGCGGCTATTGCTGGAGAGAATCTTTACTCCACAATAGATTTAGAATTGCAGGAATATGCAGAAAAGTTAATGCAGAACAAAAGAGGCTCTATTGTAGCGATTGAACCCTCAACTGGAGAGGTACTTTGCTTTGTATCTGCTCCATTCTATGACCCAAATCTTTTAGTAGGTAGGGTTAGAGGAAAGAATTATAATAAACTAATCAAAGACCCAGCCCAACCCTTATTTAATAGAGCATTAATGGCAGAATACGCACCCGGCTCAATATTCAAGGTTGCACAAGCTATGATTGCATTAGACCTCGGAGTTATTACTTCAAATGCAGGGTTTGCATGTGATAGAAGTCTTGTTGGATGTCATGCTCACCCCTCGGCTACCAATGTTAGGGATGCAATTAAGATGTCATGTAATCCTTATTTTTATCGGGTTTATCAAAAGATAATTATGCAAAAGTCAGAAAACGATAAGGTGGATTCTAAATATGGGTTAAGTCTTTGGGATGAAGAAATGTATAAGATGGGATTTGGAAAGAAATTAGATATTGACCTCCCTAATGTTCTCTCTGGCTATATACCAGATACTAATTTCTATAATAAATGGTATAAGGGACAATGGAATTTCTATACTATATATTCTAATTCCATTGGTCAGGGAGAGGTTCAGGTAATTCCTCTTCAAATGGCAAACTTTGCTGCAGTGGTTGCAAACAGAGGATGGTATATTAATCCCCACCTTGTAAGATATTTTGGTGATGAAAATTCTAAGAAAAGAAATACTAAATATCAAAAGAAACACTTCTCTTTAATCTCTAAGGATTACTGGAATATTGCAGTTGAGGGAATGTGGGCAGTAGTACATGAGGGAGGTGGAACTGCAAGAAGGGCAAGAATAGATGATATTGAGGTTTGTGGCAAGACAGGTACTGTTCAAAACAATGGTGCTGACCACTCAGTATTTATTTGTTTTGCTCCTAAGGATAACCCAAAAATTGCAATTTCGGTTTATATCGAGAATGCAGCTGGAGGCGGTGGAACTTGGGCTGCTCCTATTGCAAGTCTTGTTGCAGAGAAATATATTAGAGGAGAGGTTTTGAGAAAGGATGTAGAAAAGACATATTTAGAGGCTGCACCATGTCAAGCACTACCACTTAGAAAAGTAGTCCAGAATTAATATAAGAAAAGAAATGGAAAGAAGAAACAGGGGTATATTAGAAAACTTGGATTGGACGCTAATTCTAATCTATTTCTTATTAGTATTAATAGGCTGGATTAGCATTTACTCAGCAGTTTACGATGAGGCTCATTCTAATATCTTGGATATGAGCACAAGATATGGGAAACAAGTAATTTGGATAGGGGCTTCAATATTAATTGCCTTGTTTATAATTGTCTTAGACCCGAAATTCTTCTCTCAAACCTCATTTATTTTCTATGGGGTATTTCTTCTTATGCTTATAGCCGTCTTAGCAATAGGCTCAGAAACCAAGGGAGCTAAATCATGGTTTGGAATAGGGGATTTCGGGATACAACCCTCGGAGTTTGCTAAAGCCACAACTGCCTTAGCTTTAGCAAAGGTTTTATCGGGGATTGATGTGGATATGAAGGAGTTTAAAACTAAGATTTACGCAATAGCAATAGTTGCAGTTCCGATGCTTTTAGTGCTTTTGCAAAATGATACAGGCTCTGCCCTTGTATTTCTTTTCTTCGTATTCGTGCTTTTCCGCGAAGGGCTTTCTCTCTATGTTTTAATATTTGGAGCAGGTGCTATAGTCCTTTTTGTCCTCGCTCTTTTGATTAATCCATATATACTAATAGGTATCCTCTTATTCATAACACTTTTGTTTTGGTATATAACACGTTTACGCAAGATTAGTATCTGGCTTTTTTTATCCGTTTTTCTTTTGTCTGCTGGAGTTGTACTTGCAGTAGAATATGTATTTGAGAATGCTTTAGAAACTCATCAAAAATCCAGAATTGAAGTATTATTAGGAAAGAGAGAAGACCCTAAGGGAGTTGGATATAATGTTAATCAATCTAAGATAGCCATTGGTTCGGGAGGTTTGTTTGGAAAGGGATTCCTAAACGGAACTCAAACTAAATATAATTTCGTACCAGAACAGGATACAGATTTTATCTTCTGTACAGTTGGAGAGGAATGGGGGTTTGTAGGCTCAACCTTTGTAGTCTTTCTCTATGTTGCTTTAATGGTTAAGCTGGTCAAGAAGGCCGAAAAACAAAGGTCTAAGTTCTCAAGAATATACGGTTATTGTGTGGCAAGCGTAATATTTGCACATTTCTCAATTAATATAGGGATGACAATAGGGCTATTACCAGTAATTGGGATACCCCTGCCAATGCTAAGCTATGGAGGAAGCTCCCTTATGGCATTTACCTTCCTCCTATTTATTTTTATTAGGCAAGACGCCTCAAGACAGGAATTAGTTTAATTTATTAATTTACAGTAATGATATGAAAAAGCTTTGGAAGGGACTTTCCCTATGGATTAGAATCCTAATAATTATATTTCTATCAATTATCTTATTGATATTTATTATTTATTTCACTATATCTCCTATTACTAAGAGTTATATAATCAAGCATGATAAGGAATTGATAGGTAGGAAGATTAGCATTGAGGATTTAAGGATAAATATATTTAAGGCAAGGCTCGATATAAAGAATTTCAACCTTTATGAAAAGGATGATAAAACTGTTTTCTTCGGTCTTGACTCTTTAAACTTTGAAATCAAACTCTTTCCTATGCTTAAAAATAAGATAATAGTAGATAGAGTTTTTCTTGGTTCAGCCAATTTGAATATAACTCAAGACAAAGAGGTTTTTAATTTTGATGATATAATTGAGTTTTTTGCTGATACAACAACGACTGTTTCAGATACTAATTCAAAACCTTGGGATATAACTATAAATAATATAGATATCATCAATTCTAATATAGTTTATAAGGACTTGGAGATAGATGCTAAATGGGCATTAAACGATTTCTCGCTAAATATTCCAACACTACATCTCTCTGATACTGTTTCTAATCTTGGAATTGCCTTTACATTTGGAAATGGAGGAAGCCTTGCTCTTAAAGCAAAATATAATTATGAAACCTCTAAGTATAATCTCAATGTGGATTTAAAAGACTTCTCAATTGCTGGCATTCTCCCTTATCTACAACAAGATATGAATATTAGCAAAATAGAGGGGGATTTATCGGCTAAGCTAAGTATCGATGGGGATTTAGAAAACGTAATGAATTTTGACCTTAATGGGAATATTAGCAATAAGAATTTCCTTATGGTTGATAATGGCGGAAATAAACTCCTTGGGATTGATTATATAAGTACTGATATAGAAAATATTAATCTAAATAAAAACAAGTATATCCTCTCTAACCTAATAGTAAAACATTTCTCTACCTATTTCGATATGAATAAGGATAGCACTAATAATTTCACCTACCTATTCAAACCAACACCTTTGGAGGAAATAGCTCAAGATACAACTCAAAGCTCTCCTAAGATGGATTTTATAATAAAGGAGCTAAGAGTTAGCGAGTCGGAATTTGTATTTAACGATAAAACGCTTAGAAACACCTTTTCCTATCCAATAACCAATATTGAAATCACTTCCAATAACCTAAAGCTTGAGGGAGAAAATAATATGGTGATTAGTTCCAATATTGGCTCGACTGGTAGAGTTGAGTTTAAGTATAAGGGTATAATTGATAATATGAATAACCACGATATTAGTTTAGTAATACGAAATGCTCAGCTACGTGAATTTACTCCTTATTCTTTAGATTACTTTGCTCTCCCAATCGAGAAAGGGAATATGACGATAATAGCACATAATATTATCAAAAATGCTAATCTTGTAGGAGCAAATTCCCTTGAGGTTTACTCCTCGAAATTTGGCAAAAAAGACAAAACAATAGATGCAGAGTATAAGAATATTCCTCTTAAGACTGCTCTATATATAATTGAGGACAGGAATAAGAAGATATCATTTGACTTGCCAGTAAGTGGGAATGTTAACTCTCCAGAGTTCTCCTATAAGAAACTAATATTCCAAACACTTGGCAACCTAATGATAAAACTTGTAGCCTCTCCATTCGATGCCTTAGGCTCGGCACTTGGGATTAATCCCGGAGACTTAGAATTTATTAATGTAGATATTAATAGTAATGAGTTTAGCACAGATGAGTTTGAAAAGATAAATAATATCACAAAGCTAATAAAAGAAAAGCCTGAATTAGAGATACAAATGCAGTTAGAGGTAAATTATGAGCAAAATATCAAAACTCTTTCATTGATAAATCTAAAGAAATCCTTCTATTATCATTATAACCCAGAGAAGATAGGCAAAGCACTATCCATATTAGAGACTGACTCAATAATAAATATCAAAACTAATAATCCAAATCTTGAAGCCTTTACAAATGCCACCTTATTAGAAAAAGGACTTAGCTTAGAGGGGAATATAACAGATAAGGCTCAAAGACTATACAAAGATATTACAGAGAAAGAGATTATAATTAATATAGAAAGAACCAACCAAAGACTAAAAACATATCTCGACAAAGAAGCCCCAGAAAACAAAGTAGAAATCCAAACCCAAACCCTCCAGGAGATGAAATCCCATACCAACAAAACAAGATATAAAACAAGCATAAAAGCCGAGTAGTGGAAATCCCTTGCCTATTGCCCAAATAACCAATGAAAAAACAAAAAGAAATGAAATCAAAAGACTTAAAATCAGAATACGATGCAAAAATATTAGTTATTTGAGAAGACTCTAATTTGGTTTGGTCGGAAGAAGTACCTAATTATGTAATGTTTGCAGACCATTACTTTAAACCCATACCTGAAGACAATGGCGAAAGAAGTAGAAAGGAAAGCATGTGCTAATACCAGAAGAAAAAGCAAAAGAAGGATTAGAAAGAATAAAGAAAATACTAAAAACCAACCCTACAATTTCATATATATTTTCAATGTCTTTGCAAACTAACTATTGGTTACAAAAGCTTGAATTCTATTCATGCCAAGATGAAAATTTCCTTCATAATGCACAACCAAGAAGAGTTGGATTAGAAACTATAAATAATTATTACCAGCCAGTTAATCCAAAAGCATTATCTTCAATCATTGGGAACATATACGAAGTAAATGGATTTGACTCAAAAATAGTACCAATACTTCCAGCAAAAGACTTCCCACTAAAAGACAAAAACATAGACCTATTTCAAACACCATACTTAAAGATAAAAGAAAGCCTTGTCTTCAATAAGATGATTAAAAATTAATGATTACAATTTGAAATTGGCTTTGATATGTTAGCCTTTTGCAACTTTGTCGCATTGTTGTCATTGCAAAACTAATACGCTTTGCGTCATTGCGAGGACGCAGGACGAAGCAATCCAGCATTGTATAGTATTTTGGGTATACTGGATTGCTTCACCTTCGGCTCGCAATGACGCAAGGCGTGTGAGGATTGGTTCGCAATTAATTATTTAGTCGTTTCACGTCATTGCGAGGACGTAGGACGAAGCAATCCAGCATGTCGTTTGCGTAAAAATCCAGCAAAAATACCTATTGAACAATAAGTTTCTTAGTATGATTTATTACATTATTCACAACTCTAACAGTATAAACACCCTTAGCATAACCACTCAAGTTGATTTCTAATATATTTTGTCCTTCGCTTAGCTTATAGGTTTGGATAATTATTCCTTTTGTCAAGTGCATAGTTTTATGAAAAAAGCCCATGTTCAAAAATGCACAAGGGTAGTATTCAAACACTTATATAAATAACAATAATAAAAAGCCCAATCGCAAATTTGCGATATGGTGATATATAAGTAGTTAGCATATTCCTATTCCTTATCTCACCTATTACTCAAATAACATCTTTAATTGGTATCTATAATCCCATTCTAAAACAAAACTATAAAAAAATACGCCACACAAAATGCAGCGTATCTCATTAATATAGATTAGTTTTTTACTTATAACTCTTCACTTATCACTTTAAAATTAGCTTTTCAGTATAATTTAATTTATCGTTTACAACTCTAACAGTATAAACTCCCTTAGCATAACCACTCAAATCAATATCCAAAACCTTTTCCCCTTGATTAATCTTATAACTTAAAACAACCCTACCAAGCATATCATAAACCAAAACATCAGCTTGAGAATCCAATCCTACAATTTCCAATTTAGCTTTTCCATTGTTTGGATTTGGATATAGTTTTGTGGAGATATTATTAGAAATATTATTTAAGCTAACATCACATTGGATATTTGTAAACTCACTCCAAGAGGGTGATGTCTTATAATCTGTGATTGATTCACAAGGCACAAAAACAGGGATTAAATTACTTACACCCGAAAAACTACTCCACTGAATAGCAGGTGGAATAATTGCATTACAAGTAATTGAGGTTAAAGAGTTGCAATTATAAAAAGCATCATATCCAATTGAAGTAACAGAGTTTGGAATTGTGATTGATGTTAATCCACTGCAATCATAAAAAGCCAAATGACCTATTGAAGTAACAGAATTTGGAATGCTAACAGAGTTTAATCCACTACAATTTTGAAAAACACCACTCCTTATTGAAGTAACATTATTTGGAATATTAATTGAAGTTAAAGAAGTACAGTAAGTAAAGGCACTATCTCCAATATAAGTAACAGAGTTTGGAATTGT
>WARP01009263.1_pt1 | contig 10285 bp, 17 predicted proteins | sample 4769151 | NCBI WGS metagenome assembly WARP01 (sample SAMN08893023, study PRJNA449175) | gut metagenome | isolation source: rumen sample fed with dry roughage | host: cow | place: India: Nagpur | collected 2016 | reverse complement strand
CCCCGTGTAGAAATACATGGGGTTTTAGCTTTTTATTTTTAAAAAGAAAGGATAAAAAATTATGAATTTATTTAAAATCATGTTACAAAACGACTTTGTTCAAAAATGGATTGCTAAAAAGTTTAAGAAAATTATATCCGAAAAATTTGGCTATAATCCTGATATTTTAATAGAAGATTTTAGCGTCAAAGATTCGGATGGAAAAGTTCACATACATGTAAATACAGATATAGTTTTATCATCAAAAGAATTTTATGATATTTTAAATAAGATCTAAACGCATTATAAACTGCTTATATTATGAAAAAATATTATATTTAAAGGAGGAAAATGTATGTATGAATTAAAAGATCTTGAGCAGAAAATGCTTACAGAAGCGATGGAAACGGAGGATAAGGAAGAACGTAATGTTCTAGTAGTCAACATGCTTCCAATAAGTGAACAGATTCGGAAACAGCAGGAGACTGAGAATAATATTCGTGATTCGGCAGAAAAAAATAAAACTGCCAAAGTTGCAAATATTATCGCAGCATCAAGCGTTGCAGCCGGGTTTGGAACCTGGTTGGGAACGTTGCTGGCTAACGGGTATTATGACAAAAATGGTCTTTATCCCCATACGGCCGTTGGTAAGAGAGCATTGGAATGCGGGGTCAAGTTTTTTGATTCTATATTCCGAAAAAAATAATTAATATTTCAAAGGAGAGTCAGCAATGGCTCTTCCTTTTTCTTTCGCAACATAAACACGTCATATTATGGTATTATAAAAAAGAAAAAGGAGGAGAAAATTGATGTTCGAATTCGGTATAATTTTAATTATTGTAGGGGTTCTTGTGGTCTTAGGGGATCATAAGAAAAAAAAGAATTAAAAAGAGAAAGAGTCAGCAATGACTCTTCCTTTTTATATTTTAAATCAAAAAAGGAGAAGAAAAATTATGGAAGACATTATTATCTCAACTTATGTAAACGAAATCAAAAAGATTATGAAAAATCACAAAAATGTGATATTTAATCGCGCGGTATATGTACCTGAGGATGATAAGATCATCGTTGGTGTAAATTTTATGGGAAAAAATTATGACGTAATATATAATGATTTTGCTTTGAATATTGTAGAATCCGGACATGCAATATCATTAGATAATTTCATAGTATATGTAGAAAATTCATTTATATCACAGATCACAGATTATATGATACAGCATTTTAATGAAATGAAACCAGAACCAATAACTAAGGAAAAAATAACCGATTTCTTCGAAACATCAGATATAAAAGAACCTGCAAATTAATATTTGTATTTAAAGAAAGGATCACATGCATGAGTGTAAAAATGTTTTTAAGATCACACAAATCTAGTTTAATGCTATTTGGGGGAGCAATTGGATTTATATTTACAAATTACTTGACAGCTAAAGGAACTATAAAGTATTTACAGCAGAAAGAACTGTACGCCGAGGAAGAACTTGCAAACGATTGGAGAATAAAGGCAAAATTATTAGCAAATTCATATGCACCTGCTTTTACATCTGGTCTTGTATCTGCTGGTTTGATATTTGGTGGTAACAAATCTTACGCTAAAACTCAGGCAGGTTTAGTAAGTGCATATACTTTATTAAATACAAAATATGCAAATTATAGAGATGCAGCATTAAATGCTCTTGGATTTGACAATGTTAAACAAATCGAGGACAAACTTAAAGAAAATATTTCAGAAAGGATGAAAATTGAAAAATTAAATCCAGGTTCTATTCTTATTTGCGATACTTATGGTTCTGAAGAACCTAGATATTTAGAAACTACATTAGAAGAACTACAAAATGCAGAATACCTTCTAAACAGAAAATTGATTCGGGACGATTATGTTACATTAAACGATTGGTATGATTTTCTTGGATTTGATACCTCGTTATCAGGAGAAGAAATTGGTTGGACGACGGAATATTTATACGAAACATATGGCAATTGTTGGATAGATATAGAACATGAATTAGTTCTTGAAGATCCGAATTATTATATTATACGATTTACCCAAGAACCTATTGGGGGATTGTATATGTTCAAACGCAACTAATCGCACCGATTACAAGTGTTATTATGAAACTATTTAAAAGGAGGTATTATATGAAAGTAAATAAGTGGCAAATAATGGGACTATTAGCCGGAGCAGCCGGTCTGTTCTTTGGCTTTCTGTCGGATAGACAGAAGGACGCCGAGACAGACGAGATGATCCGTCTGATGGCCATCGAGAAAACTGAGGAACTTTCTCAGGCATATCTCGAAGATAAGTTTCAAGGAAGAGCCTAACAAGGGCTCTTTCTTTTCGTATTATTTACAAGTGTTATTATGATACTATATTTTAAGGAGGATTAGTATGAGTAAGAAAAAGGAAGTTAAAGCAAATGATTGGAGGAGAATAAAGGCAAAATTATTAACAACTTTCAAACCCAGTACTGAACTACTCACTATTACTGGTATCATTGAGTTTGTTGAAAAACCGAAGGATGTTATTTTAAAGGGGAGTCAGCAATGACTCTTCCTTTTTCTTTCGCAAAATAAACATACCTTATTATGAAACTATTAATTTTTAAAGGAGGTATTTATTATGTATGAAAAATTAAAAGAAGCAGGGATGAATGATGAAATTGAAGCATTTCTGGTAAAAGCAGGATGGGACATTGGGATCATGGTAGATGATATGGCCCGTTTTGATAACTTCTATAAAAATTTTACGTTTGTAGACGAAGAGCATACTATTGTATGTTTCAGAGTTCTTGACGATTATTTGGTAGAGGTAAGGATAGACGGGGCTATAAGACGATGCGGTCTTGGTCGCGGATGCTTTTGGACAGAATGGGAATGAGTTTTTCATTCCCTTTTTCTTTTTTATTTTTAAAATAGGAGGCAAAAGAAATGAATTTTTTTAAAAACTTTAAGTACGGTCTTAACAAACACAGTACTGAACTACTTACTATTGCTGGAATTATTGGATTTGGAACAACTATAGGTCTTTCTATACGAGCCTATGAAACTTGCAAAAATAATATTTATGCAAGAGCAGAAGAATTAGACATGGCGGTGGATGATTTACCGATGAAAGAAGTAATTAATGTAAGTTGGAAACCAATGATATTACCGGTTCTTACTTTTGCTACAAGTACTGCATGTATTATATTTGCAGAAAAGAAAATACTAAAAAGAAATGCAGCTTTAGCAATTGCTTATAAAGGAGCAGAAGCAGCACTAACAGAATTTAAATCACAGGCAAAAGAAGAATTAGGTGAAGAGAAAGTAAAGCAAATTGAGGAAAAAGTTGTTGAAAAACATATTCAAGAAACAAGACCGGACAATATTATAACAACAGGACATGGTAATGACTTGATATATGATTATATGACCGGTCGAATGTTTTATTCTAATCGTAACTATGTTGATCACTGTATTAATACAGTTAATAAACAAATGCTTAATGAACGTTATGTTACTTTAAGCGATCTATATGATCAATTAGATTGGCCACACACCGGTCTGTCGGATATGATTGGTTGGAATGTCGATAAACATGGATTAATTACACCTAGTTGGACGTCGACTGATATTGATGGTAAATTGTGCTGGTCATTAACTTTTTATGTATTACCATCAGAATATTTTATAGATAGATATTAGTCGCATCATTTACAAGTGTTATTATGAAACTATATTAACTTTTTATAAAGGAGGATTGTAAAATGAGTAAGAAAAATGATGCAGTTGAAGTAGTAATGACGAATGAGGAAATCGTTGAAGTAAAAAACGTAGAGCCTAAAATGGGTTTTACCGGAAAGGTTGCAGCAAAGGTTGCAGATCTTTCTAACAAGATAGTTGATAAGTCAAAGGAAAAGGCAGAAAAGAAAGCTGTTAATTCCGGAAATAAAAAACTGTCGGTTAAAAAGATTGTAGCAGGTGCCGCAATTGGAACGGCAACCGTTGGAGGAATTGCCTATGGTATTTACAAGGTGATTTCTTCTGGAAAAGTAGAGGATACTACGGTAGACGTAACGTATTCAGAAAACGGATTTACAGTCGAAAACAGTAGTAATGAAGAATAGGGCTATAATCCCCGTGTAGAAATACATGGGGTTTTAGCTTTTTTAAATTTAAAAATGAAAGGCAAAAATATGGAGGATAAAAAAGATAAAGTAATTACAGGTTCTGCACAAATTCATAAGAAATCAGTTGTAGAAAAATTTGTGGGGGCTTTCGTAGCAAAAAGTTTTAAAGAAGTCATAAGCGATGTTACAGTTAATACGATCGTCCCAAGTACCAAACGTTTAATCGCGGATGCTATAAATTATGCGGTTAGTTCTGCATTATTTGGTTCAGGTACGCCATATAAAAGCGGAAGTATATTTTCTAACAATTCTTCTGGTGGTTGGTGGAATACTTCAAAACTCACGACCGGTTCTAGTATAAACTATTGGAGTAATCAAACACAAGCAAATAATACGAATCTATTATTAACTAGTCCTAATTGTCCAAACTGGAATGATATTCGAGTGGATTCCGTCGAAGATGCAAAAAAAGTTCTGGAGGCAATGAGTGCTTGTATTGACAGATATGGTCGTGTTACTGTAAATGATCTATTTGATTTTGTAGATCTTCCTGGAGTATCCACTTACAATAATTATGGATGGTATAATATGAAAAATGCATCTTTTGCACCATCACCGGATGGAAGATATTGTTTTGTTCTTCCAAATCCCTCACCATTGAATACTAAATAATGAAAGGAGATCATTATAAATGAAATTTTTTAGCAATTTTAAAGAAAGTATCATAAGAACAGCAAATTCTGTTATATTTTCTGCAAAGAAAAACTCGCCCACGATTTTATTAATCGGAGGTATTACATGTGTAGTAGCAGGTACTGTGTCTGCCATTCATGCCACTTCTAAGGCAGATGAAGTACTTGATGATTTTCATAAGGATCTTGAAAAAATAGATGAGATCGTTGAAAAAGCAGAAGCAAATAATAAGACAGATATTTATCCAGTAGAGCAGGCGAATAAAGATCGTAAGATTGTATATGGACATATGGTAATGTCTATGGCTAAAATTTATTTACCTACTGTTCTTCTTGAAACTATTGGTATTGGAATGATTTGCAAATCTCATTCTATCCTTAGTAAGCGTAATGCTGGTTTGGCAGTTGCTTATGCTGGTTTAAGCAAAGCATTTAATGACTATCGCCAGAGGGTGTCAGACAAGTATGGCGTCGAAGAAGAAAATCGTTTATATTATGGTATGGAAGATCACACTATAACAGTAAAAGAAATCAGCGAAAATGGTGTGGTTACAGAAAAAGAAGAAATTGTAACTTCTTTGGATCCTGTAAACGACTCACTTAGTGCATTTATTGATGAATGCTCCGGTATATGGTGTGAAGATAGTCCTTCTTCAACAAAAAATAACATCCTTATTCAGCAAAGAATGTTAAATGAAAATCTTAGAAGAAGAAAATTTATAACCCTGAACGAGGCTTATAGGGCCTTGGATCTTCCGGAAACTCCAGATGGCATGGTTCTTGGATGGTACTATGATCCGAATGTTATTGATAAAATTGATTTCGGATTGTTTACTAGAAATGATATGGCCACCAGAAGATTTGTAAATGGTTATGAAGATGTTGTTCTTGTTACATTTAATGTCGATGGTAATATATTTAATCTTCGATCTAAAAATGATAGAGAAATCATGTTGAACGATCCGACAGTAAGTTCTAAGGAATCAACTAAAGTTTTATTAGGTAAAACATATAAGAAAGGATAATCATGAAAGGATATTTGACGGGTTTTGGTTATTATGGTTTAGGATCTGATGGAAAGTATCATTTATATTCTACGGAAGAGGAATATTATGAGATTATGCGAGAGGAGGAATAAAAATGGAAATAAATAATAATTCTCCCATGACTATTGGAGAATACCTCAGTCTACTAATCGATGAAACAACTAAAAATCCAGAAATTACTTCGCAACCTTTATATTCAAAAAATGGTATTTTGTTTGGATACGAAGATGAAGAAGATACTTCAAAAAGAATGGGTGTTCCTGTAGAACAAATAAGAACATGGGTAAATATTGATATTTTACCTGGAGTGAGATCAAACGATCATTTAATCATTCCAAAACGAACCGAAAAGCCAAAACCGAATGATATTTTTGTATGTGAGTATGTGGATCGTTATGCAAAGAAATATATGGAAGGTACCAGTATAGCAAAAGATGAAGCAAGATCGCATTCAATTGTTAAAAAAGTAGAAGAATATTACTATGAAGGAGAACAAAATGAATAAAATACTGTGGTTTATTGCAGGTGGTATAATTGGTGGCGGAGTGTCATATGTGGTAACTAAAAATGTAGTATATGAAAAATTAAATAAAAAGTTCAATGAATGTCTGGAAGAAATTCGTAATAGTGAAAAAACCGAATGTTTAGTCAAGAAAAACGAGGAAAATAACGAAGATGTTACAGACACTAAAATTGTTTTTGATGAAACAGAAAATGAAGGGGAAGAGGATATTCATTATGACGAAGAAGATGATGACGTTTATTGCATTGAAGATCATCCGTACATCATTGACGAAGATGATTATGGAAATGAAGAGGGTTTTGAGCCTACTGACTCTTGGAATTTTTATTCTAATGGCTATATGATAGACGGAAATGGAGATCCTGTCAATAGCGAAACGATTACACAGATGATTGGCTGGGGATGGAAGTATCATTTTAATAACAATGATTGTTCTTATGTTAGAAATCCCATACTTAAGATGGATTTCGAAATCATTATGAATGAAGAAGAGTATCAGCCACCAACCATAGAAGGGTAATCTATGAATAGATATTTAGTATGGTTAATAAATAAAGTAGGCGGAATAAATAGAATAAGTGATCAATATTTAGAAGTTATAACTCGTCTTTTTAATACACAATTTGTGTGGTCTTGTCCTATGGATAAAAATAGGGCAGAAGATGGTCTGACACTACGTTATGTATTTTCTCAAGAGCAAGAAACAGACCAAGAGATCGAGTATATATTTTCTAATACCGGTTGTAACATGTTAGAAATGATGATCGCTCTTGCACTCAGAATCGAAAATGATTATTTAGCAAGAGAAGGAAATATTGTTTATACTGACAAATGGTTCTTTAATATGATATATAGTCTTGGATTTCGAAATCCAAATGAATGGATATTCTCTGATATTATGAGAAGATTTTTTAATCATGAATACACAAGAGAAGGCGATGGTGGATTATTTTATATTCCAAATCTAGATTATAGTATTGATTTAAGGAAAGAAGAGATATGGATTCAGATGAACCATTGGGTCAGTTATGCAGATCAAAGAAGGGAGATATTTGAATGAATAGCAAATTGATATTTGACATGTATTTGAATCAGGCAAACGCATCTTCTGACATTTATCAATTAAAGAAACAGATTAAAAGTTTAAAGAAATCAAATGCTTTTATGTTCTTTTCAATGATATTTGTCGGAGGGACATTGATCAACAAGATTAATACTCTGGAACATCGTGAAAAAATGTTACTGACTCGTCTTCGCACATTGGAAAAGCAAATTGATTTTGGTGAAGACGAGATGGACTATGAGGATATTAGTGAAGCATTATAATAAAAAGGAGAGTCTCGGGTATGTTAGACTTTTTGAAAATTGAGACACGTTCTCCACGGAGAGGAATCACTGAAATATACCCGAACTATAGAGTAGGAAAGTCGACAGATTTAATGATCAAAGGTGGTGATTTCTACGCAGTTTGGGTAGAACCAGCAGGTCTTTGGTCTACAGATGAAGATGATTTAATAAAGTTAGTTGACTTAGAATTGGATCGATATTATGAGGATAATAAATCTATATTTGATGGATATGTTAGTGTATTACATCTAAAAGATTCTAAAACCAACATGATCGATTCGTGGCATAAATATTGTCAAAAGCAATGTCGAGACAACTATCATATGTTAGATGACAAAATTATATTTGCAAATGATCCAATTAAAAAAAGTGATTATGCAAGTAAACGTTTAACATATTCTCTAGAAAAAGGTCCATATGATGCTTGGGAAGAGTTAGTTTCTACATTATATTCTCCAGAAGAAAGACATAAAATAGAATGGATTATTGGTGCTATTATATCTGGAGATAGTAGATCTTTGCAAAAATTCGCGGTATTATACGGATCTGGAGGAACTGGTAAATCAACAATTTTAAATATTGTACAAATGATGTTCGATGGATATTGGTGTGTGTTTGATGCAAAAGCACTAGGATCTTCTAATAGTTCTTTTTCGTTAGAACCATTTAAAAACAATCCACTAATAGCCATACAACATGATGGTGACTTGTCTAGAATTGAAGATAATACTAGATTAAATAGTCTTGTCTCACATGAGCGAATGACAGTAAATGAAAAACATAAATCATTATATACTAATAATTTTAAGGCATTCTTACTCATGGGTACGAATAAACCAGTAAAAATTACGGATAGTAGATCTGGTTTAATCAGAAGATTGATTGATATTTCTCCTACAGGTGTAAAATTACCTCTAGAGAAATATAATGAATTGATGAATCGTATCCCTTTTGAATTAGGTCACATAGCCTCACATTGTTTGGAAGTATATTCTTCAAGTAAAGACTATTATAATTCTTATATTCCAATAAATATGCTTGGCTCCNNATGATTTCTATAACTATATGGAAACATTTTATAGTGTATTTAAAAAAGAGGATTCAATTACTTTAAAAGTTGCTTGGGAAATGTACAAAACTTATTGTGAAGATGCTAGAGTACAGAATCCTTTATCTTTAAGAGTATTTAAAGAAGAATTAAAAAACTACTTTTGGGAATATAAGGAACGAACCTATTCAGAAGAAGGAAGGATACGTAATACTTATTATGGATTTCGCACAGATAGATTTAATTATCGTGTTATTAGTAATCTTCCGATTGTTGAAGAAGAAACTGAAGACTGTTGGTTAAATTTTAATTGTACGGAATCTTTGCTTGATATTTTTGAAAAAGATTGTCCTGCACAATATGCTAATGAACGAGAAACGCCATTAAAAGCTTGGTCAAAAGTTACAACAACATTAGCAGATATCGATACTCGTAAACTTCACTATGTATTAACTGATATTACACACATAGTGATAGATTTTGATATTCCAGATGAAAATGGAAACAAATGTTTTAAGAAAAACTTTGAAGCGGCTAAACTATGGCCATCGACGTATGCAGAACTAAGCAAATCCGGAGAAGGAATACATTTACATTATATTTATTCTGGGGATCCGAATGAATTGGAATTGGTTTATCAACCGCATATTGAAATAAAGGTGTTCAAAGGAAATGCCGCTTTACGAAGGAAATTGACAAAATGTAATGACTTACCTGTTGCTACCATTTCTTCTGGTTTACCATTAAAGAAAGGAGAAAAGGTAGTGATAAATGCTGATAGCGTTAAGTCAGAAATGGGATTAAGAAAACTCATCTTTAAAAATCTTAAAAAAGAAATTCATGATTCAACAAAATGTAGTGTGGATTTTATAAAAAAGATATTAGACGATGCATATGATAGCGGTTTGAAATATGATGTTAGCGATTTGCATGATGATATTTTCAATTTTGCTGCTGACAGTACAAATAATGCCGTATATTGTATTACATTAGTCTCTAAGATGAAGTTTAAATCAGATGAACCTCCGGAAACCTTCGATGATAAAAAACAGGAAGGATTATGGTTCTATGATATTGAGGTATTTCCTAACTTGTTGTTGATCAATTATAAGCAACAAGGCAAAGATCCGATGTATCGTCTGATTAATCCTAGTCCAAAACAAATTGAGGAACTAATCGGTAGAAAACTAGTAGGATTTAACTGTAGAAGATATGATAATCATATATTATACGCCGCTATGCTTGGGTATAATAATGAACAAATTTATCAGTTGTCGAAAAAAATTATAAGTGGAGAAAAAGGATGTTTCTTTAGTCAAGCTTATGATATTTCTTATACTGATATTTATGATTTTGCTTCTGCAAAAAATAAAAAATCCTTAAAAAAGTTGGAAATCGAGATGGGTTTCCATCATCAGGAGCTTGGTTTTGATTGGGATCAACCAGTTCCAGAAGAAAAATGGTCTTTTGTATCAGAATATTGTGATAATGACGTATTAGCTACCGAAGCGGCTTTTGATTATCTTAAAAGTGATTGG
>WARP01003503.1_pt1 | contig 10297 bp, 10 predicted proteins | sample 4769151 | NCBI WGS metagenome assembly WARP01 (sample SAMN08893023, study PRJNA449175) | gut metagenome | isolation source: rumen sample fed with dry roughage | host: cow | place: India: Nagpur | collected 2016 | reverse complement strand
GGAACAACTGCTCGCCATACTTGTCTGCAATGACTCTGAACTTGTCAGGGTTGCCATCCAGTATCTCCTTTATCAGTTCAATCTCTTGGTTTGTATCCATCCAACTAATTTACTCTGCCAATTTAACAATTAGATTGTCATCCATGAAATTTCCTATGGTTTGGGAACATATTTTAAGGCAATACTACATAAAAAAAAAGTGACCATCGCATGACAGCCACCTTTATTTGTTTTGTGAATTAGACAAATTATGCTTTACCAAGAAGGACGTTGTCTATGGCCTCCTTGAATGAGGCTTTGGGCAATGCTCCCATTGCCATTTGGGGTTGGCCCTCCATGGGTACGAACAACAGTGAGGGGATGCTCCGGATCCCGAATGCTCCTGCAAGCTCTTGCTCTTCTTCGGTGTTCACCTTGTATATATATATCTGGTCGTTGTACTCTTTTGCGAGCTCTTCCAGGATTGGGGCAACCATTTTGCATGGACCACACCAATCTGCATAAAAGTCAATTATTGCAGGTTTGTCACCTAAATATTTCCACTCTGCAGGGTTTGCTTCGTAGTTGGCTACCCTGTTCAAAAAATCTTCTTTGGTTAGATGTATTGTCTTCATGATTAGTTAATTGTAGTTTTTTTATTGATTTAATTATTTTTCTTTTTGTGCTATAAGGATAAATTGCTCATATTCCTTGTCTGCTTTGTGAAGGGTGTTGTATATTTTGGTGCTTACAACAGCAAAATTTTGGTTTTCCATCCTTTGGACCAGGGTAGGAATGTCAAATCCGTTGTGGGCTACTTTATCCCCTCCATGGAAAGAGCCATCCTCTTCTTTAAGGTCTCCGATTATCAACAATCCGCCGCTTTTTATGTTTGATTGGAGCTCCTTTAACAATTCATCAATTTTATCTATGTGGTGCAGGGCCATCAATGAAAATATAACATCAAATTGTTTCCCCGGCTCCTCTTGATTGATTGTTGTGAAATCTCCTTTTACCACTTTTATATTGTGGTTTGGGGCGTTATTATGTTTGAGCTTTTTCCCGAGCTCTTCTAGCATATTTGCAGAGGTGTCCAGCATTGTTATGCTCCTTACAAACGGTGCAATTTGAAGCCCGACCAAACCTGTCCCGCATCCAAAGTCCATCACATCCATTGTTTTGGTGAAGTTTGTGTTTTTCTTCATCTCTGCAACAAATAGGGATGCCATTTCCTGTTTTTGAGGAGTATCCCATTTTGCTGCCCTGTATATGAAGTAGTCTTCTTCTGGTTTCTCTTGGGGCCATTCAAAATCGGTGTAATCCTTTTTTTGTGGAACTTGCCCAGGCAGTACCTTGTATTGATTCTCTTCCAGTTTTGCTACGATGTGTTCGAACGAGACATCATTGGTGTGGTCAATTGTTACTTGGTTTTTGTAGTTGTCTACATTTACACCGTAAACTCCGTTGATGGATGCTATTTCCCTGTTCAGAGAATTGTTGAACACGCAGCAGGCCGCCCTCTCAACTTTTATGATTGTCCTCATTTTTTTTCTTTTTTTTAAACAGGCTAAAGAACAAAGCTCCAAGTACTATACCGTACAAAGTGCTGTTAAGGGGGGAGGATGTTATGGGACAGCTTCCGGAATTACATCCGATGTAGAACCAGTACAGGTATCCTCCGAGAGCTCCCGTAATTCCTCCGGTAATTGTAATCCATTCTCTTTTAAAAAATTGTATTATTTTTTCTCTCATCTCAAATTTTTTACCGATGTCAGTAATCCTTGATAGAAATAATTTCTAATGGAAATTATATTGCAAAGATATATATATTTTTATTTATTCTGCAAGAAAAAAATAACAAATTTGATATCCTTGAAATTTTCCTTGATAAAAATCTCATACAATATTGTTGTAATTATACAACAAAGCGGTTGTTTTTAGCAAAGAATAGTATTTGTCATTTCCTGATTTGTAGTTAAATAGTTTATACTCGATTGAAGCCTTCCTTAAACTGTTCTTTGGCAATTAGGAATAGCTTATAGCCTACAATTCTTGGAGATAGGGTTCGCACTAAACGGACAAAGTCTAATATTAAATGCTTACACCAAACAGATCACAAAGAGGATTTATCTTAAAGCCCAAATGTGGAGTAGGAGGCAGTGCCAAAGACGGAGAAATCCTAATCCAAGGCGACCATAGAGACAAAATCGTAGATATTCTTTTAAACTTAGGCTATAAAGCAAGAAAGATACAAATCAAACCTTGATTTCAATCTAACGAAATCAAATAAAAAACTAATAAGATCAAGTTTCTAACTAATTAAAAGCCACTTCAATGTGAACATCATAGCATGATTAACTCAGAATCATGCCATGAATAAGTCGAAATCATGCCATGAATTGCCCGGAAACATGCCATGAATCAAGCCAATTCATGCCATGAATAGAAGGAAATCATGCCATGATGTTAAAACAATCATGCCATGATATCAAGATCGAAGTCCCACAAAAAAAGTTCAAAACAAGACTTTGTCAGATTTAAATCAAATATCTCCACCCCAAAATCAAACAAAAAACAAATTATCCCCCAAATACCCTACATATTCAAAACTAATTCCCTAACTTTGCCCCTGAAAAGAAGATAGGATTAGAATGAATAAGAGAAAAATTGCGAGAAAATGCAAAATGTGCACGATTAAAAAAATATGTTTAGTACTAATAATATTGTGTGTGATTTTGTCTTGTAATCACAGAAGGACAGCAGCGAATTTTATTGAATTAGGAGAAAGCAAAGAGAAATATAAATCTTTAGATGAGTATTTAGAAAAGAGAGAATCAAATATTGTAAATGAATTTTGGATAAAGTTTAAGTTTTTAAATAATCCTTATGATCTTGAAGAGAAAAACATAATATCTATTTATGTCAATTATAGGCTTGTTTATAGGGGAGTATATAAGCAGAATATTGATTTGCAAGGCAATAAAAAAGATTTGTTTGCTGAAGATAATAGAATGATAATTATAATGGAAGTCCTTACAGATAAGACTAAAGATATTATCTGGGAACATAGATTTCAATGTAAAACTATCTTTTCTTGGAATGATAATTATAAGATTATTTATTGTGGATTCTTCCCTACAAATGAGGACGTAGAAAAAGTTATATTTATTCCTCAGTTAGAGCCAATGCTTTAAGGTGTTAAAACATAATCATTATTGAATTATAAGCAATATGAAATTTACCATTAGTAAGAAATGTAGTATTATGAAAAATATTATGGTGTTATCAGTTTTGTTAATTAGTAATTTTGTTTTTTCTCAAACATATTATGGGAAAAATGATTTTGGAAAGTTTGAATTTATTAATGATTCAGTTTGTACTGTTAGTTTTTTAGGGCTTCCTTTTTGGGATATTGTCGATACTTGCTCTTATATAAAAAATCAAGATACAATATTTTTATCTTCTAAAATACAGCAATGTGAAATAAAGTATAGGTCTTATGATTCACCTATTGGAAAGGGATATCCTGTTTTAATGAAAATATATGAAAAGAGGCAAAAAAAATATGAATTGGTAGGTGAGGTATGGGATTTAGTTTATGATACCTTAAACAAAAGGATTGTTTGGAATAAACATTGGTATGGTGATGCATTAATAGTAATCAGAATAGGTCCTTATTATGATATAAGGACAGAAGTAAAACGTCAATCTGATACAGATTATTTAGATAAAAAACGTATTATAATTAATATAGATTATCCTCAAAATTATAATTTATATTTTAATAATTTTCCATTGCTATTGAAAGGGGACAAATTAATTCCTTTGGACAAAACAAAAAATGAAACATGTTGGATCGAAAATGGGTTTTACTTTCCCATTATGAGAAAAAGCAAGAAAATAAAAGAATATGAAACCATAGTTTATAGGTTAAAAGGCTTAAGAGGATTACCAAGTGGATATGAAATCAAATAATGTATAGTTGTATTTGAGGGGAATATTTAAATCTAATATTATTTTGGTTGAGTTCACTGTATCTCCATACTTTGAATATGCGACACTTAAATCAGATAAGAAAATATGTCTAAGTCAGGAGAAAGATAGTAACCATGTGTCAAAACTAAGTGTAAAACCATTAAAATGTCCATTATGCCGAAATATCCATTAACTCTGAAATTCAAGTTAGAATGAATTTTTATGTACACAAAAAGGGCGTAAATTAATACGCCCCCATAAAATTTTAAATAAGTTATTTATTAGAATCTAAGTCCTAAGGTTACTTGTGCTATATGTTGAGTATTGCTTAGGTTTACTCTTGCATAATCGTACTCGTTATATGATGAATTTCCGAATGAATAAGCATATCCAAAGTCTAATACATAATGTTTGCCTCTAATCCCAAAGCCAGCTGTAATATAATCCTTACCAGCATCATTGATATTGTATTTATAAGGGTTTTGATAAGTAGCATATCCACCTCTTAATGCAAGATTACCTAATTTAACCTCAGCACCGAATCTTAAGTTATGTGTTTCTTTGTACAAATTTTCAATAACACTATTTATCCCAACTTCACCTAAGTTATTTGTCCTAAATTTCATTGTTGAATAGTTTGAATAATCATAATCAGCAGATAAGGTTCCCTTTACTTTTGAATCTTTATCCCCTAAGATTATTGCCATTGAGCCTAAGAACTTAAAAGGAGATTGAATATCGTAAAGAATAGGGTCCCATGCTCCTCCTGATTTGTTTTTGTATACTACTTCTGAATAGAAATTATCCTCTACATTATAATAAGTAGGAGTATGTATTGCAGCTCCAAGACGAAGGAACTCAATTGGCTGAGCAATTACTCCTGCTTTGAAATTAATACCTGTTGCGTAAAGGTCTAATTGTTCATTATAAATATAAGTTTCAGTAGCAGCTCCAGTATTATCATGTAATGTTTCTGCAAAAGAACCACTTCTATGATACTCTCCAATTGGCATTCCTAAAGTTGCTCCAATATAAAGAACATCTTGGTAATTGGTAGAGAAAGATAAGGTCATCTCGTTGGTTGAGCCTGATTCCTTGTATGTACGAATTTGTGAGAAAGTTCCTGTTTGGAAAACAGAAGTATATTTGTCAATAGTTGTATCATAATCTACTGCATATGATTCATAGAAGTCATACATAAAAGCTTTATCATCGGATTTATTGTCAATAATATGTGAGATATAGGATTTATTTACTCCTTCTCTTGCAAAAATAGTTCTGTTACCAAAAGAGTTTAATCTATTTAATCCAAAAGCAAACTGAGTGTTCTTGAAATTACCATTGCTATTTTTAATATTAAATAAGGCTCCAATATTTCCAAAATTGAAATTACTTCTTGAATCACTTAATTTGTTCCCATTATATTCAGAACCAGTAAAGCCTCCATAATATCCCATAGAGATACTTAATTCACTTGTGCTGTATATCCCCAATCCTGCAGGGTTATAGCTTGCTGCTGTAAAATCTCCTCCCAAAGCTCCTATAGCTCCTGCTTTGGAAATAAAATTAGCTGTACCATTTAGGCCATAGCTTGAAAACCTTAGTGCATCTCCTGGGTCTTGTGCTTGAATATTACCCAAAACGAATATGCTTGCTACGAATAAAAGAATCTTTTTCATATTTATCTATCTTTTTTGTTTTATCTATATAATTTTTGTTTTATCTATTCAAATTATCTTCTACTTCCACTACTTCTTGAGCTTGATGAACTTGAACCAGAACTTGATGAACGTGTTCCGCTGCTTGAACTTGAAGAACGGCTTGGAGAACTATAAGTACTTCTTGAACTATTAGAATTATTTGAACGGCTTGGAGAAGAATTTCTTATGTTTTCTGATGACCTATTGTTTTGATTATAATTTCTTGGATTAGTTCTGTATTCATTATTATTCCTTGGTTGACGAACCGATGGAGGGGTATATTTCCTTGTTGTCTGATTAGGAGTAGTTACTCTTTGTCTATTTTGAGGAGTTTGTCTGTTTTGTGGTTTTGACAACACCCTATTATTTTGAGAATTTACTCTTGTATTTTGATTATTAATTCTTGTGTTTGGAGTACTTATCCTTTTGTTGCCATCATTATTTCTGACAGCATCTCTTGTTTGAGGAATATTATTATCTCTTGTTTGCTTTATAGTATTATCATTTCTTTGAGTTGGAACATCTATGCTTCTTTGAGTATTCCTTTCATTATATACATCTGAGAAAGTTCTTGAACCTTTAGAACCAGAGGAGTTTGTGCCAAGATGTCCTGTGGCTAATCCTCCACTTCTTGAAATATTCCCATTTGGATTGAACTGACTTCTACCTCCGTAGTAATTTGAATTATTATCTCTACTATTATAATAGTATACATAGTTATTATAATTCCAATAATATGGGTTATAGTAATAAGGATTATAGTATCCGTAATGCCATCCCCAATAAGAATAAGGGTTATAATATCCATAATTCCATCCCCAATAAGAAGAATAATAGGAAGGATACCACCAATTATATCCGAAATATATACTTGTTCCCCAATAATATGGATTATAAGTATACCAATACATGTCGGTATAATAGTCATGGTAATAGCTTGACCATACGAAAGGACGATGGAAACGACGAATCCTTGCAGTATAAGCATAGTCGTAATAATCATCCTCATTGTATTGAGAATAATCCTCATAATATCCTTGTTGAGTTTCGTCTTGTTCAGAATAATAAACGGTGTCATTCTGAATTTCTTCTGAATAGTTCTTGGTATTATTACTATAATTTGGGTCTTGGTATACTTCTTGTTTAACTACTCTCTCTGGCTTTGGCATTTCATAAGACCCGTAAACATCGTCGTAATAAACCTTTTCCATTTGGAGAGAACATCCGCTAAACAAAATAGTTGCAGCAACTATAAAGCCTCCCAAATGAACATTAAATTTGATCTTGTTTTTCATGATATATTTTTTTTCTAATATTCCTTGTATTTACGTAGCAAATTTCGTGCCATTTCTTGTTTTGATAATAAATCCAATGCTAATAGAAATAAAATCTGTATTTTTGCACTTAGAAATTTAATATATTATATATAGTAATGGCAAAAGATTTTGTAACACGAGAAGAAAACTATTCAGAATGGTATAATGAATTGGTAGTGAGAGCTGACTTAGCTGAGAATTCTGCAGTTAGAGGTTGTATGGTTATCAAGCCTTATGGTTATGCAATTTGGGAAAAGATGCAAGCAGCACTTGATAAAATGTTTAAAGATACAGGACATCAAAATGCTTATTTCCCTTTGTTTATTCCCAAATCTTATTTTGAAAAGGAGGCAGAGCATGTTGAGGGATTTGCAAAGGAATGTGCTGTTGTAACTCATCACCGTCTTAGAGCAAAAAGCGATGGAAAAGGATTAGAGCCTGACCCAACAGCTAAGCTTGAGGAAGAGTTAATTGTTCGCCCAACAAGTGAAACCATAATTTGGGATACTTATCGTGGTTGGATTAAATCTTATCGCGACTTGCCTATTCTTGTTAATCAATGGGCAAATGTTGTTCGTTGGGAAATGAGAACAAGAATGTTTCTTCGTACTGCTGAATTTCTATGGCAAGAAGGACATACTGCTCACGAAACATCAGAGGAGGCTATTGAGGAAACAAAGAAAATGTTAGAAGTATATGCCAATTTTGCTGAAAATTTTATGGCTGTACCAGTTCTAAAAGGAGTTAAATCCCCAAACGAACGCTTTGCAGGAGCTTTAGATACCTATTGTATTGAAGCTTTAATGCAAGATGGGAAAGCTCTTCAAGCTGGAACATCTCACTTCCTTGGTCAAAACTTTGCTAAGGCATTTGATGTGAAATTCCTTTCTAAAGAGAATAAATTAGAATACGTTTGGGCAACCTCCTGGGGTGTATCTACAAGATTAATGGGAGCATTAATAATGTCTCATTCAGACGATAATGGTTTAGTACTTCCTCCAAAGCTTGCTCCAATTCAGGTTGTAATTATTCCAATTTCAAAAGGAGAAGATCAAAAAGCAATGGTTGACTCTCATGCAGAAAAACTTTGCTCAGAACTTAGAGCAAAAGGAATATCTGTAAAATATGATGATAGAGATGCCTATAAACCTGGTTGGAAATTTAACGAATACGAGTTTAAGGGAGTCCCAGTAAGAATAACTTTGGGAGCAAGAGACCTTGAAAAAGGATTGGTTGAGATAGCAAGAAGAGATACCCTAAGCAAAGAATCTGTTTCAATCGAAGGATTAAGCTCAATGATAGAAAAGCTTTTAGAAGATATCCAAGATAATATATTTAATAAGGCATTTAACTTTAGAAAAGAAAGCACAAGAGAAGTGAACTCTTGGGAAGAATTCTTGGTTGAAATTGAAAAAGGAGGTTTCCTTGAATGCCATTGGGATGGAACTCCAGAAACGGAAGAAAAAATAAAAGAACTTACAAAAGCAACAATTCGTTGTATCCCTTTGGATGCAAAAGAAGAAGAAGGTAAATGCATCCTTACAGGTAAGCTTTCAAAACAAAGAGTTGTATTTGCAAGGGCTTATTAAAAAATACAAAGATAAATAGAATATGAATAAGGAGTTTATGCAAGCAGCTATCGATACAGCTATCGATAATATTAAAATTAATAACGGAGGACCTTTTGGAGCTGTTATTGTGAAGGATGGAAAACTAATTGCAAAATCTCCTAATACAGTAACTACTTCCAACGACCCAACAGCTCATGCAGAGATTAATGCAATAAGACTTGCTTGCAAAGTGCTTAACACCTTCGACCTTTCAGGTTGTGAGATTTATTCCTCTTGCGAACCCTGCCCTATGTGTTTATCTGCAATCTATTGGGCAAGAATATCAAAGGTTTATTATGCTGCAGATAGGTTTGATGCAAAGGATGCTGGCTTTGATGATTCTTTTATTTATAATGAAATATCTCTTAGCGATGGAGAAAGAAGTATTTATATGGAAAATATAATGAAAAAGGAAGGAGAATCACCTTTTGAGTTATGGAAAGAGGCAGAAAACAAAACCCAATACTAATTAAGTTATGACCATAGACGAAAGAATTAAAGATTTCGATGAAAGAGTTACGGCTCTAAGGAGGTTTCTTTGACATCGATAATAAGAAGAAACAAATAGAAGAAGAAACTAAGATTACTCTTAGTGAGGGCTTTTGGAATGACGCTAAAGAAGCAGAAAAATTCCTGAAAAAGATAAACGAAAAAAAGGTATGGACTAATATATTTGATAAAATCATTCAAGCTTTTGAGGATGTAAAGGTTTGGAAGGAATTCTTTGAAGGAGGGGAATGTAAAGAAGAGGAATTGGATGAACATCTTGACAATCTTGAGAAATTAATTCTTGACCTTGAGTTTAAAAACATGTTAAGCAATGAGGAAGATAAGCTTAGTGCAATAATTACAATTAATGCTGGAGCTGGAGGAACTGAGAGTTGCGATTGGGCTGAGATGCTAATGAGGATGTATATTCGATATGCAGAAAGAAATAATTTTAAGGTAAATGAGGTGGATTTACAGGATGGGGATGTTGCAGGGATTAAAAGTGTAACCTTGGAAATCGACGGAGAGTTTGCATATGGATACCTTAAAGGGGAGAATGGAGTACATAGATTAGTAAGACTTTCTCCATTCGACTCATCTAATAAACGCCATACTTCTTTTGCTTCAGTTTATACCTATCCAATGATTGACGAAAATATTGAAATAAATATTAACCCTTCGGATATAGAATGGGATACTTTCCGCTCTGGAGGTCCAGGAGGACAAAACGTAAACAAGGTAGAGACGGCAGTCCGTTTGCATTATAAACCAGAGAATATTGTTATTGAATGTCAACAAACACGTTCTCAATTGCAAAATAGAGAGAAAGCTATTCAGATGCTTAAGAGCCAACTCTATGAAATAGAACTTAGGAAAAAGAGAGAAAAGATAGCCCAAATTGAAGGTGCTAAGAAAAAAATTGAATGGGGTTCTCAAATCCGGAACTATGTTCTTCATCCATATAAATTGGTTAAAGACCTTAGAACAAATATTGAAACCTCAAATACCCAAGCAGTACTAGACGGAGATTTAGACGAATTCATTAAAGCTTATTTAATGGAATTCTAATAAATTATAATTGAATTGCCTTCAGTTTTTCACTTTCACAAGGTTAATAAACTTACTTTTGAGGATTTAATTTAGGTATTCTTATTATAAACTCTGTGCCAATATTCTCCTGGGAATTAAATTCTATACTTCCTCCTATGGATTCTATTAAACTTTTAAC
>WARP01001915.1_pt2 | contig 10300 bp, 10 predicted proteins | sample 4769151 | NCBI WGS metagenome assembly WARP01 (sample SAMN08893023, study PRJNA449175) | gut metagenome | isolation source: rumen sample fed with dry roughage | host: cow | place: India: Nagpur | collected 2016 | reverse complement strand
ATGAAAAGCAACGGGGACCTACGTAATGCCAAGTTACTCTTTACATTGATACAAAGTCCCCGAACCGTTAAGTTCCTAAAAACCATGACCAACCTGGCCCTTAAACTGCATATTCCTGTTGCCTGGGCTGTGAAACCAACCCTTTACCGACAGTTTGTAGGAGGAGAATCATTGGAAGAGTGCACCAAAGCCGTAGAGCTTCTAAAGAACTATAACGTAAAGTCTGTTTTGGACTTTTCGGCAGAGGGAGGATCGTCAAAAGAACAAATAGAGAAAGCTTTTACCGAAACCCTAAACTCCATCAATTTTGCTGCTGCCAATCCTGCTATTGCTTATGCTGTGTTCAAACCAACAGCAATGGTTAATGTAGACACATTATCCAAAGCTGCCCGTAAGGAGCCATTGGACAAGGAGCAGAAAGAGCAAATGGAAAAGTTTAGGGAGAGGATATTTTCTCTATGTCGCCATGCATGGGAAAGAGGGGTGAGGATACTCATAGATGCCGAGCATTACCTTACACAGGATATCATTGACCAGGTAACAGAAGAGGCGATGGAAACCTTCAACAAAGAGAGGGCCATTGTTTTCCATACCCTCCAGATGTACCGTAAGGACAGACTCCAATATTTGGAAGAGCTCCATGAAAGGGCCAGAGACAAGGGATATATACCCGGAATCAAGTTTGTGAGGGGAGCATACATGGATGAGGAACGGAAACTTGCGGCAATAGGTGGTTACGAAGACCCGATCCACCCAAGCAAAGAGGCTACCGACGATTCCTATGACGGAGGCCTCAGGTATGTAATGGAAAACATCGACTCCTTTGAACTCTTTAGCGGAACTCATAATTACGAAAGCAACTATTTGCTTGCCCATTTGATAGATAGCAAAGGGTTAAAGCGAAACGATCCAAGGATATTCTTTTCGCAGTTGTACGGGATGAGTGATAATATCTCATTTGTATTGGCATCCCAGGGTTTCAATGTGTGTAAATACCTTCCCTATGCTCCTGTAAGGGAGGTGCTCCCTTACCTGTTAAGAAGGGCCGAGGAGAACACTTCGATGGCAGGACAGACAGGAAGGGAACTGCAGTTGATCAAAGACGAGATAGCAAGGAGGGGTAAAGTTCGTCCCTGACCCATCTGTACCCGGGTTCGGTTTGTAATATTTTTTTGTAAAGGGCTTCGGCCTGCATCAAATCGCCTGACTCTTCGAGGAGCCGGGCGATATTGGTCAATAAAGAGAGGTAAAACCAGTTCCCTTTGGTCATGTTCCCCCTTTCGAGTAACAATACGGCTTTTTGATACAGCCTCATTGCCTCTTGTTTGTCGCCCCCGGCAAATGATGGACTGTAATACAAAACATTGGCCCGCTCGGTCACAACCTGCGGGTCCAACGAGTCCTTAAGGTATGCTGCCTTGGACAACTCGGCACTCTTCATTCCCAGGGTCATTGCCCTTAGGTTGTTGATCCCGATCCTGAACCCCAAAAATGCAGCCTGGTATGCAGTGGTATTGGCATTACCGGGCTCTTTTGCAAGCAATTCAGCTATAATGGATTCACCTTTTGCCACATATGCAGAGGCACTCTTTTTCTCCTTTTGGGAGATAAGGTATCCGGCAAGTCCGTAGTAGTACCCCAGTAACTCATTTTTAATAAGGGCTGCTCCCGGAGCTTGTTTCAAATAGAGCTCCATCTCCCTCACAACACCTTCCCATCCGGCCATATTGCCGTTGATGTAGAAATTGTAGATACGGCTTTTGTAACCCGATGACGATCCTTTCACGGGCACAACCGGGATAAATGTAAGTAATAGGGTGGTTGCCAGTAATGCCGAGGTCAATAGATGTTTCTTCCTTTCCATATTAGTTTCTTACGTGAACGGTGGACAAATGCTTTTATCACAATTATAATAAAGTAGTAGTGTTGCAGGAACATAAGCTCTGTGTTTGACCTTCCGTTCTGCAGGGATGCAGCGGATACAAGCACCCTGATTGCAGCAGCCCCGATCAACCATATTATGTATGCCCATAGACCAAATGTAAACAAAAAGAGTGGAGTCAAGGTGGTTGCAAGTACAAAAACCACGGTTGCTGCAGGGGAGTTGCCAAAAAAGTGGAAAACGTTTTTTGAAAAGCCGTTTAGAGCCTCTTCCAGTCCATTGTACATACGGCATCTGATACTGGTTGTGCCGGTCAATGTGATGATTTTCTCCTTTTTGCTCTTGAAATAGCGGCTTATTGCAATATCCTCGGCATGGCAGCTCCGGAAAATTTCATGAGGCATATGGTTGCGGTAGGCAGAGCCCTTGAAGAGCATGAACTGGCCGTTTGCAGCAGAAAATGAGCTCCAGCTGCAGTATCGCACCAACGGCAGTGGCAGCAGGGAGAGAAGTATCCAGTTCATTATGGGCACTGTTAAGGAGGCACCGCGGTTATCTGTTATTTGATTGGGAAAGACCGACAAAAGGGAAACTCCCTGCTGAGCAGCATAGCCAATCCATTTGTCACCGACATCGGCACCCAGACGAACATCGGCATCGGCAAACAGTAGGTACTCTCCGGAGGCAGCCTCTGCAAGCAGGTGGCAAGCCCTGTTTTTTCCAAGCCATCCTTGGGGTAATTGCTCTTCGTTGCCCTCCATCAGCTTAAGTTGCGGGAGGTATGGTTTGTAGCTGTTTACAACCACTTTTGTGTTGTCGGTCGAGTTGTCGTCGTAAATGATGATCTCTGCAGGCTGGTAGTCCATATGGGTAATATCGGAAAGGAGGTTGCCAATGTTGTTCTCCTCATTGCGGGCAGGGACCAGCAGCGACCATCTGGTCCATGGCCCCTCTTGTTTGGAAATACGGGAATGGACCCTCCTTATCCACAAATAATTGATTGCCGAGATCAAAAGCCGGAGCAACATGAAAGAGGAGAGTATGAGGGCTGCTGTTTTCATAACAATTTTTCCCCAGTGATTTTCGGTGACTCTGTTTGCCTGCACTCCCGGGCAAACAGGTTGAATGACTCTTGCAGCAACCCAGACTCTCCGTGATATCTTTTAAGATATATGTTGAGCACAGGTTTTTTGAGTGAGTAGTAGTTGATCAGGTTTACATTCATCCATACCTGGCAGGCAGCAGAGTGGTCCATTATGTACCCGGCCCCCTTCATAAAGCTAAAATCGTTGGTATACAATGACTCTACCTCTCCTTGCGGGAATATTAAAAGAGCGTTGGCAGGATTTTCAAGGATTTTACAAGAGTAGCGCAATGACTCGGCCACATCACGTTTGCCCCTGTGCACCGAAAAGCATCCGCCATACCTCAGGAACGGATGTTTTTTAAGCTGCTCCTCCAGCATCATAATGAAGATGTTTTTTTTGAAAATCTTATGTACAAAGAGCATATGGATGAATCCGTCCCAAAAGGAAAAGTGGTTGGATACAACCAATATGGATCCTTTGTGTGCCCGGCCCGGACTCTCTTTGGCAGTATCAATATCGTTGTCCAAAACATGATATCTCACATCATGGAATAATCTCCTGAGATGCCAGGAGGCATAGATCCGGAAGAAGATTACCCACCTTTTCTTATGAGAAGCAGTTATCATATGTTAACAAGGGAGTATAGATAGATTAGTAAAAAGAATACCAGCTGGGATCCGAAAAGAGCCATGGCCGGTTTTCCGGTCGCTTTGATCTTGAGTGCACTGAGTACAATATGGAAAGAAAGTGCAAGAACAAACCACATTACAAAATTTTGCACCGGAGGGTAGGTGCCTGTGAATTTCCACATATTCATCACAGGGGCCACAAGCTCTGCAATGAAATCGTAGAAGAGCATCAACAATGCGCCTCCTGTGATTTTGACCGCACTCCCGATCACCCCGCCCGACCGTTTGGATGCATAACTCATTATGGCTGCACTGCAGTAGGTGAGCATGAACCAGTTGACACCTATCATCAACGGAGTGTCGTAAAGCTTGATACCTAACGAGCCGAGGTATGTGTAGGAGCCAAATATTAGGCCGGTCCTTACCCCTGCCATTTCGGTAAAGAAAGAGATGACCATGACCCCTGTTCCGTACAGTACAAAAACCGTGTCCCATCTTTTGTGGTGTAAAAGTACCGCAGCAAACACAAACAACAGCGAAAGCGGGAGGATAAACAAGAAGAGCGGCCTGGTAACAGGCAGCGCAAACAAGGCAAATCCTACGGAGTAGAAGATTGCAAAGGTTTTGGGAAGCTCTTCGTAGCTGAGTATCCTGACTATGTTCTTAATTATTTTTTTCATTTGGGTGTTTTTTTCTTTTCCCTCTCTTCAATTTCCTTGTCTACTATCATTGCACTTGCCAGGCATAGCGGGATACCCCCCCCGGGATGGACTGAGCCGCCGGTAAACCAGATGTTCCTGAATTTACGTAGGTGGTTCGGATGCCTGAGGAAAGCACTCATCATTGAGTTGGAGGAACTGCCATAGAGCGACCCGCGGCTGCTGAGTGTGTTCTTTTCGATTGTGAAAGGAGAGGCGATGTGTTCGGTCTCGATAAGTTGCCCGATATCTGCCGTTATCCCCTTGGATAGCAATAATGTGTTGATTTTTTTGAGGATTGCACCACGGGCAGATGAAACCACTTTTGACCATTCCTGGCCGGTGTTTGCAGGAGCGTTGACCATCACAAACCAGTTTTCGCAACCCTCGGGAGCATCGCTGTTGACCACCTTTTTGCTTATGAACAGATATATGGTAGGGTCATGGTAAAGCTCCCCCTTGACGAATAGGTATTCAAACTCTTTTTTGTAATCGGTGGTGAAAAATATGTTATGCACATCAAAGAGAGGGAACTCTCCCTTGACCCCCCAATAAAAGATAAGGGCACTGGAAGAGGGCTCAGTTTTTTGTAGCCTTTTTGCCAAAGGGTGTCGGATTCCGGGAGGCATCATGTTGTCCGAAAAGTGCTTTACATCACAATCACAGATGAGCATATCGTAGGCCAGGTACTCACCGTTCACCTGTATCCCTGTTGCCATCCTGCCCGTATTGTCAAACTCAACCGATGATACCCGGCTGTTGAACCTGAACTCCACTCCAAGCTCAATTGCTTTGTTGTATAGGGTTTTGATAATTGAATAGATTCCATCGGCAGGGAAAAAGGCCCCCAGGTTATGCTCCAGGTGGGAAATCATGTTGAGTGTGGCAGGAGCCCTGTATGGCGAAGAGCCGTTGTAGGTTGCATACCTGTCAAAAAGCTGCACAATGCGTTTGTCCCCGAACCTTTTTTTGTTGGCCGAGTGCATGGTGCTTAAAAATTTGAGTTTGTGAAGCTTGAGCGGAATCTTGCGGTTCTCTTCCTTGACAAAGTTGGATAATTTGTGGAAGGAGTTAAACAAGAATAAATTGGCTGTAAGGTCGTATAGTTCCCTTGATTCTTGCAGCCTTGCAGCAATGTTCCCGAATTCCCTGATCCCGGTTGATTCGCACTCTTCTTTTAACCTTTGCCGGTCGTTGTAAAAATTGAACTCAGTACCGTCAGGGAAAAAGTACCTGCAGCTGTTTTCCAGCTCAAAGTAATCCAAACCGGCAATGTCGGTAACCATGGAGGGGAGGGTAAAGAGGGAGGGCCCTGTGTCAAAGCGGTATCCTTTGTCCCTTATCTCCGAAATCTTGCCACCCGGAGTGCTGTTTTTTTCAAAAAGGTCTACTTTGACCCCTCTGGAAGCTAACCGGCAGGCAACTGCCAGCCCTGCTACCCCCGATCCTATGACGGCTGTTTTCATAACAGTGATATTAAGATTATACCATGAATTTCTTACCGACCAGCGAACTGATATAACAGAGGGGAAAGAGCAGAGCCTTTTTGACATCGGACACCCTTATCCGCTGGTTTTTAAGGATAGCCGATGGATGTCGTGCGATTTTTTTTGTGAGCTCCATATAGTAACGGTATGCCAGGTAAACACCGGCCCGGCTTCTTTTGGGAAGTTCCCTTATACCGACAAGCGCTTCGCAAAACTCTTCCCGGATATCCCGGATAATGACTTCTTTTGCAGCGTCGTCAAAGGGACGGTCATTGAGAACGGGAAAGTAATTGCGGGAGAGGTTTTCCGTATCGTTCTTCAGGTCCCTGAGAAAGTTGATTTTCTGGAATGCAGAGGAGAGTTTCATGGCACTCCCTTTGAGCCTGTCGTATTCTCCGGGGTTGTCCCTGACCATTACCTTGAGGCACATCAACCCGACAACATCGGCCGAGCCGTAAATGTATTGTTTGATACCCGGTTCGGTAAACTCTTTGTTTTCAAGGTCGCTTTTCATGCTGCACAGGAATGCCTCGACCAAATCCTGCGGGATTGAATATTTTTTGACTACGAGTACAAAAGCGTTGATTATGAGATTTAGACTGATTCCTCTTTGGTATGCCCTGTAATAATCTTCTTCGAACTCCCTGATAAGGGAGACCTTGTCAAACTGGTGGAATGTGTCCACGATTTCGTCGGCCTGCCTCAGGAATGCATAGATTGCATAGATTGCCTCCCTGCTCTCCTTGTCCATCAACATGAGCCCAGCCGAAAACGAGGTGCTGTACAGGCGGGTAGTCAGCCGGCCTGTCTTCATGGAAAGATCCCGGTAAAGTTTGTCCATAGTGGCCTTTATTTTTTGTTTAGTTTGCCAGATCCAAGTTTTGCAACCACCTTACCCGAAATTATTGAGGGAGGGATCCCGGGGCCGGGAACTGTGAGCTGTCCTGTATAAAGAAGGTTTCCGACACGGCGGTTTTCCATTTTGGGTTTCAGGAAAGCAGTTTGTGTAAGAATATTGGCAAGCCCGTATGCATTGCCCTTGTAGGAGTGGTAATCCTTTACAAAGTCACGTACCCCGTATGATTCCCAAAAAAGTACATGCTTGCGGACCTCTTGACCCGTAAGCCTCTCCAACCGATCCATTATCTGGTTGTAGTATTGTTCCCGCACCTGCTCGCTCTCTTTGAGTCCCGGGGCTATGGGGATGAGAAAGATTGCGCACTCTTTTCCCTCAGGGGCGAGGGAACTGTCGGTTATCGAAGGGAAACTGCCATAAAAAAGGGGGTCTGCCGGCCAGCTGCCGCTGTCATAAATGGTCTCGGCATGCAGTGTAAAGTCGGTGTCAAAAAAGAGAGTGTGGTGGGTAAGGCCGGTGAGCTTCTTGTCTATAGCCACATAGTAAAGCAGGGCCGAAGGGGCGAAGACCTTTTTTTGCCAGTATTTTTCGCTGTAGTTCCTGTAGGGTGCATCCAGCAGTGTTTCTGTAAAATGGTAGTCGGCAGAGGAGACGATAAGGTCTGCCTCTGCTACTTCTGTTTGCCCGTCACTGTTTTTGGAATATTCAATGGAAACGGCTTTGTTGCCGGTTATGTTGATCTTATTTACATGAGTGCCGGTATGTACCTTTACTCCCAACGAAGTTGCCAGGGTTTCCATGGATTTTGAAAGCATACCGAACCCCCCCATGATGTGCCATGTCCCCAACTGCATATCGGCATAGTTCATGAACCTGTAGAAAAGAGGGGTGCGTGATGGTTTGGCTCCCAGGAATATGACCGGGAATTCGAGGATCTGCCTCAGCTTGTTGCTTTTGATGTTTTTACGCACATCCCTGCTCACTGAACTCATGAATTCGGAGACATTGGCGACAGTCTCGGGCATGATCAGTTCAAAAGGAGTCTTACCGGGTTTTTCCACAACCTTGTCTATTGCAATCCGGTAATTGTATTGTGCCTGACGGAGGAATTTTTCCAGGTAAACACTGCTGCCGGGCTCTTCCTTTTCGAAGGTTTCAAAGATATCCCTGAGGTTTGCACCAACCTTTAAAAAATCATGTTCTCCAAAATAGACAGAATAACCCGGGTCCAGACGTACCAGCCGGTAATAATCACTCACCTTTTTCCCGAAATCGGCAAAGAATTTCTCAAAAATATCGGGCATCCAGTAAAAGGTTGGGCCCATGTCAAAACTGAATCCTTCACGTTCAAGGACTCTGGCCCTGCCACCTGTAACGTCGAGTTTTTCGTATACCGAGACTTCAAAGCCCTCTTTTGCAAAATAACAAGCGGCTGAAAGTCCCGAAACTCCGGCACCAATGATTATCACCTTTTTCATTCACTGAATTTTAAGTAAATATACTTAAAATTTGTGAACTCTGTTTAGGTATTCTGTTTGGTTGCCCTCTTTGGAAAGTTTTTCGCTCCACACTCCGAATCCCTCCTTATGGAGTATCTCCAGCACAGGTCCCGGAAGGAACGGGGTTGTGAATTCAAAGATCTCTCCGGGGGTGAGGTTCCGGCTCTGTTTGAGGATATGGGACATTGGAACATCGCCGGCATCGAGGAGAGCAGTAGCATCGAACCTGTATGATACTTGCTCCTTCCTGTACCATTGAGGCGTTGTTGTAAGGAGTTGTTGTGAAAAGGAGTCGCCTTCGTGCTCGGGGTTCTCGGGCTCTGTGATGCCGATTCCTGCTGCTGCCCTGAGCTTAGCAACCATCTCACCGGGCTCAATCCCTGCTATTGATGCCGCCTGTTGCAAAGAGGTGACTTTTGCAATAGTACGCCTAAGCACCGGGTTGCTGAGTTTTGCAAAAGCAGGGGAGAGGGAAGCAAGGGTACCCTCCAATTGGGGGTACTCCTGCAGCAACTCCCAAACCTTGGTCTGGAATGTAATGGGTTTCATTGGCAAGGTTATTTGCTGTATGAGAGAAGCCGTTGGTCTCCCTCCAGTTTGCGGAACTCCGAAATATCCTGGGTAACCTCAATAACTCCCAGATACTCGCCGTCTTTGCCTCTCAGCGCCGTGTACTCAATGTAAACAAAACGTCCCATGAAATTGGATATCCAGAATTTGGCCTTGTTCTCCTTTCCGGCTTTGAAATCGGCCAGGATTTGTTCCACAATATGAACACTACCGGGAGGGTGGCACATGCGTACATCCCTTCCGATAATGGAACGGTTGCGTTCGAACACCCTGTTTGGACTATGGGAGAAAAACTTGACCTTGTCGTTTGCATCCACATAGGTGATGTCTATTGGTATTGAGAGAAAGAGAGACTCAAGCTCCTTGATGTCGAAGCTGCCCGATGAGAGGCGTATGGGAGCTCCTTTTACATATTCTGCTCCTTGTTCAACTGCGGTGCTTCCGGTCTTGTCGTTGCCCACCATCTTTGAAGCAACCTCTGCAGAGGGGGTCCACTCTGCACGGGTGTCGTAAAGGCAATAGCCGTAAACCGGAGTCTCCAGGTAAATCTGGTACCATTGCTCCTCGGTGAATTTTTCCATACACATGGGCAGCAAGATCTCCTCCTCTTTCATGATCATGCTCTCTATTGCATCTATTGCCGGTCCCAAAAGCATAACCACAACCGACATGAGCTCCTCCTTGCTCCCGATGGCTCCACTCCGGAGTGCCTCCAGGCTCGCTTTGATCTGTTCACGTATCTCGTCATGTTTGCCCCACATAACCTTTGGAGGGCCTGTGATCCCGGCCATTTCCAGGAACGGGAACAAAAGGTACTCCTTCCTTTTGTAATGTTTGTCCAGGTCGTAAAGGCTGTTGAACCAGCCCTGGAGTTTGAGCAGAGACTTTTGCAACAGGGCAGGATCTTCCGGATTGGCGGAGGGTAAAGAGTCGAAAAACTCTTTGACCTGACGGGTGACCCGCTCTACTTCCCGGTTCTCTTTTTTAATAGTGTCCAACGGGTGGGCCTCAGGTACCGAAATCTCCCCGGAATCGATGGTGCCTTCCAGTACAGCACTGTGTATATCGCAGAATTTAAGGATCTCTTCTTCGGGAAATCCTTCCGAGATAAGTTGCTGCTCGACCTCTACAACTTCGTTGTAAGGAATGGATCTCAATAATTCCTTCAACCTGTTTTTTACAAGTTCGGGTGCCTCTCCCTCGTGGAGCTCTACAAGCATATGTTTGAGGAGCTCTTTGCGGCGGGATGAGTTGTTTATGTATTCGCTCATATAGTGTTTGGTTTTATAAATCGGAGTAATGAATCTTAAACAATGATTTATTTAAAAAGTTTGCTGAGAATTGGTTACGATTAGTTAAAAATTTGTAAATTGCATAAGGTTCAATTAATACCACAGGCTTTGAAACACATTCTTTCAATTGACGGTGGGGGGATACGGGGTATTCTGCCCGCTGCTATTTTGGCCAATCTGGAAAAAAGGCTCATCCGGCAGAGCAACGACAGCAACCTGAGGATTGCCGGTTGTTTTGACCTGCTTGCAGGCACCTCTGCCGGAGGCATACTTACTGCACTATACCTGACACCCGACCC
>WARP01001270.1_pt1 | contig 10313 bp, 7 predicted proteins | sample 4769151 | NCBI WGS metagenome assembly WARP01 (sample SAMN08893023, study PRJNA449175) | gut metagenome | isolation source: rumen sample fed with dry roughage | host: cow | place: India: Nagpur | collected 2016 | reverse complement strand
GAAAGCAATCCGTAGGTATGAAAAACCTGATCTCTTTCGCACGCAAGCGTCACGAGCAAACCATGGCTGACAAGCTGGAACAGCAGGAGCTGAAAGCTCGCCGCAAGGCCGAGCAAGAGGCGCTGGAACGTGAACAGTCACGGCTGAAAGATTGCGCTGCATACCCCATGATGGCGCCACTTGCTGACAGCAAATACATCAACAAAAAAGGGCTGTGGGGCATCGTGCCCCACGTTAACGGACTCAAACAGGGCGATGATGATCGCGGCCACTTCATGGCAATTCCGCTGTTTGGGGTTACCTCTCGCAGCCTGGCAGATACCGGCGATGTGGTCGGCCTGCAGCGCATCTATGACACCCCATTCACGCGCAAAAGTGGCGAGGTGACAGACAAGGATTTCACCTACGGCCTGAACAAGCTCACCACTGGGGCACATGCCCAGATCGGCAATCTGGCCACCGCCGATCGCGTCTATTTCTGTGAAGGTTGGGCGACCGGTGCCACTGCCTATCTGGCCCACAATGCCCACCTGGTTGGGCGTCATGGCGAGGCGGCCGTGGTGGTCTGTCTGGACTCCGGCCAGCTCAAGGTTGTGATGGATATGATGATGGCCCTGTGGCCGTGGCTGCTGGATAAGGCGGTGGTGTTGCTCGATAACGACCGTCACAAGGCCAGCGAGGGCAAGGGTAACGCCGGCCTGTTGACTGGCCACGAACTGCAAAACAGCTGGCCCAGCCTTATCTGCCAGGTGCCAGATTTGAGCGAGGCTGACAGCTGCAGCCATGGCACCGACTTTGACGACCTGCGCCAAGGGCACCGAAAAGCACTGCAGGAAGTTGCCCGCCAGATCAGCAGCACCGATTTTCGCCTGACCCGCCTGCGCGATCCGTTCGAGCGGGAGCTGGCCATCATGGCTATTACCCCCAAACAGTCACTGCAGAAGCAGGTCGAGCGGGTTGCCATTATCGGCGCCAACTCGTTCCCTGTTCAGCGCACCCTGCCGCAAATTGCCAGAGACATGGAGGCCGTCGAACTGGCCAACCCATGGATGGAGCGCGCCATTGACTGGAAGAAGGTGAAGGACCGGATCGAGCGTCATGTCTACTGGCGCCGCAAGCGGGCTCACCTGTTCCGCTCGTTCGGGTCACGCATCACCCGCAAGGCCGAACGCCCTGAACACATCCAGTATCACGCTTTTGATACCACCCGGATTGACAGCAATATACTCCAGTTCATCAAGAGCCTGCCCGGGATCATCATCGTGCGGGCTCCGATGGGTTCGGGCAAAACCCAGCGCCTGATCAAGCCCCTGATGTGGGACTGCGAAAAAGCCGCGTATTTTGCCCACCGTGTCAGCCTGATCGGCGCCGCCCACAACATGCTCACCAGTCGCGCCAAAGATGGCAGCGAGGCACATGTGCCGGGGTATGTGCTCGATGGCATTTTTCACTATCACGAACGCGACAACTTCCGCGATCTGGCGGTCAAAAAGCTCTGCAGCTGCATCAACTCCATCAACAAAGACGTTTTCAATCCGATCCTGAACAAGCTGGATGTGCTGGCCATTGATGAAGCGAGCCAGACCATCAAGGCCATCACCAACGGCGGCACCATGAAAAACCCGTTGCGGGTATACAACCGCCTGAAAGCGGTGGCGGCCAGCGCCCAGCAGGTGCTGCTGATGGATGCCGACGCTAACGACTCGCTGGTGCAGTGGGCCGAAGAGGTGCGCGAAATGCGCGCCGATGGGCTGCCCATTCATGTCATCGATCTGAAAACCGACTGCTCACACCTTACCGTTTACCACTCAGAGATCGATGCGGTGTTTGCCGATATCATCAAGCAGGTGGGTGACGGCAAGCGCGTCATGGTGGCCGACGACTCGGCTGATGAAGGGGAGAAACTGGCGCTGCAGCTGCGCACCCTCTACCCCGAACGCCGCGGGCTTTTTATCAGCCAGGACACCAAAACCCATGACGAACTGGTGCAGCGTTTCAACGACTCGCCATCCCAGGAGATCCACAAATACGATTGGGTCATTTACTCGCCGGCGATCAGCTCCGGCGTCTCCATCGAGGTAGAACTTGGCCAACGCCCGCGCATGGACCTGCACTATGGTCTGTTCCGTGGCGTGGTCAGCCCCTCTGATGCGGTGCAGATGATCCGCCGTGACCGCTCGGCCACCACGTTTATTCTGGGGCTGGGTTCGCAGCATGGCTACAAGCAGGACGACGAACAGGCCTACTGGCGCGCTACCGTGCGCGGTATGGTCGAGCAGCCTGCCGAACTCGGGATCACCTTCAACGCCGAGAGTGGGGCCATCGAGCTGACCAGCGGCAATCTGTCGTTTGACCGGATGCGGATCAAGCAGGTGTGCGATGAAAACGCGGCGCGCAATGATTTTGCGAACGTATTGCTGATGCAGCTGATGGCCGATCGCTACAACGTGCTGCCGCTGGCCCTCGAAAACCAGGAAGAAATGGCAGCCAAGGGCGAGCAGGCCAAGAAGCAGGCCGGCGATACCCTGCGCCAGCTCGATGTTGAGCGCGTCATGGCCGCCACATCCCCCAGCGACGAACGCCGGGAGCACCTGCTAAAACTGACCCACATCAGCCAGGATGAAAAGGCCGAGCTGGATCGCTGGAACATCGAGCACTACCTGCAGAGCCAGGTCACCCCTGACACCATCAAATGGCTGCGCGCTGGCGGTATGAGTCACGCCAAGCGGTTCGAGCTGCTGCAGATGAACGAGGACCGCGCCAAGCGCCTCGACCAGGCAGAGATCGAACAGGGTATGCCTATCTCCACCCGTACATCCCACGCCGTCAATAACCGCCTCTTGCGCGACTACCTGACCACCTGCGGCATCGATCTGGAAACAGGCGAAGGGCAGGCCACCCAGGAGTCACTGCAGGCAGGCATGAATATGCTGATGGCCGAGGCCGATTTCCTCAACCATTACGCCAGCTGGTGCCCCCTGCTGCGAAAACAGCGCCGAGGGGGGGACCTGTTCAAGGTGATCATGGAAAACCTTAACCTGGAGGCCGAGCGCGTCAGACTGTCGCGCCGTAGCGCCCAGGGTGCCACCGTATGGTCGATCACCAAGAAAAGCTGGCAGCTGATGATGGATATCCACCAGGCCCGTGAGTTCTGCGGCATCACCTCGTTCGAGGAGTGGAAGGTGCGCCAGATTAACCGCCCTGTGCGCCTCCTGATGGGCATTGGCAAGGCGTCCATTACCATGCAGACAATCAGCCAGCAGAAAGCCGCCCAGAGCGCGCTGCGGCCGTTCCGTGATGGCATCTATGCCACCCCGGCGAATACCTATTGGCGCCAGAGCCCCGAGGCCGTCACCCTCGCACCGCAACCCCCCCACGTTGATTTCGTCAGAGAGGTGATCAGGCTGGCCCTGCCGTCGCAAGAGATCGTGCCCGTTCTGCCGATCCACGACTTTGCCGATGATCTTAAAGCGCACTCCGAGGTCGTGGATCCCCGAGGATCTGCGACGGGATCTGTTTTGGTGGATGTGGTTGCACTGGTCAGGGAGGTGGCAGAGGGGCTTAGTTGTGGCGTCAGAGAGGTGCTGCAGCTGTTGTCACCTGTCGATCTGTATGATTTGGCGGCCGGTGAGCTGAACAAGGCCTGGCTGGTCGAGTATGTGAAGGGCTGCCGTGCGAGCCATGGCCCGCTGTTCGGCTATGGGGTGTGATATGGATGGTTTTTTGTTCGGGTTGCTGGTCGGTGGTGTGGTTGGTGCGCTCTGGGGCATCGGGACCAACGCCCTCCATCGGGATGATAGGCTGCAGTCAGCCGTAAACAGCGGGATCCTGCTGTTCAGGGAACGGCTCTACCGCGTCACCAAGATGGATACAGAGGCCAAGTGATGGGCAAGGTGTGCGAGGTGCCAAACTGGGAACAGGTGAAGCGCAAGCGACAGGAACAGAAGCGGCGGGACCAAGCCCACCGCAATCTGTTGCTGGCCGCCGCCAAGCTGAAATGGTGAGTGGGGCGCGATGCCCCACGGTAATTAATAAGCCTTTCCGCCAGCCGCCACGCGATTTTCTCGCTTATGGTCTGCCCTGTTGGCATTGTATGCCAGCTTCTCGCGGATAGCCCCCTCAATGTCGTAATGGTATATCGCTGCTACTTCCAGGCACATATCGATCAGGTAATCATATTCTTCTGGCTTATTAAGACGCCTTGGCCCATCGACAAAAATCTCATTCCCCCACAATTTTGCAGCTAACAGGCAATTAATTCCTGTTAAACCAAGGTGTTTTACGGCCATGGAGCTGTTACCTGTAACCATATGGATAAACTTGCCAAGGTATGTGTTCCGATCAGTCATCACTCTCGGCGAATAGTTCCACCCATATCGACCAGCAAAGTCCAGCGCTCTTATCATAGTGTCAGCCAGCTCAACCTCTGCCATTTTCCTGCTTGGCAGGTGGTCGTCCATCAAGTTTTTTCTGTCGCCCTCTGTGGCCTCCGCAATCTCCGTATTGACCAGTTGTAATGTCTGAAAAGGGCACCTATTCAAGTCGTCCCACCATCCGATGGCGCGGTTTTGCTGGTAAATATCAACTGCAAGTTGATCTATCACGTTAACTTCCATGTTCAGTTCCCTCTAGCTATTTACGTTTGTGTAGTGTTCAAGGGTTGCGTCTATATCCTGAATCATCTGGGCGCGCAGCTGCTCAACCTTGCCGCGCCCGGTCGCTTCCAGCCGTTGCCCGTTCGGCAGCTCGGCCGCCAGCGTGGTCCAGCCGTTGGCCTTGGTGGCCTTGATGGCCACATCGCGCCAGCTGTTTAGCCAGCTCGCCCAGGCCGCGCCACCAGCCTCCATGATATTGGTGCCGCCTACCTGGTACTGGTGCTGGGTCTCGCCGAACGTCAGGGTAACCAGGTAACCGCCATCAACCCCCCTGAATTTGAATTTTGGCATCGGGGGGCCGTTTTCCTCCTCGCCGGCATCATCCTCTTTATCGGCAGTTGGCGCATCATCCTGCTCGGCCACCAGCACCGGCTCGGCCTGCTGCTCTGGCTTCTGATCTGGCTGGTCTCCCTCTTTCTTGCCGATCTCCATGACCTCCTCGGCCGACATTTCCAGCAGCTCGGTGGCCGTCACCGGCGCATCAAGGAACGAGAGATCGATCCCCTTGGCCATCCCCTTCGGCACCAGTAGCGCCTCGCCGACGATATCCAGATAGGCCTTGACCATAGGCCGATACGCCTTGTATTCCCGGGTTATAACCGATTGGTTTATCACCTTGTCCGGTTCGGCCCGGATCTGCTCCTTGACCCACTGGTGCAGCTTCACGGCGGCATCGCCGCGGGCCAGCCCTGGCATCTGTTCATCGAACTTGTCCAGGGCATCGGCACGGCTCTGCATCTGCTCGACCTTCGGCTGGCTCCGGTCAAAGTTCTGCAGCTTGACGCTCTTGTAATTGAGCTGCGCGGTGGGGTCATCGTGCCCAAGGATCTCGGAGAAAAAAGCGTCCTCGTTCACCCGCTCCCAGCGCTTATCGTGGTTGAACCACCGTTCGAGGCAGACCCGGGCATAGATGGCCCTGGTGTCATAGAGCCGCCATGCGTCAGTGACGCCCCAAAACACTCGCTTGGCGATCTGGTTCAATCTGTCGGCCACCCGGTTGTTTATCATGGTCTCCTGGCTGCGCAGGTCGCTGTCTGCATTGAGCAGTTTCAGCTCCTGGCAGCGCTCCAGTTCGCGCAGTCCGTTGAAGGCCTTCATCACCAGGTCAGTCGGGAACAAGCTGTAGATGATGTAACCCTCGTCCTTTACCCCCTCCCGCTTCTTGGCCTGCCCGGTGAAGCGCAGCCGGTTTTCATCTATCCGCTCAAAATTGCCGAGCGATATCACCTCGATGGGCCGTCGGCCGGTAACGGCGCACAGCGCAAACACGGTCAGGTCAAAGTCCCATCTGGTGATCTCGCCACTGGTCGCCCACGGCTGGGTCAGCATCAGCCCGACCTTGCGCATATAGGCCGGATAGTTGACCAGCAGGGTTGCGCGCTGCTTCTTGTCCAGCCGCTCACCCTGGCGCCTGATCACCTCTTCCTTGAGGTCTTTTGGCATCACCAGGGCCACCAGCGCCTCATGGTCGATCTTGAGGCTATCAACATCACGCCACGCCGCATCCACCTCGTCGAACGAGGCGCGCAGCTCGCGCAACTTGTCAGGCCGCCCCTTCTCGTCCACCAGCGCCAGCAGCTGCTCTTTCCAGCTGGGGAACTCCTTGCCAAGCATGATCAGCGCGCTCTTGTAGGTCTTGCCGAAGTCGATCCCGAGCAGCCGATCGGCCAGCTCCTTCTCTGCCTGCAGCGAGGCCTTGGCATCCAGCTTGGCCTTGCGAAGGTCAGCCAGGGACAGCTCTTTGTTGAGGAACGGGGCAAACAGGCCGGCATGCAGTGGGTGGCGCTTTTGCATCCGCTCGGCCTCCCGCTCCAGCAGGTGGTGGCGCAGGTTCAGCTCCTCCAGCGCTTTGCGCAGGCGGGTCAGGTAGGTGGGCAGGGTGTTAAGGCTGATCCGGTTGTTGGCCTTACTCCCGCCATATTTGCGCTTGTCGAGATAAAGCGCATTGAGAGCCTTCTGCGCAGCCCGCTTATGAGCTGTAGTCTTCTGGCCCTGCGGTATGTCCATTCCTTCGATCCGTTTCACCTCTGCAATGAGCTGCTTTGCAATCTCATTGAGGTCGATTTTCTGCACTGCCATGGTCTGTTCCTCCATTCCATTTCATACACCATGCTAGGCCAATAACATACACAAAGCAAGAGCATTTACTGGCGACAAGCATCATACACAATACGATAATATCATACACCTTGCACAATGTAACATGGTAGTGCATAGTGTATGTTAATCACACACCGAGTCCCAATAATAAACGTTTATTATTGGGACTCGGTGTGTGATACATAGACTATTATGGTGTATGATATACCTAATGGTGTATGTTGCATTGTGCTTGCTATGGTGTATGATGTGTTGTGTATGATGTGAGTCGCTAGGCAGGTGGTTGATTGGTGTTGCGGGCGCTTGTCTTGACGGGTGAGCCGTGACAAAAGCGGCAAGGCAGGCAGTGTATGGCTATTCGCCGCCACTTCCGGTCGTGCCGGATAACCCCGCAAAGCCTTACGCCGCAAGGGTTGCAGCACATTTAAAGCGGAACCGCTGCCAACCAGTGACTAAGTGGCGGTCGCCTACCGCCAAGATAGCGGCGCAGCGACAGCAGCAGGTAGCGATAGCGACCTGCAGCAGGGCACAGTTTAAGCGTGAACACCATTACACTTTTCGGCCTTGCTTTACTGTTTTGCTTGTTTTATTGCTCAAACATGTAAAGCTAGGCAGTGCAAACCGACGATAGGAGATCGACAAATGAAATCGCAGTTTCTTGACCTGTTCGGGAGTTGCGTCGCCAACTCTCAAGCGATGCGGGAGCGCATCAGCCTGGAGACCGTGGGAACCAACTCACCCGCAGAGCGCTACATTGCGCGGCGCTTCACCGTTCCCGAGGCGGCCAAGCTGGTGAAGGTCACCCCGCAGGCCATTTATGCAGCCCACCGTGAGGGTCGTCTGCCGCCAGCTGACACCGACGCGAATGGGCGCAAGCTGGGTTACACCCTGGCCCAACTGGATGGCATGCGCCAGCTGTTCGGCACCCACCCATGGCGCAAGCATGCCATCAGTGTCGCCGTCGCCAGCAACAAGGGGGGCAGCTACAAGAGCAGCGTGGTGGTGCATACGGCCCAATGCGCGGCCCTGATGGGTTACCGGGTGCTGGTCATAGACACCGACCCGCAGGGTACGCTCGGCGAATACTTCGGCTATACCGCCAAGTGGGTCGATGCAGGCCGCACGATCGCCCCCTGGATGTTCGGCAAGGCCGACAGCCTCGACTATGCAATTCACCCCACCTGCTGGCCACGGCTCGACCTTATCCCGGCGAACCAGGAGCTGCAGCGCATCGACCGTGAAATGGCCGACATGGATCTGCCATTCCCGCCGCACCTGATGCTGCGCGCCGGCATAGATACCATCGCTGACCGTTATGACCTGATCATCATTGACGGGGCGCCTAACCTCGCCGATGGGACCATCGCCCAAGTGTTCGCCGCCGATGTACTGATCTGCCCCACCCCTGCAGAGCTGCACGATACCGCATCAACAGAGCAATTTTTCAGCCTGCTGTATGGGGTCACCCAGTCCCTGCCTGACGATCAGATCTGGGCCGTGCCCGATGTGCGCATCCTGATCACCAAGCTGGCCTCTGACCCCCGCAGCTCCAGCCAGGCTGTGGCCAACAAGATCCGCGCCACCTGGGGCGGGCTGGTGCTGGCCAACCCAGTCAAGGTGACCGAGGAAGTCGGCAAAGCGCAGCTGCGCATGCGCACCGTGTTTGAGCAGGCCAAGGCCGAACGCTCCAGCTCCAGCGCATGGAAAGGGGCTTGCGCCATGTGGGAGGCGCTGATGGAGGAGATCATGGAGACCCTGATCAAACCGCGGTGGGAGGAATGACTATGGATAATATCGCTTTTGCATGGGCCTCTGGCCTTATTGAATTTGGTGACACTCTCCCTGACGGCGCTTTACCAATTGCCGTTGCGGCTGACGATGTTCAAGCCAGGAAAATGAGAGATTCCATTGAGATTCTAGCAAGGCATGGTAAGGGGCCAAGCAAGGGTAAGTTGCTAGTCCCTGGTATTCCAGAGGCATCGAATCAGCAAGCGGCTATGAAAGCCCTTACGCGCTTCAACAAGGTTATTTTTGCCGATATGAACGATCAACCACGGGTATGGGAGGAGTAATACCATGAACGAAATCAAACCGATCACCACCATCCCCAGCGCTGGCCGCCTGGCTGCCCGCATGCAAATGAGCAGCACCAACATTGGCAACCGGATCGAGGATACCCTGCTGGGCCGCTCCATCGTCTGGGAAGTGGTACGGGTGCCGGCCGACAAGGTAGAGCGCGCCACCATGGTATGGAGCGGTAACGAACGCTGCCAGGAGCTGCTGGATGCGCGATCGCTGGCCGATGTACTGGCCCAGCTTGACCCTGACAAAGGCAACGACGAACTGGCCAAGGGCCGCCGTATAAACGGGATCATCGAGGTGGCCAACGGCTCGCGCCGGCGCGCCAGCTGCATCATCGCCAATGCCCCCTACAACATCCTGGTGTGTGACGATCTCACCAACGATGAAATGGACTACCTGAGCGACATTGGCAACCGCTACAACGCCCCGGGCGCATGGGAAAAGGGCCATACCTACAAGCGACTGGTCACCCAGCTTGGCAGCCTGCGAGAGGTCGAGAAGCACCTGCAGGAGAAGGGCGAGAAGATCAGCCGCCGCACCATCGAGCGCAGCATGCGCGCTGCAGAGGGGATCCCGGTGCAGGTGATGGGCTGGTTTAACAACCCCGCCCGCATGACCGCTGCAGAGGGCGCTGATATCGCCGACAACATTGCCGCCATCATCGGCGGCGGCATGACCAAAGAGGAGTTGCTGGCCCAGCTGGAGCATGACTGGCTGGAAACTGATGGCGGCGATGACAGCGACGAAACACTGATCGGCTTCTTGAAGGAGTGGCGGCCGCTGCTGGCCACCCAGGCGCAGCCAAAGGTGAGGGCCAAGGCCGTGCCGGTGGTCAAGGAGTGGAAGGCGGGCAAGCTCACCCGGGTGGGCAACAAGTTCAACCTGGTGCTGAAAAAGTCGCTATCCGAGGATGACCAGAACCTGTTGGCCATCAAGCTGGATCAGTGGATGGCCGATCTTGAGCTGCCGCACCAGCTGCGCGGCGTTGGCTTTAGCCCTGAAATGTACCAGGAGTATAGCGACAAGCTCGACACCGTAACCCGAGAGTTTGGGTTAGACCGTGCGGCCATTGAGGGGCGACTGCTGGATCTGGCCGTGAGCGAGGATCGGCTGCCCATGCTGCTGAATATCCGCCACATGCGGGAGGAGTGCCGCAAGTTTGCCAAGGAACAGGGCGAGGCAGCCGGCGATGCAGCCAACCAGATGCCGCTCGATATTGAGGTGCCCAAGGCGCTGAACGGCCGCCTGGAAGGTGAGGCATACCTGGCTTTTCTGCAGCGCGTCGGCACCGTGGCCATTGAAATGAACATCGGGGTGGATGTGCTGGAGGCCAAGCTGATCGAGCGCTTCAACGAACTGTATGAACAGGGTGACATGGGCCAACAAAACGCCATGCTGATCATGCTCAACGTGCGCGAAATGCGCTCGGCTACCCGCAAGCTGTTCAATATCCCGCACTGATAAGAGACAGGCCGC
>WARP01000943.1_pt1 | contig 10328 bp, 4 predicted proteins | sample 4769151 | NCBI WGS metagenome assembly WARP01 (sample SAMN08893023, study PRJNA449175) | gut metagenome | isolation source: rumen sample fed with dry roughage | host: cow | place: India: Nagpur | collected 2016 | reverse complement strand
TGATATAAGGCCTGTTGGTCTCATAGTTGGTGAGTCGGTTCCAGCAGGTTGGCATCACGCCTGTGCTGGCGGAAGTGGTAGCTGTGTAGCTATCGAAATTCTCCGTCAACGGGAATGTAGCATCCACACATGGCGTTACAGCTGTTACCGTCACCCAGTCGCTACTATCGCCGGCAGAACAGACAGAGCGCATCCGAACCATATAGTTTTGCGAAGGCAGTAAATTGTACAGCGTATATGGAGAAGTTGTCACAATACCAACAGAAGTATAATCAACGTCTTCCACAAGCTTGTACTGCACCTCCCAATTGCTCTCCGAATAGCCAGCTACCCAGTTGAGCGTGATACTTTCACTGGTTACATCCGTAACAATGACATTCGGGGATACGCAGGTTACATCGGTTGCGCAAGCAAAGCCGAAGCGGATATTGTTTCGATATGTAGATCTGGTACCCGTCACTCCCGGGTTGTTCGGATTCAGATCCGTGGCCTGGTATTTATATACCACATGACAATTATTATTGGAAACCGTAGTGCTTCCGTTAGCTGTATAATAGAATTTCATCGCCGTTGTGGAGCCCACAATCGTGCCTGTATTGTCATCGAATGTAATAACGAGGTTTTCATTGCCATTGAAATGGAATACAGAATCCAATAAGATCGTGTTCCAACCGTCTCCGCCCTGCACCCAACGAATATTGCCGCTATATACCAACTGCGCACCGGCTGTCGGTATGAAAGCGTTCGGTATGTAGGATTCCACGGTGTGCATCATGTAAATATCGTATGTTCGGGTGGTGTCCACGGTGCCAGCATATTTGAGCGATATGGCATTGATGTCTCCCGGCACACCGCCCAACTCGGAGGCCAGCCACATTTCTTGCGTTAGTGAGTAATTGGATGTGGCGGTTGTGGATGCATACGTGGGAACATAATAAGTAGTAGATGTGCCTGTACCTACGGTAATGTCGGAATTGCCCGACAAACAACCTGTACGGAATGTGGCCGTCAAGGTATCAGAATACCCGGAGGCACACTCGGTGTACAACATCACTTGATATTGAGTTTCAGGATTGAGTCCCGACAAAAGGCAATAGTTGTCCGTTACTGTTGTCGAATTCCAGCTGTTATGACCCTCTTCTGAATATTCCACAATGTAGTCCATAACAGAATACGGTGCTGCTGTCCATGTGAGCACTGCGGAAGATCCTGTCACATTGTCCACCGCCAACAAGCTGGGCACAGGGCACTCGGGCACCAAATCAAGCTGCACATCGTCCACAGTAACATAACGCGAACCGCCGGCAGGAAGATAAAATACAAGGTACAATGGTTTGTCATAATAGTCCGGAACAATTAACATTTGCGGATACCAGATGTTGATGCTTTCCAAATCTGTAGGATAGTATTCTTTCAGCACCACGATGGAATCGATATAATTGGGATTCGTAGTGACACCCACCGTCAATCTGCCATAATTGGCACTGGTCTTCATGATTTTAAAATGAAGAGCTAAGGATCCAGCCGAGTATTGCGACACGTCGATAGCCTGTGAAGCGGCATACGAATACTCCGTGGAAGTGCTGTAGAAATAAAGGCCACCCACTCCAGAAGCATGATAGTTTGCATTAATGTACGGATACGGGGAGGTGCTGTTGGTCAAAGCCGTCCAACAAGTCGGGAATACACCCGGTGTGGTCGAGCTGGTAGATGTGGACGTACCGTAAGTGTCAAAGTTCTCCACATACGGAACAGCGGCAGGTGCACATTTTGTAGTGAACGACTGCTTCTTGGACCACGGACTATACTCGCTACCACAATTAGCACGCACATAGAGTTCGTAATTTGTGGAAGGCATTAATCCTGTATAGGTGAAAGGATGTTCGCTTGTCTGCACAATCGGACCATTATCGGGATTTGACCCTGCCGGTACCACCACCACTTCCCAATCGGTCTCGTTACCCATGGGTGTCCAATTGGATGTCACACTAAAGGGCAGCACATTGTAGGCCGAAACGTTATAAGGTTTGGGGCAGGATGGAATGACGGACACGGTGATGTCGTCCACATGACCGGCATTGTAATAATTGTTCGAGTAAGAACTAGAGGATGAGGATACTTGCAACGGAGTCGGTATCATCAGGGCAATGCGATTACCATTTCCTGAATAGTTGGAGAAGGGCACAATATAGTCGCGGTAGTCAATATCTTCTAAAGTAGCTATCTCAATGGTGTCCACAGGGGTGAATGAACTGTCGTTTTCCCATATTCCCACATACAAGATAAACTGGTAGGTGGCCGAGTTCTGACCACTGGTGTTAAGGGCTTTCTTGCGGGCACTAAACTCCACCTGTACCGTATTCATAGGATAGAGAACCGGGTCTATAGGAGGCAAAATGACATATTCGTCTCCCCCATACATTGTGGTTGAGGTTTTATAAGAAGAGAAATAAAGACTGTTGTTGCCGCTTAAGGCATAAGTATTGCTATTGTACATAAAGGGATAACCGGCACTGCTGCTAGAGGTGCTTGTAGTATGATTGTTCCAGCAGTTCGGCAACAACGTAGTAGAAGACACGGAAATGGCGCCCGGATAACTGTCGAAAGTCTCCGTGAAAGGCAGGCTGGTGATGGGTCCGCAAAGCGTGGAATATGTAAGTTTTCCACTATAGTCAGAAGTGTCGCCCACACCACAAATAGAACGCACGTAAAAGTCGTATGTGATGGATGGGGATAGATTACCCACTGTCAAGGTGGTGGAAGTTGCAAGTACTTTAATCCCATGACCGGTTTGAAAACCTACGGGTCCATATTCTACTTCCCATTCTGTGGCGGTGCCCACTTCCGACCAAGCCACCTCGATAGAGGTTTGTGTTGTGGCATTGGCATGAGCCACCAAACTTTGCGGTTTCGGACAAGAAGCTCGCACATCCAAGATCAGGTTATCCAAATAGGCATAGTTGTACGTTGTGCTGGAATGTGGAGCCTTCAATGCGATGTATTGTCCGTTGCCCGTATATTGGCTGAAGCTTACCACAAAATTCGAATGCATGGCGGAATTAGTGGTCAGCGTATCCACTGGCACAAAGGTAGACACATCCCAATAGGAAGACATAACACCTACCACTAACTCCATCGGATATTGATAGGAACCGGAAACATAGCTTCTTGCATCAAACTCCAATTGCAGCGTGTTGATGGGATGTTGGGGAACACTCACCGGAGGCAATATAGCATACTGGTCGGAATAAGAGGTGGCTGTAGTCATCTGGAATCTCAACGAGTTGGGGGTGGATGCCGCGTATGACGAGGTGCTATATACAGATGGCAACCCCATGTTATTGGTGCCGAAGTTAGCATAATTCCATCCTGCTGGCATCACATGACCCGCCACGGTGGCGGCTGTGCTGCCTGTTATTCCATCGAAGTTCTGCGTATAGGGAAGCGTCGTAATAATATCGTCATCGTTCATCGTCACCGTGGCGGAGATAGCCGGAGATTCGCAACCGTTGGCATACAGAGCCTTTACATCATAGTTATAGGTTCCATCGGCTGAAAGGATATCCACATAAGCATTTGCGGATGTATTAGTTATCAAGGTGTTATTTCTATACACATTGTATGAAACTATGTCGGATACATTGGAGAATATTCCTCGAATATACCAAGAGCAATTGGATTTCAAAGACCAAACTCCTTGTCCGTTCAACAACAGATTCGACTGTCCGTTGATGCAGCCGCCGGTATCGAATCGCATCACAAAGCCAGAATTTTCCACAAATTGGCAACGGATGCCGATCCAGAGTTCCTGATTCGGATCAACGGTCACCGGTGTGGAGAGCAATACGGCGTTGTCAGCACGCGGTGTTAGCGTGGATTCCACCCGCTGATCCACCACCATCGTTCCCGGTGAGCTGGCTTCCGGATTGGCGTAGTTGACACTTCCTCCCTGCCAAACCCGGATGGAATAGACACATTGGTCTAACAGATAAGGGTTGATGTTGACCGCCGTAAGCGCTTTTCCTGTAAAGCGAACCAAACTATCCACCGGAATGCGGATAACCGCTGTAAAATCCGAGCCTTGGCGGAACACGTAAGGGGTTGCCTGTGTATATTGGAAATTCGTGGTACTCCCCGTACTCAATGCATTCCATTCTAATTTGGCATTGCGCCATTCAGGCGAGTGGTTTTTAGCCGTCAATCCAGTAGGGGCTGTGCAACTGGTTTGCGCTTCCAGTATTCCTATACTGGCTAAAAGCATTGTCACAATGATTAAAAACTTTTTCATAAGACTGATATTTAATTATTAAGAATCTTTACAAACACTTACCCTTTCGAAACGGACTTATTTCAAAAGGGAGCGCGAAAGTACATTTTTTTATAGAAACCCCACCAATGCCTGTCATATTGGCAACGAATTTTTTGTATATTTGCGCCGCTTTTTGATTGAAAAAAGATATCAATTTCTTATTAAACAACCCAATATGAAAATATTAGTTTTAAACTGCGGCAGCTCCTCCATCAAATACCAGCTGCTGGAAATGGAACCCCAACCCGAACTGTTAGCCAAGGGCCTCGTGGAGCGTGTAGGCCTCGATATGGGTGAGTTTACCCACAAACCCGTTGGCAAGGACAAATACTACGTGCAAACCCCCATCGCCAATCATGAGGTGGGCGTGAAACTGGTGCTCGAAGCCCTCATGGATCCCGTTCACGGGGTTATCAAGTCGGTGGACGAGATCAACGCAGTAGGCCATCGCGTGGCGCATGGCGGCGAGTATTTCAAACAGAGCATGATCATCGGCGACAAAGAACGCGAAGAGATCGCCAAACTCTGTGAGTTGGCTCCGCTGCACAACCCCGCCTCCCTACTCGGTATCGACGTGATGAAGAAACTGCTCCCCAATGTGAAACACGTGGGCATCTTCGATACCTCCTTCCATCAAACCATGCCGCCTGAGGCTTTTCTCTATGCCCTGCCTTACGAATACTATACCGAGAAGAAAATCCGCCGTTATGGCTTCCACGGCACCAGCCACAAATTTGTGGGACCCAAAGCCGCTGAAATGGTCGGTCTTGACTACAACAATTGTAAGATTGTCAGCTGCCACCTCGGCAACGGCGCCTCTATCACGGCTATTAAAAACGGCAAATCCATCGACAACTCCATGGGCTTCACTCCGGTGGAGGGTCTCATGATGGGCACCCGCTGCGGCGATATTGACGCTGGCGCACTGCTCTATATCATGGACTCCGAGAACATGGACACCAAACAACTCAACACGTTCATCAACAAAAAATGCGGTCTGCTCGGCATCTCCGGCAAGAGCGTAGATATGCGTGACATCCGCGCCGGTCGTGACGCGGGCGATGAGCGCTCAACATACGCCTTCAATATGTTCGCCTATCGCGTGAAGAAATACATCGGCGCCTATACCGCCGCCATGGGTGGCGTGGACATCATCCTGTTCACCGGCGGCATTGGCGAGAACGCCTGGTTCCAGCGCGAAGCTATCTGTGAAGGTTTGGAATTCCTCGGCACCAAACTCGACAAGGAGGCCAACCAGAAATTTGCCGGCGAAGACGGTATCATCTCCACCCCGGACTCCAAGGTAAAATTGGTTTCCGTCACTACCAACGAAGAATTGGTGATGGCAATGGATACCTACAACTTAGTGAAGTAGAAAACGTATTTTTCTCATACAGAAATCCCCCTCCGCAAAAGGGGGATTTTTTATTCTAACATAGCTTTGGCCTTTCTGACCGCCTCTTCAAGTCGGTCGATTTCCTCTCGGGTGTTATACAGGGCAAACGAAGCTCGCACAGTGCCTGGAATACCATAATGATCCATAATCGGCTGTGTGCAGTGATGTCCCGTGCGTACAGCTATGCCCTGGCGGTCAAGCAGTACCCCCATATCGTAAGGATGGATATTACCCACTAAGAAAGAAATCACGGCGGCTTTGTGCGAGGCCGTTCCGTAAATGCGCAAACCCTCAATCTCCAAGAGCCGGCGGGTGGCATATTGCAACAACTCCTTTTCGTGCGCCGCTATGCAGTCCATCCCGGTCTGCCGCAAGTACTCTATTGCTTTACGAAGCCCTATGACATCCCCAACGGCGGGTGTGCCGGCCTCAAACTTAAACGGAAGGTCATTGTAGGTGGTTTTCTCAAACGTAACTGTGCTAATCATCTCTCCCCCACCCTGATAAGGTTTCATTTCCCGCAACCAGCACTCCTTGCCATATACCACGCCAATGCCCATAGGCGCATACATCTTGTGCCCGGAAAAGCAGTAGAAATCGCAATCCAAAGCCTGCACATCCACTGTGCAATGGGCTACCGCCTGCGCACCGTCCACCATAACCGGCACGTCATGCTTGTGGGCTATGCGCACGATTTCTCCAATAGGATTCACACTCCCCAACGTGTTGGATACGTGTGTTATGGCTATAATGCGCGTTTTGTCCGTGATCATCCCTTCCAATTGTTCCAGACACAACTCTCCATTATCCCGGAAAGGGAGCACTTTCAGAACCGCGCCACGATCTTCACCAAGAAACTGCCACGGTACGATGTTGGAATGGTGCTCCATTCCAGAGATGATGATTTCATCGCCCGGATGGATATAAGTTCTGCCAAAAGAGGCGGCCACCAAATTGATGGATTCCGTAGCTCCTCGCGTGAAGATGACTTCATAATCGTGTTCCGCGTGAATGAAAGATGCCACCGCTCTGCGGGCAAGCTCAAACTCCTCGGTGGCTTGCTGGCTCAAACAGTGCACCCCTCGGTGTATATTGCTGTTGATGGTTTCATAATAACGGGAAATCGCCTCAATCACTACGGTCGGCTTCTGTGTGGTGGCCGCATTGTCCAAATAGACCAACGGCTTGTTGTACACACTCTGTTCCAATATGGGGAAATCATTTCGTTGCATGATGATTTGTTTTTGCTGTATAATTTTCTATTTACCCTTTACAGAAATCTTGACATAACTGGCATTTTTATCCGTGATTTTAAAACGCTCATCCGAGCGCAATCCCACAATCCAGATTATAGCGTCGCCTGCACAAAGTAAACGGATTTTTTGTTTTTGAAATTGATTGATTTTATGATCGGAAAAGAAATCGCTGAGTTTTTGGCGGCCATTTCCTCCTAAGGGATAGAAAAAATCGCCATGTTTCCAAGAACGGAGCGTAAGCGGGAACGTGAGTTTCTCCATCGGAATGAAGAGTGTTTTGTTACCCTTCGGAAAAACAATGGGCTCTCCTGTCTGGATTTTCTCCACCGTGAAGAACTGCTGAAGATCTTCTAGGGAATTCAAAACAAACGTCTCTGTTTCGACAGTATCGGTAGGACGTATCTCAAGCGTATCGCGATTTACCAACAGAGTATGGGTCGGCGAGGTGTGCGTTACACCGGTTTGAACATCCGTATGGTTACAAAGATCGGTTACTACGGCGGATGAGAAACCGAAATCGCTCAAAATTTCATACAGGATCACCTCCCGGTCGGGGTGTTGTGCCAACGTATTCCAATCCACCACGCAGCCATCTTCCTTCGGTGTCACCAATTCCTCTTTGATATTTTCCACGGCACGCTGAAAAAAATGCTGCTGCCGGCGAAAAATATCGCAATTGCGGGTGATTGTCGGGATAAGATTGGGGTTGAGTTCCTTCAAAACAGGCAATACCGAATGGCGTATGCGGTTGCGCTTGATTTGCTCATCGGTATTGGTGTAATCGACGGCATAATGGATATGGTGATCGTGAGCATATTGGCGGATTTCTTCGGCGGAGAATGGGAGCATTGGGCGGATGATCTTCCCATTGCGCGGGGGAATGGAGGCAAGTCCATTGAGTCCCGTACCCCGACAAAGATTGAGCAACAGCGTTTCGGCCACATCATCGGCTTGATGGGCGGTTGCGATGAAATCGTACTCCCTTCCAATCTCCTCAAACCAGGCGTAGCGCAGGTTCCGGGCAATCATTTCAATTGAAAGACCGGAATTTTCGCGAAGGGCAAGCGTGTCAAATTCTCGGATAAACAACGGAACATCCCATTGGTTTGCGAGACTTTGCACCATCTGCATGTCGCAGTTGGAGTCTTCACCCCGAAGGTGGAAATTGCAGTGGGCGATGGCAAAATCCAAACCCGCCTCATGGAACAAATGTGCCATGACGCTGGAATCGGCTCCGCCACTCACCGCCAACAGGTAATGCTTCTGCACATCCCCGCCTACCAATGCCTCCAAATGCCTGCGAAAACGCTCCGTCATTACAAATTAGGATTGCTGATTTTAAAGAATCGGCGCATTGACATCTGCATATAGTCGAAACTGCCGAAGTTCACACTCTTAGGCGTTTCCCCTTTCTTGAGCATCACCATTCCGCAAGAAATACCGCTCACATAAGGTGTTATGTCAAACTCAAATTGTGTGGTCAGCTCATAATTGCGTATGACGACTTCGGCAAAATTCTGATAAACCTCTTCATAGAGTATATTGTTTTCTTCACAAAAAGCCTGCAAACGAGGAATACTCTCGTCCCACATCTCGGGTTTTTCATTTCGGTTATAGAAGAATATAACAGCACTATAGTCGGGCAAGGAATCCACAATTTCCTCCTTCTCAAAGCGTCCGGACGAATTGATGGTGAATTGTTCGGTTACTGCCGACTTGCGGTTATATTTTTCTGGATCTCCAATAAAGGCCTGCTTGGTGGCGGTTGTCAAGGACTTTATCCATTCGTATTCTTTCGTAACGGTGAAGGTGTTACCGTCGGCTTGGCGGCGGGTGGACCATTGCTCGGTTTCCAGCACATCCTGGTTCTGCACCGCCACATTGATGGCTACAGGCATCAGGTCGAGGATGCGTTGTGTACCAAATCCGGATGTGATGACCAGATACATCCATTCTCGAGACTGGGACTGCAAGAGCCAAAGTTCGCGGCCTTCCGGCAGGCGTTCCTTGCCTCGCACACCCCATTCGGAGGGAAATTCCGCCCGCACCTGCGGATGAGTACCGCTATATTCTGCGGCTTTATCGAGAAAACGATCCATGAAATCTTCAGAGAGGGGATAGAGGGTATAATTATCGGAAACATTGGTAAACAAAGTGTCGGGAAGGATGATGACCGGATAATCGGTGACAACCTCTTCTTTCACGTCTTCTGTTTTCGATTTTGAGTGGCAAGCCGTCAGGAGAATCATGCCAACTACGAGCCCAAAGAATGTGCTTTTTATATTCATTGTGATTTTGTATTGACAGGTGCAAAAATACAAAAAAGTTTATGGTGGATGGGCGCCGATTTTGTATCTTTGCCGCGATTTTTTATTTATGGGCGTAATTATCAAACAAAGTATCAAAGGTACTGTGGTGAACTATGTCGGTGTGGCGATTGGATTCATCACCACCTTCTTTGTCATCACGCGATACCTCTCGGCTGAAGCTGTGGGGCTCACGCGTATTTTGGTCGATGCTGCCGTGCTGTTTTCCAGTTTCGCCCAGCTCGGAACCGGCTCTTCTATCCTCAGATTTTTTCCCTATTTTAAAGATGAAGAAGGAAAAAACCACGGTTTCTTTTTCTGGACAATTGTGGTTCCGCTTGTAGGATTCTTTATTTTTTTTCTGATTTCCTGGCTGTTACGACATACTTTGGTGGACATGTTCGCGGAAAAGTCACCCCTTTTCGTAAACTATGCCCGCTTTGTGATCCCGATTGGGCTTTTCATGCTCTATCAGTCCGTATTCGAAGCGAATTCCAACGTGCTGATGCGCATTGTGGTGCCCAAATTCTTCCGGGAGGTGGGGGTGCGCCTTGGATTGCTCGTCACATACATCTTATACGGGTTCAACATATTGTCCCTTGACGGCCTGGTAATCGGGTTCTGTGTCACCTATTTCCTCGCAGCCCTCATCGACATCTTCTACCTATTCACTCTTGGGAAAATATCCCTGAAACCCGATTTTCGCTTCCTGACCAAACCTCTGATTAAGGATTTCCTAAAATACACCCTGTTTTTGTTATTGGCAGCCATTGCCGGCAACATCACGCCTTTGCTTAGCACCTTCTTCGTCAGTGCTAAGATGGGGCTCAGCTTCACGGGTGTGTTCGCCATCGCCAACTACATTGCAACCGTCATCGAGATACCCAACCGATCGCTGAACGCTATCGCCCAACCCAATTTGTCCGAATTTATCAAAAACGAAGATTGGGAAAATGCCGAATCTCTCTGCCAGTCGGTCTCTTTACACCTCCTGCTCTCCAGTTTGTTTTTGTTCTTTCTGATTTGGATCAACGTGGATTTGCTGTTTATGATTCTGCCCA
>WARP01000719.1_pt1 | contig 10337 bp, 6 predicted proteins | sample 4769151 | NCBI WGS metagenome assembly WARP01 (sample SAMN08893023, study PRJNA449175) | gut metagenome | isolation source: rumen sample fed with dry roughage | host: cow | place: India: Nagpur | collected 2016 | reverse complement strand
TCTCCTTTCCCGCTCCAGATTCTAAAAAGCCCTGATCGAAAGATTGGGGCTTTTTTATGTTGATTTTATTATAGTTTTTAAAAATTCTTCTTCCTTTGTTATTCGATTCAATAAAAAATTCTTACCATGGCTTTTTTATTTTGTGACCAAGATGTGACCATGGCGTGCCCACTAAAATAAAAAGGGTCTCAATTGACCTTAAATGCTCTCATTCCATCACCATTTTTTACCACTTCAGAGCTTTTTTGAGATGCAAAAAAGTCACCTGATTTTTTGCAAAATAAGGTGTTTTTTACCAACTGATCAAGAATTTGTGACCATTTCACGTTTCGATGTGACCATTTGTGACCAAACTATTCACTAACAGATTGTTCTTTATTGTCTTTTTCAAAAACAAATAAATCCCCTACCTGCACATCCAAATAATCGCAAATCCGATCGATAGTCTCCAAATCAATTCGAGTCAATTCGCCATTATAAAGCTTATGCAAAGTTGTCTTGTTAATGCCTGTGCCACGAATCAAGTCAGCGACACGCATTTTTCTTTCGGCCAACAATATTGGTAGTTTACAAATAACCATTAATTTTTCCTCTAATACAATGAAAATTTAATTGCATTTAATTAAATTTGAGGTTATTTTAGGTCTAAGGATGAAAAATTCATTACATCCGATGAATTACGCTAGGAATACAATTATGTCATATACCTATCTCACAGCCCAGCAACTGGCTGAAAAAATCCAGTACGACGCTCGTACTATTCGCAACCAACTGAAGGACAGTGTCTTTATTGAAGGTGTTCACTACATCCGTCCTTTTGGTGGTCGAAAAATTCTTTTTGTTTGGGAACGCATTGAAACTGAAATGCTTAAATTCACCGGTTTAAGCATGGATGCCTTGCAATAAGGCTTAGGAGGTTTAACTGATGGCTACCATCCGGGAACGAAGTGGCAAACTGATTGCCGACTTTCGCTACATGGGCATTCGTTGCAGAGAGACAACCAATCTTGAAGACAATGCTTATAACCGACGCATTTTGAAAAAACGTCTCGAACAGCTTGAAGCTGAAATTACTTTGGGAACTTTTGAATACGAAAAGTACTTTCCAAAAAGTAACCGTGTTGAGGAGTTTAAGGAAAAAAGAAGTCAGCAGATTGCTGTACAAACCAAAGTACCTCTTTTCAAAGAGTTTACTGCACTATGGTTTAAACAGAAACAGATTGAGTGGAGAACATCCTATCAACACAAGGTTTCAATTATTATCAAAAATTATTTGATTCCTGCTTTTGGTAATCAAGTTCTCTCGAAAATCAAGAAGTCAGACTTGCTGAACTTCCGTGCCTCTCTCGCCAAAGTGACACACGGAAAAGATCAGACAAGTCTGAAAGCATCGAGGATCAATCAAATCATGACGCCTTTACGTATGATACTCAATGATGCGGCTGAACGATACGAGTTTGAATCGCCTTATAAAAATATTAACAATCTGAAGGAAAGCAAGATTGAAGTCACACCTTTTTCTCTGGAAGAGGTGCATAAAATTCTTACCACAGTGCGTGAAGACTTCCGCCCCTATTACACCATTCGCTTTTTTACGGGTATGCGTACCAGTGAAATCGATGGTCTGCAATGGAAAAATATCGACTTACAACGTCGTGAAATCCACATTCGTGAAGCATTAGTGAATGGTGTGCTTGGTGGAACCAAAACTTATGGTTCTGACCGTACCATCCAAATGAGTGATCGGGTTTATCAGGCCTTTCTGCAACAGAAAAGCTTAAATAATGGTAAATCAGAGTTTGTTTTCTGCAATCGTGACGGTGGACCTCTCGATTACCGTTTGGTGAATAAACGTGTCTGGCATCCCCTGCTACGCTTTTTAGAGCTAAAGCCCCGTCGTGCTTATCAAACACGTCATACAGCAGCAACGCTCTGGCTATCGGCAGGAGAAAATCCTGAATGGATCGCACGTCAATTGGGACATTCAACCACTGAAATGCTATTCCGGGTCTATAGCCGTTACATCCCCAATGTTACGCGCCGCGATGGCAGTGCATTTGAAGCCATGCTGGAAAAACTAAATACAGAGGAGCTTGCACATGAATAGTAAAGCTTTCTTTGGTGGTGTGGTCGTCAGCCCTGAAGCAGATATGGTCGCTCGTGAATTAATCCATGAGCTACACATTCCCAAACTGCACAATCTGGCCTTTTTCCTGGAAATCAATAAATGCTTCGATGATCACCAAGCATTGAGACTCTGGTTACAGCGAATGCTGGATGAAGGGCAAGCCCATTACGATGACCTGGCCCAACAGGCCCGTCTCCGGTTAATGAGCTTAGCTCCCTGATCAAATAAATATACAAGGTCATCCAATCGATGACCTTAGCCCCTTTATACCTATAAAAAGGTGAACACATGCATAAAGATATTTCAATTTGGATGCCACTCTATATTGGCGACCTACAAGCAAAATTTGCACGAATGACAGCAGAACAAATTGGTGCGGCACTGCTGTTAATGATGGATTTCTGGAAAAATGGTGCCATTCCTCATGACCTAGCGACGGTATGTAGCATCACAAAATTATCGCAAAATAATAAAGCTAAAACTTTATTGAATACGCTAATGGCACTGGAATTGTTTGAAGTTGAATCTGAACAGATTCATTCACATTTTTTAACCAGTTTAAAAAGCCAGGCATTGCAAAATCAGCAAATGAAATCTGATAAAGCTAAAAATGCAGCTCAAGCACGTTGGGGGAAATCTGCAAGTAATGCTCAAGCATCAACCAAGCAACGAAAAGTAAATGCTCAAGCAGCTCCTGAGAAGAGCCCAAGTATTACTCAAGTCATGCTTGAATCATGCCCTTCATCTTCATCTTCATCTTCATCTTCATCTTCATCTTCAAATTTTGAAGAAAAAAATGAGAATTTTTTAGAAAATTCAAAATGGATTTAGGAGATCAGTCATGAATACCATGCTTAAAACACTCCCGTTTCGCGCAGAAACAACAGAAACACTTTGCCCTACCCATCATATACCCATGATGGAAATTGCAGGTCACAGGCTCTGTAAATTGTGTGCAAAAGAAACCGTCCATCACTCACATGCAGCCTATGTGGATGAATTGCAACAGCGATTGCTACAACAGAAAATCAAGAATTCAGGACTGAATAAACGATACCTGGATCGTGGCTTCAAGAATTATGTAGTTACATGTCCTGCACAAGACAATGCCATCAAACTATGCCAAGCATTTGCACAACAGATTATTTCTGACCATCATCCGAACCTGCTGCTGATCGGGACACCGGGTACAGGAAAAACCCATCTGGGAGCATCAATTATTCGCAACATTCTGCATAACAGCACAAAATCTGCACGTTACTATACCAGTGCAGAAATTGCTCAAAAAATGATGGACACCTGGTCAGATGCTTCACGCTCTGAGAAAGAAGTCATCGACCATTTCTCCAGTTTTGATTTATTGGTGATTGATGAATATGGCCTGCATGACCGGCACGAAAAACGCCTGGAGATGGTGCATAAGGTCTTATATAGTCGTTATGACAACATGAAATCTACCCTGCTGATTTCCAATTTCACAGTCCAAAATATGCAGCGGGATTTAGGTGTCCGATTATGGTCACGGTTACATGAGAACCATTTGATTGTAGTACCGTGTTATTGGGATGATCGAAGAATAACTTAATCAATTGATAAGCTTTCTATGACCTCTTAAAGTTTTAGAATATGAAACTCCAAATAAATAAAGGGCGGTTAACCGCCCTTTATCAAGTCTTACTAAACTCTTAAAGTCATTAGTAAACTATTGACTGATTTAATAGCAAATCTTGAACTGACAAAAATTCAGCTTGATTTGTTAATACTAATATTTCCTGTGAATTACCACTTGCATCACCAGTAACACTAATTGTGTTTGTTTTAAGATTTTCATCATAGGAAATAGTCAAGAACTCATCAAGATTCGACGAGTTAACTTGACTGTTATCTAAGAACTCAGATAAGTCTAGTTGGTCCTCAGATATTTTAAAGTCATTAACATAGTCTACTGCAGTTACACCTGATGTATTTTGCATTAACTTAATAATGTCCTGACCATCATTCAATATAAATAATTCACTCACAGCTGAATCACTTATAAATAGATTATCGCCTGCATCACCAGTAATTACACTTTGAACAATATGTTCAGCATTAAGTGGGCTGTTCGTACCAAAATCTTGATAAACTTCATCAGAAGACATGTTACTTTCTTCATCAAAGCTAAAGCTTTCCACACTTGCCAATGATGTTGCAGCTGGCATAGTTAACCCAAATGCTCCAAAAATCTGGCTAGCTGTGATTTGGCCTCCAGTTTCGAACGCAAAAGTTTCAACAACATAATCACCGCCTAAGAAGAAATCCTTAACAGTGACTTTATTCGTATTACTACCATCCAATTTCAGAATCAAGTCATTGCCAGACATATTCAAGTAGTTACCAATTTGGCTAAATGTAATACCATTTTTGAAGACGACTTTATCATTGCCGGAGACCTCATTAATCATTAAAGCTCCAGTTGTATATTCGTAAATTGTATCACCTTCGACTTCAGATGATCCTGTTTTTGTTCCACCACCAGTTGATGGCAATGTCAGACCAAAAGCTCCAAAGATATCGTCAGCCGTAATTTCTTCTCCTGTCGAAAACTTGAATGTTTCAACTAAATTATTACCAGCAAGGAAGAAATTCTTTACCGTAATTTTATTTGTTGTACTTCCATTGACTTTAAGAATGAGGTCATTACCTGACATGGTCAGATAATTACCAATTTGGCTAAATGTGATTCCGCTCGAAAATACAACTTTGTCATTTCCTGATACTTCAGTAATAGTAAGATCACCTGAAGTATAGTTATATGTAGTATCGCCTTCCGCATTAGCTGCTCCGCCTCCAGTACCAGGCATTGTTAAACCAAATGCAGTAAAAATTTGATTTGCTGTGATTTGTTCACCAGCTGCAGTTTGGAAGGTTTCAACTAAATAATTACCCGCGAGGAAGAAATTTTTCACAGTTAAAAGATTGGCAGTACTTCCATTTACTTTAATAATTAGATCATTTCCAGACATAGTCAAATTAGAACTAATATGACTAAAGGTAATACCGCTTGCGAATACAACTTTATCTATACCTGAATGTTCAGTAATGGTTAGAGCACCACTCGTATAGTTATAAGTAGTGTCACCTACTGGGTTTGGTGTTTCACTACCAGTACCTGGCATAGTCAATCCATACGCAGTAAAAATTTGGCTCGCTGTAATCTGCTCACCTGCTGCTGTTTGGAATGATTCAACCAAATAATCACCTGCAAGGAAGAAGTTCTTCACTGTAACAATATTAGTAGTGCTTCCATTTACCTTAATGATTAAGTCATTTCCAGACTTGGTCAGGTTAGAACTAATTTGGCTGAGAGTAATGCCGCTAGCAAATACAATTTTATCTGTACCAGACTGTTCGGTAATTGTTAAGGCACCAGTACTATAGTTATACGTTGTATCACCAGCTACATTCGGTGTTTCTGCCCCACCATTATTGTTAACCTTAGTTGCAATTTGGGCTGCTGTAATCGTATAGCCACCATTCGGTTGTACGGATGAAATCGCTTTTTCTCCACCTAAGAAATGATCTTTCACCCGGATAGATTGATTTGAGTTGTTATCAATCGTAATGAGTAAATCATTATTTTCTTTAGTAAATTTTATACGAGCCTCCGTAATACCTTGATCCATCAACCAGATGACATCAGTACCACCACCAGTTTGATCAATTACATCAGCACCGTCAGCCAAGTAATAATAGTATTTATCATCACCTGCACCACCATCTAAAGTATCAATTCCAGCTCCCCCAATTAGTGTATCGTTGCCAATTCCACCGTAGATTGAATCATCACCAGCCCCGCCATCTAGATAGTCATTACCGGCACCACCTTCCACACGATCATTGCCTGCTTGCGCCCAAATCGTGTCATTTCCATCTAGACCTTCGATCAAATCATTTCCTGAAGTGCCATAAATGGTTTCCGCACCATTTGTTCCTTCAAGCACGGTATCATAGAGTCCGCCATATGCTTGGGCTTTAATAATTCCCTCAATATCTTTTGCAGAAATTGGTGCTTGTCCATTTGCATTAACTGATGAAATGGCTTTATCACCCCCAAGGAAATGATCCACAATTCGTACAGACTGGTTAGTATTTTGATCAATGGTTACGATTAAATCGTTGCCATCTTTGTTGAAGCTAATGCGGTCAGGAGTAATGCCGTAGTCCATCAGCCACAAGACATCTGTTCCGCCTCCAGTCTGATCAATCACATCAGGGCCATCAGTCAAGTAATAAAGATACTCATCATTACCTTCACCACCATTTAAGATGTCTGTTCCAGCTCCACCACTCAGTTTATCGTTACCAACTCCACCATAGATAGAATCGTTACCAGCACCGCCATACAGCGTATCATTACCCTCATCGCCATGTAGGACATCATCCCCCTCATTTCCTTCCAAGTAATCTGATCCTGCACCGCCATATAGCGTATCATTTCCAGTCTGTCCCCAAAGTGTATCATCACCTTCTTGACCATAAATAATGTCATTGCCAGCACCTGCATAAACTTTGTCATCTCCAGTCCCCATTTCAAAAGTTTCATGGGTATTTCGATATCCCCATACTTCATCATTATTGGCTGTACCATGATAAGTGACATGGTTTTCTATATAGGCATTATTCCAAATAGTTGAATCTGCGAATTGAATTTCATTAATCTTATGATGTCCGCCGACAAAGTAGTTTTGGATTGTAATCTGATCAACATTATTTTCATGCTTAATAATTAAATCATTACCAAAATGATGAAGACTAATATCTACAGGAACAATGCCTAGACCGAATCTCAGGATATCAAAAGAAACTGCAACGTTACTGTAATTCTGTCCTGCTGGACGTTCAATAATCGTGTCTTGCCCATCACCTAAATTAAATACATAGATCTCATTACCAAATGAACCATAAATTGTATCGTTACCAGTACCACCTTTTACGTATACAAATTTCTGGTCTTCCGCTAAGTCTGGGTTTTGAATGACATGGTAACCATCTGCATTTTGAATAAATTCATTCTGATTGGAACTGTCTACAAAATATTTTTGATCAACATCAACAACTAAAATATCGTCCCCGGAACCACCATCTAATAATCCTGCTTGATTATTCTCCAAACCAGTTAGAATTAAATGATCCGTACCGTCTCCACCATACAACTTACCCTGACCTACGAGAAGGTCATTTCCAGATTGGCCTTCCAAGATTCCTTGTCCATTAAGAGTATCATCGCCATTTCCCCCGAGCAGATGACCAGAACCCTCAATTTCATCGTCCCCATTACCACCATCTAAATAGCCAGCTGCATAAATTTTATCATTACCTTCTCCCCCATAAACGAAATATTGGGTTTCTGGTGCATCTGTATAAACTGGACTACCATAAATAATGTCATCACCGTTACCTGCATGAATAACATCACTATCTGTTGCACCTTCAATAACATCATCCAGCTCAGTACCTTTTACTGCCTGTACATCAAGATCAGATTCATTCCACTCTAGATTATTATCAAAGCTGACTAAATTAATCGGCTTATTGGACGAATAGCCAAACTGGGATTGAACTATTAATTGATCACCCGTTATTCGATGAGTGATCACCATATCTTGGCCCACTTTTCTGATAATAAGATCATCTGGGGCTACATTAATAAACGCTATCGTATCCTTATCGGTCTGATTTTTATATTCATACTGGATGACATCCTGCCCCCACCCTAATTCAAACTGATAAGTATCATCACCAGCTCCACCTTCTAAGGTATCATTGCCTTCGCCACCAATGAGTGTGTCATTTCCAGCTCCACCGTAAAGTTGGTCTGTACCAGTTTCACCTTGAAGGATATCATTTCCTTCCTCACCTTCTAGGCGATCATCTCCTGTGCCACCGACCAGAACATCATTTCCTGAACCACCATAGAGCTGGTCATTATCTGCACCGCCTTCTAAATGATCATCTCCATTTCCACCATATAGCTTGTCCTGCCCAGTTCCGCCATACAGCTGGTCAGAGCCAGTATTACCATAAATCTGGTCATCACCCGCTTCACCGGAAATCGTACTACCCGAAGCATATGCCTGAAGAATGTCTGCGCCTTCAGTACCAAGAAGTACCAAGGCCTTCACCGCTTCAACATCAAGTATCATCTCATCTGAGAACTGGATCTGATCAATACGATAAGCACCCAAAGCATCTGTTTGGAAATAGTTCTGCACAGTGATGCTGTTTTCACCATCTAACGTACGGATCACTAAATCATTGTTGATACGACGGAAAGTAAAATCAGTTTGGACTTGGCCATCTGTAAACTGAATAATGTCTTGACGATTTGCCGAATTATCATAATTGCTGATAATGTCATGACCGAAGTTGGCTGCAAAAATATAGGTATCGTTGCCAGCTCCACCTTCTAAGGTATCATTGCCTTCGCCACCAATGAGTGTGTCATTTCCAGCTCCACCGTAAAGTTGGTCTGTACCAGTTTCACCTTGGAGGATATCATTCCCCTCATTTCCATAAAGAGAATCATTGCCTGCTCCGCCATTTAAAAGGTCTGCACTATTGTAGCCCTGAATAACATCATCACCTTCAGATGCCTCCAGTACTTTTAGCTTAATAGTCTGCAGACTCCATACGGTCTCATTAGCAAAAACAATCTGGTCTATACGGTAAGCAGTTGCACCATTACTATCAAAGAAATTCTGAACAGTGACTTGATCATCTTCTGAATATTTAATAACTAAATTATTACCCAAACGTTTTAGGCTAACCTGATCTGGTGTAATTCCTTCTGTAAAGACAATCTGATCAACTTTATTTGATACATTATCGTAACTGCTGATCGTGTCCTTCCCATCACCTAAACTAAAATGATAAGTATCATTACCTGATCCACCATCCAGGTAATCGTTACCTATTCCACCAGTTAATGTATCGTTACCGGCATTTCCATATAATGAGTCATTGCCAACTAAGCCAGATAACACATCATTACTGTTATATCCCTTAATTGTATCATTTGCTTCTGAAGGAAGAATAACTTGTTGTTTGATATATTCAATATCCCAAATAGTTTCATCAGCGAACTCTATTTGGTCTATACGATAAGCAGTAGCCCCTTCCTCATTAAAGAAATTCTGTACTTTGATTTGGTCATTATCAGAATATTGAATAATAAGATCATTACCTGAACGCTTTAAACTGACTTGTTCTGGAGTAATTTCTTCCGTGAAGAGTATTTTATCTAATTTTCCTGTTGCAACTTCATAACTATTGATTGTGTCAACACCATCTCCAATACTAAAGATATAAGTATCGCTACCTATACCTCCATTTAGAGTGTCGTTACCATCACCTCCAATAAGCATGTCATTTCCATCACCACTATAAAGTTGATCATTACCAACTCCACCATATAGAGTATCATTTCCTACATTACCATAAATTAAATCATTACCACCTAACCCACTAATATTAGAATCTACAGCATAGGCACGCAATACATCATCATCATTTGTAGGTACTAAAACTAAATTTTTAATATCATCAACAGTAAGTGATTCACCATCACTAAACTCAATAAAATCTATTCGATATTCAGCAAGACCATCTTTAATGAAGTAATTTTGAATTATTAATTGATCAGAAGTATTTTTAGAAATAATAAAAAGATCATTATTAACACGTTTGAAATTAAATGAAGATGATTGCCAACCTTCTATGAATTTCACAATATTAATATCATTTAATGAAGGATTAAAATCTATTAATATATCTGAACCAAAATTTTGACCTAATATAAATGTATCTGACCCTAATCCACCTTGTAATGTATCATTACCAGTACTTCCGATAATAATATCATCACCATCGCCCCCATATAAAATATCATTACCTTCACCGCCAATTAATGTATCATTTCCGCTCCCACCATCTAGGTCATCATTACCCGAACCACCATCTAGGTAATCATTACCTTCACGCCCCTCTAATTTATCATTTCCTTCGAAACCTGAAATTTCATCATCTGTCCCATATCCAATTAACACATCATTTAAAACAGTTGGATTCAATAATAAAGACTTTATTTGTTCAACAGTTAATTCACTCTGATCTGAAAATCTAATTATATCAACTTGGTATCCACCATAACCATCTCCGTTAAAATAAT
>WARP01001938.1_pt2 | contig 10343 bp, 9 predicted proteins | sample 4769151 | NCBI WGS metagenome assembly WARP01 (sample SAMN08893023, study PRJNA449175) | gut metagenome | isolation source: rumen sample fed with dry roughage | host: cow | place: India: Nagpur | collected 2016 | reverse complement strand
AGCGCTGCAACGACTTCGGCGCCGGCGGTGTCAGCGTGGCCATCGGCGAGCTGGCCGACGGACTGAACATTGACCTGGACTCCGTCCGCACCAAATACAAAGGCCTTAACGGCACTGAAGTCGCCATCAGCGAATCGCAGGAGCGCATGAGCGTGGTGGTGTACAAAAACGACGTAGAGACCTTCTTCGAATATTGCCGCCAAGAGAACATCGAAGCCAACATCATAGCCCATGTCACAGACAACAACCGCTTGACGATGACCTGGCGGGGCAAGACCATCGTGAACCTCAGCCGCGATTTCATCAACACCAATGGTGTACGACAGCAGACAGAGGCGGTTATCAACGCTATTCCCGACAATGTGCTGGAACCGCAACCCGTAGAGGGAACCTCCATGCAAGAGAAGATGCTCAACTGCCTTTCCAATCCCAACGTGGCGTCCCAAAAGGGTTTGATTGAGATGTTCGACGCCACCATTGGCGCCACCACGGTGTTAATGCCCTTCGGCGGCAAGCGCCAACTCACCGAGGCGCAAGCTTCCGTACAGAAACTGCCCGTGCTGCACGGCCATACCAACACCGCCAGCGTCATGACATTCGGATACAACCCCTACATAGCCATGCGTTCGCCGTTCCACGCCGCCGTATTTGCCATCCTCGAATCCATGTCCAAGGTGGTGGCCACAGGCGCGGACTATCACCATATTCGCTTTACCTTCCAAGAATATTTCGAAAAGATGGGACACGAGCCCTCCCGCTGGGGGAAACCTTGCGCCGCCATGTTAGGCTGCGTATGGATGCTCCGCCAATTCCGCATGGCGGCTCTCGGCGGCAAGGACTCTATGAGTGGTACCTTCAAAAACATGGATGTGCCGCCAACTTTCGTTTCCTTTGCTATCACTACCGAAAACGCCAAGAATATCATTTCCCCGGAATTTAAAGCAAAAGGAAATCATATCTACCTCATTCGTAATAAAATCGACCAATGCCTTCCGGATATTGAACACACCAAGAAGGTGTTTTCATTCCTACACGACCATATCCTAAATGGCGATATCGTATCCGCCTTCACACTACAATATGGAGGTTTGGCCGAAGCACTGGCCAAAATGAGTTTTGGCAATGACTTAGGCTTCGACATCAACACCGACCTCAACCTATTTGATTATGGATATGGCAGCTTTATAGTGGAAACCGTGAAACCGCTGGATGCTGATTTTGCTGTCCAATTAGGCTGTGTCTCGGATCGTTTCGTTATAAATGGTGAAGTCATAGACAAAACAGCGTGCTTGGCAGCTTGGAGAGGGGTTTACCACAATTTGTATCCCGAAACAGCCGCCAATGAAACCACGTCCACCGGAGATGAATTCTCCACAAGATGCTCTTGCCGTTCAGCGTTGAAAGCCCCACAACCGGTGGCTCGGCCTAAAGTCATCATTCCTGTATTTCCGGGCACAAACTGCGATTACGATACAGCAAAAGCCTTTGAGGATGCTGGCGCAGAAACCCGCATACTGGTCTTCCGAAACCTCACGGAAGCCGACATCAACGAATCCTTGGATGAACTATCTGCCGCCATCCGCGAATCACAGATCTTAGCTTTGAGTGGCGGTTTCAGTCTTGGCGACGAACCCGATGGCAGCGGCAAATTTATCGCCAACGTGTTGAACAACGATAAGGTAAAAGCTGCCGTTGAAGATCTGTTGGCTCGTAAGGGATTGATACTCGGCATCTGTAACGGCTTCCAGGCGTTGATAAAATCCGGTCTGTTACCCTTCGGCAAAATAGGCTCCGTGACCACCGACTCCCCCACCCTGTACCGCAACAACATCAACCGGCACATCTCTCGCATAGTGCGTACCCGCATCGCGTCGGTGGCTTCTCCTTGGCTTTCATCTTTCCAAGTCGGCGATGTCCACAATATCGCAGTCAGCCACGGAGAAGGCAAATTTGTGGTGAGCCGCGAGATGGCGGAACATCTTTTCGCTAATGGCCAAGTGGCCTTCCAATACTGCGACGAAATGGGCAATGTCAGCATGAACCCAGACGACAACCCCAATGGCTCCTTCTATGCCATTGAAGGCATTGTTTCAGACAACGGACTAATTTTGGGTAAAATGGGTCATAGTGAACGAAAGGGTGAATATCTGTATAAAAACATTTACGGAAACAAAGAACAAGACCTCTTCCATAACGCTGTTGCGTATTTTAACTGGTAACCATCCCTCTTTCTAACTTTACAAACCTATATCCTTATCACTTTGGACAAAATAGAATTAGTAGTTGCAGACATCCATTCTGCAGTCCAGCCCTCGGAAGCTTTCTCTTTGATACTACAGGAGAAAGATGGTATCCGATACGTACCTGTTATCATCGGGATGAGTGAAGCCCGCGCCATATTAGTGGAGTTGAACCAGTCGCCCACGCATCGTCCGCTCACGCATGAGTTGTATGTAGCACTGGCAAACCATTGTGGTTGTGATCTCACTGAGGTCAACATCATCCACTACGCGAAAGGGGTCTATTACGCCGATATGTTGATGTTGGGAAGAGACAATACCACTTTCCATATTGATGCCCGCCCCTCCGATGCTATCGCATTAGCGCTCAAAACTCATGCACCCGTTTTTATGAATCGTGACATTTTCGAGTTGAATTGCCAGGAAATGCCCTCGGGAAATCATTCCGAAGAGGAGGAGAACATCCTGGACGATGCCATAGACTCTACACTCACTCAATCGGATGCCTTCATCAACCAAAGAATTTCCGAAATGAACACCTCAGAGTTGGAAGATCTTCTACAGGGAGCAGTAGAGAGTGAGGATTTTGAACTGGCGGCACAGATTCAAGCCGAACTAGATCATAGGAAACGGTGACCAGCCTGATATTTTCGTATTTTTGCGCCCTCAAATCATCATCACAATGAAAAAGAAACGTCTCTACTTCATACTTATAGCCATTCTGTTGGTATTATGTCTGGTAATCATTCTTTTTAAAACCGGAGTACTGCATGGTTCGGGCAAGGATATCAAGTCCGATGCTTTCGCCGTGAAAGACACAGCCAACATCACAAAGGTATTCATCGCGGATATGAATGGGGAAACCGTCCTATTAACCCGGAAAAATGAGGGATGGTTTGTACAAGACTCCACGCCTGCCATGCCCGCCAAGGTCAGGGTTCTCCTTTCTACTATCCATAATATCACACTTCAACAAATTGTAGCCAAGAGTGCCCAATCCAACATCAATAAGATGATGTCGGTGAATGCCATCAAAGTGGAAATTTATCAGAAAGCTCCCAAATTCACAATTTTCGGTATAGGTTTTTTCAACAAGGAACGATTAGTGAAAACCTATTATATGGGACCGTCCACTATGGATAACATGGCCAACTTCGCTATCTTAGAGGGGTTTGATGAGCCCTGCATCGTTCATGTACCCGGTTTCCGCGGTTTCTTGACCCCCACCTACTCCTTCAAAGCCACTGAATGGTACAATTGCGACCTTTTCTCCACCAAGATCACCCGAATAAAAACTCTCTCTATTCGCGATTATGAAAATCCCGAGGAGTCTTTTACGGTAGAAAAAGCCGGTGCCCGTTTTTTCAGTTTATACAATGCCCACCATCAGCTTATAACCGATTATGACACGGTTAAATTGTTGGATATGTTAGCGGAATTCCGCGATAAGAATTATGAAATGTTTGTCGATTACATGTCGGATGAGGAACGTGACAGCGTACTTTTGCAACAACCTTTCCGCACTATTATCTTAGTAGATGTAAACGGTAACGAGACACGTCTCGATATGTATCGGAAATACACGCAAGATGCGACATATTTGGATGCTATTGTAGGTCGTGAAAATCAGGACTCAACCTGGCCATACAACCGCGACAAGTTCTATGCCATATTGAATGGCAACACAAAGAATCTGCTGCAATGCCAATATTTCCATTTTGACCGTCAGGTACAGCCGCTCTCCTATTTTCTGAAACAGCAGTAAAACCACTCCCGTGACCGAGGATGAACTCTACATGCAACGTTGCCTGCAATTGGCCTCTTTGGGGCTTGGGAGCGTGCAACCCAATCCTATGGTTGGTGCGGTGATTGTACACCACCATACTATCATCGGAGAAGGTTATCACCACCAGTATGGACAACCGCACGCCGAAGTAAACGCATTGGCTTCCGTGCGGGATCAATCCCTGTTGAAAGACTCTACTCTATACGTCAATTTAGAACCTTGTTCCCACTGGGGTAAAACGCCGCCTTGCGCCGACGCCATCATCCGTCACGGCATTCCCCGCGTAGTTGTAGGTACTGGTGACTGCCATGACAAAGTGAACGGAGCTGGCATCCGCAAATTGCAAGAAGCTGGTATTGAGGTCGTAATTCCAGTGTGCGAAAAAGAATGTATCGAACTGAACAAACGATTCTTCACCTTTCATCGGGAGCACAGACCCTATATCATCCTTAAATGGGCACAAACTGCCGATGGATATATGGATATAGATCGGTCGGACACCTCCTCTCCGCAAGATTACTGGATCACCAACCAAACCCTTAAAGTAATCACCCACAAATGGCGCAGCGAAGAGGATGCCATTTTGATAGGATACAACACCTTGATTCACGACCATCCCCAACTCACCACCCGCCTCTATCCTGGCAAAAGCCCACAACGTTTTGTGATGCAACACGGCGACGATATTCTTCCCGGGTTCTCGTACACCCCTGTTTCTGAAAATATTGCAAATTGCCTAAAAACTTTGTACGACCTCAAAATCCAATCCGTCATAGTGGAAGGAGGTCGTAAAACCTTGGACAGATTTATCGATGCTGGACTTTGGGATGAAGCACGGATTCTGATCGGAGACCAAAGCTGGGGACGCGGATTGAAAGCACCTTCACTCTCCGAGACACCCGAAAAGAGGATTATATCTGGCAATAATACTATATTGTATGTTCGAAGACACCTATAAAACCATCAAGGCTCCCGCCACTGGCATTTACAGCGAGAAACGAAGCAAATTCATCGCGTATGCATTCCCCGTGGAAAACGAGGAACAAGTGAAGTCTTGTCTTACCGACATACAGAAAAAACACAATGACGCCCGCCATCACTGCTACGCCTACATACTTGGTCCCAACAAAGACGCCTATCGTATGAATGACAACGGGGAACCGTCTGGCACAGCAGGACGTCCTATTCATGGCCAGCTTATGTCCAAGGATCTAACCAACACTTTAGTGATTGTGGTACGTTATTTCGGCGGAATAAAATTGGGGGTCAGTGGCTTGCAGAATGCGTACAAGATAGCCGCACGCGAATGTCTTGATGCCGCCGTGATTTTGGAAAAAACCATTGACGAGACGTACGACGTAACCTTCGAGTATCTTCAGATGAACGCTGTGATGCAACTCATGAAAGACCCTTTTGTCACCATCCTGCAACAACGAAGTGATCTAAACTGCACCATACGCTTTTCTATACGTAAACGGGAGGCCGACCGCATAGTGGATGCACTCAAGAAAATCTGCAAAGTTGAATTGGTCTCCTAAAAATCCAAACCGTTGAGTTCTCCCCGCGGATGGATGATCGTGTATTTGGTAAAGCGTTCGTCCGCCGTGAAACCATCCCCATAATTTACGGAACCGTCAGCTTTTGTCTGCTTTACCAACACATTTGAAAATATAGTCTGTGAACGCTGATCCCAGTTGATTTCTTCCGTTTCCAAAGTATCGCCTTGGATAATATCAACGATGATTACGTTTTTAGATGCCTTATATACAGCATTGTTGATAGCACAAGCATATCCCGCCGTCAGAACGGCTTGTTTTCCGCCAGATTCATTGTAGGAAATGATGGTAACCCCTTTAGGACAATCCATCAAAGAAGAGTCTCCGTAATAACTATTCATCAGAGGGGCTTTCACGATAAAAACGGTCTGCCCCGAATCACTCATGGTAATAACCATGTTTTCCGCCGATTCATCCGGATAACGCCCATTGTATTCCAACAACTTAGTGTTATTGGATTTGTGATGACAACATACAAAAAACATCATAAGGCATGATGCCATTATGATGTTTTTTGCTATACGAAGATATGCGGCAGAAAGCATCAAAAGTGAATTATTGAATTACTTCACTTTAGTGTCTTCCTGAATCCAGCAGCCCACGTGATAAGAGGAACCTTTCGATATACCTCTCTTGAACAGTTCTTCCGGGCTCGGGTATCTGAGTTTTGCACGCTGTTGGTTAGCCTTGTCTGCACAGCTTGGATCAACAGCTATAGCCTGATTGTATTTGTCTGCGGCAGCCCATGCACATGCCATCGGAATATCCTCACCCGAACAACGGCTGTAAGAGTTAGCATAGAGGTCACCAATGAGGATGTAGGCCTTGCCCAAATTCGGTTGAGCCTTGAGTGCAGCACGAGCCGCATTGCGAGCCTCTGCATAAGAATTCTTCAATTGATATGCCAAAGCAAGCATATAGTTGGCATCCGCTTTCTGCTCATTGGTCTCGCTCAAACGGACAGCTTCCTCAAAATATTTGATAGCCGCATCCAGCTCAGCCGCATCTTTATCCTTGGTGTAAGAACGCAGAGAAAGATTACCCATCCAGTAAGCAGAACTACGGTTCGGGTTGGCCTTGTGCAGAATCTCCAGGGCTTCCTTGAACACAGGGCTAGTCACACATTCGCCACCTTCACTCTTTGACATGGTAATGACAATTTTGTTGACAGCGGAAAGATCATCACGAACTTGCGGCAACTTCTTGGCATAGAGCTCTTCCAGAACCGAGCAAGAAGCATAAGGCGTAACAGCCTTCTCTATCTTTGTCAAAGATTTCTGATAATTGACCACATATTTCATCTGACGGGCTGTATCTTTTGCTAACGGTTTAACCTGATGTTCATAATTCACGCCATCAAGCTGTCCTCTATTGAAAAGATCTGTAAGACTGTCAATTTGGGCGACAGCTTTCTCATAAAGTACCTGTGCGTTGTTGATGGAAATTCCAAGATAGTCTGTTACCCGTCCATAGGCCTCAATAACAACAGAGGTATCCTTGGTAGCTTTCGTCACCTGCTCTGCCAAACGGAAATAAGCATCCCAGATGGCCGGTTGCGTTTTTTCTTTCTCCATTTCCACAGATTGGATAAATAAATCCAAGTTCTCTTGAATGAGATTAAAATCGCTGCTTAATTGCTTACCTTTGTATTTCAACGTATTATAAGCCTTGAAACCCATACAATATCCCTGACTGAACTTAGCGGGGAAATATTGGTTACGGATATCAAATGTGATGAGCAGCGAATCAATTAAAATGTCCTTTCGAGCAGGGTCTGTCTCGTTTTTGATAAGCGCATCAAAAAGGTTTTGGGCATTGGTATAAATACCATCCCACGCGCAAGGACAGTGTTGGACAATGTACTGCCAAGCTTCATACGCGTCCGTGTAGTTCTTAGCTTTGTAGAACATGTTGAATTGTGTCATCTTCTCCAAGCAAGCCAGGGAATCTGCTTCTGTGGCTCCATATTGGAAGGGACATTGAGCGAACATTGAGGTACTGGCTAAAAGCATCAATACGGCTACGAATAATTTTTTCATCTTTCTAATTATTTATGTGTTAGTTTTTATCTTAATCCATCTTTAACCGCTGGTACCATCTCTCTTGCAGGCTGAAGTTCAACGTAAAGCGGAAATAATTTTGTCGAATCATGTTGTTTTCTATAGATCCCATTCTCCCGTATTCAAAAGCAAGATTAATAGCGGAATGAGTATTAAACGTGTTCAGTGGCAAACCAATGCCGAAAGTGACTGCAAATTCGGTGACAGGTTTATTTTGAATCATAAAAATACCGGTAGAATATTTGGCTCCCACGCGGAACGACATTCTTTGAACGAACTTTGTGGAAAGAGGATTGGGTATGTATTGGATTCCCACGGAAGATGTCAATGCATTCTTGGTAGAATCACCTTTACCCATTAGACTGAATTTTTCCCAATTACTCCAAGTCTCATCCACAGCCACTGTAAGTTTGTTGTTGTAAGTATAAGAAAGGCCTGCACCTACAGCCTGAGGAATGATTAGACGGCCTTTCGCATTTTCATTCAAATAAAGTGTATCATACGTAGAAGTGGAACTGTAACTACCTGTATAATAATGAATGAACGTTTTCTCCTTAGCCCAAATATAGGCTGTATTACTGTACGTGGCACCTATTCCAAGTTTGTGATTCTCATTGATATCAACCATATATTGCAATCCGCCTGTAAGGTGAATGCCATTTATGTTGTAAGCATGAAGAATATAGGAGTTGTAGAAATTCTCCCCATCAAAGGCAGTATTACTGGAATAATCCAGAGAACCGAACATATAGGAGGCATTCAAACCGAGAGACAAACCTTTGCACAATCGGAAAGCATTTCCCCAATAGAGTTGGTTTATTCCACCTTTGCCAATGTATTCATAAGAAACCCCGCCAATTTGATCGTGGTTTTGTTGATCCACAATGTCGTAACCCACATTGCTAAAGGGTACCACGCCCAAAGAGGTACACCAATGAGCTGTTACCGGCACACCGAGGGAAAGGTAGGCCACNNCCTTAGCATAAGAGTTTTTCTGAGTATAAAAATCCTGACGCAGTTGCGAAAAATAAATGGAAGCCGCCACATCCGCCACAAAAGACAGTGAATCAAAAGCGGCATAGGATGCAGGATTCCGGAAATTGATGCGATAGGGACTTTGCAAAGCATACGAAACACTACCCATACCGTCCAAAACCCCATTGGATGAATTATTCACCAGACCCACCCCGAAAGAGGAATAGGGCTGGTTAATCTCATTCTGAGCCCTAAGCAGAGGAGCAAAGGCCATGACGAGTACAGACAATATGATAAATTTATTTCGTATCAGAAACATTTAAAAGCAACGTTTTAAACAAACCCCAAAGAACCAAATTTTGGGCGGCAAATATACGATTTTTTATCAATTCTGACATCAAAGGAGCATCTCCACCCGTCATGACGGCAACCATATCCGGATGAAGGGAACCATAATATTTCAGTGAACCCTCCATTTCAAAGATCATACCGTTCACCACGCCCGAAAGAATGGATTCCTGGGTGGTGCGCCCCGTAACACTATCGGGTAACGCAGGTTCCACCAAAGGCAGGTGCGCAGTACCGTGATGCAATGCGTCAAAACGCATGTGCAAACCAGGAGCAATGCTACCACCCTCAAAAACACCTTCTTTTCCCACAAAATCCGTCACCAGGCAGGTGCCTGCCTGAAAAATTAGCACAGGATTGTCCGGATAGAGACAGTGTGCGCCGATGGCCGCTGCAATACGATCCGTGCCAAGCGTTTCAGGTGTCTGATAATCTAACGTTATCGGAAGTTTTAAGTCTCTGGAAAACAATATTGTGCTCACTCTCTCGCTCAATTGTTTAAGAAAAATCCCTACAGAATCCCCCACGGATGACACAATGGCGGCTTGCACCTCATATTGTTCAAACCAGGGCAACAATTTATCTATAGTTAATTGATTGGTATGAAGCAGCTCCATTATTTCCCCATTGGGCTGAAAAAGAGCGACTTTCTGTCGAGAATTGCCGATATCAACAGCTAAAAACATACGACGATAACGAAAGGAAAATTGTTTTAGTACATTTTAAAACAGGGTGGGATCCCAATTGGCTCTTCCGTACATTTTGTCGGTAGGGCGCGATTCCTGGTTCAAAAACTTGATTTTCCGGTCAACGCCCCAACGATAACCGCCCAACTTGCCGTTGGAACACACCACACGATGACAAGGGATAATACGCATCACAGGATTTGCACTCACCGCCTGACCCACCGGACGGGCAGCCTTAGGTTTTCCTATACGGTTTGCAATATTTTGATACGTAGTTACTTTCCCTGAGGGGATATGCAATAGATCCGTCCAAACCGATAGTTGGAACGGCGTTCCCCACAAATGCAAAGTCAGTCGATCCACCTTATCGATCCGTCTTTTAAGGAGCCAGACAGCCTTGTTGTGCATCTCCACCTTCCGGCAACGGAACTGTGCATGGGGAAAATGTTTACGAAGGCTCTCCACCGGATTCCATCGCATCTCGCCGGGCATTATAAAACAAACACCTTTGGATGTGGAGGCAATCAGGTATCGTCCGGCTGAAACGGTCACCAAACTGTATGAGATTGTGATGCGTTTGCCCTTTCCAGAATACTCGGCCTGGGTCATGGGTACGATATTTATCGTACAGGAGTGGTCTGTTTCCATAACTTCCTGTATTATAGATTTGACGTGCAAAGATAATAAAAAAT
>WARP01002445.1_pt1 | contig 10349 bp, 11 predicted proteins | sample 4769151 | NCBI WGS metagenome assembly WARP01 (sample SAMN08893023, study PRJNA449175) | gut metagenome | isolation source: rumen sample fed with dry roughage | host: cow | place: India: Nagpur | collected 2016 | reverse complement strand
TGGCCGGCACATTTATTATCAGGAAAGAAGAGACCAACACCATCGTCACCATCAAAATGATTACCTTAACTTTTCCGCCTCCTTAACTTTTCCGCCTTTCGAAATACCCTGCCTACGTTGGTAGTTTTTAATACGGGGCCCCAGTATCCTGTTACTCAGCAACCAGTTATACAGTTTTTCAGAACTTTTCGCAAAAAGGGCGGCAGACAATAAGGCAAAAGGGGTACAAGGTATCCCCGGAACGAAAACGCCCAACACGGCTAAAACCAGTGCAAAAGAACCTCCTGTGGCGAACAGGATTCTTTTACTCCTGTTCTTCTCCAATTCTTTTTTAGCTTCACCAACAGTAATCTCTTTGGAAATGGGCTGCGATTTTCTCTCTTCCGGCATGTTCATTCCGACACAAAAATGGTTTAAGGCTGCAAATATAAATAAAAATGTTATCTTTGCCGCATTGTTTTAGATTATAATCGATTAGCGTTATGCAAATTCCTCCTGCCAAGAATCAACAAGTCAACGTTCTCTTTGTTTGTCTCGGAAACATTTGCCGTTCTCCGGCTGCCGAAGGAATTCTAAAGAAAATGATAACCGACAACCGCCTGGAAGAGAGTATCTTTGTAGATTCCGCTGGTACATCCGGCTGGCATGAAGGTGAATTACCCGATGATAGGATGCGTATGCACGGACAACGACGCAACTACGATTTTTGTTCCCGTTCGCGGAAGTTCGTCAGTACTGATTTTGAGCGGTTCGATTACATCATTGTGATGGACGATGACAACTACAGGAACCTAAAAAAACTGGCAAAAACGGAAGAGGATGTTGCCAAAATCCACCAGATGATCGATTTCTCCAGTAAGTTTTCCCACCACCACAAGGTTCCCGATCCCTATTACGGGGGAGCGTCCGGTTTCGAGCTGGTGATGGATTTGCTGGAAGATGCCTGCGGGAACCTGCTGGATAAGATAAAAAGTAATTTTGGATAGAACCGGGATCTTCTAAGTCGAAATACCCGTTTCTAATTTCAAATTTCTACGAATATTCGTATCTTTGCACCCTTAAAAAAAAGAAATTATGGAAGAGACCAAACACATACGTCCCTCGTGGGATGAATATTTCATGGAAATTGCCGATACGGTTAGCAAGCGAGCCACTTGCGACCGGGGGCGCAGCGGCTGCGTAGTGGTGCGCGACCGCCAGATCCTTGTCACCGGATACGTGGGGTCGCCCAAGGGGTTACCCCATTGCGACGAAGTGGGACACCAGCTCAAGCAGACGGTTCATGAAGACGGCACCGTGACGCAACATTGCGTGCGCACCGTCCATGCCGAGCAGAACGCCATCTGCCAGGCCGCTAAGTTGGGCATCTCATTAGATGGGGCTACCCTCTACTGCCGCATGACCCCCTGCCGCGTGTGCGCCATGCTCATCATCAACTGCGGCATCAAACGAGTGGTGTGCGCCAATAAATACCACGCCGGAGCCGAGTCCGAGGAGATGTTCAAGGCCGCCGGCGTCCAATTAGAGTTCTTCTCCAACGAGGTGGTACAGTATAAGAACCAGTAATTGTCCGTTGGCTTTTGGCAAAGCACTCTAAACTATCACCGCTCAACTATTCACTATTCCCTGATTTTTTGTATCTTTGCGCGTTTTTTAAATTAGGATAACAATGTTTACCGGGATTATTGAAAAAACAGGCAGAATTGTTGATATAAAGCAGGACAGAACCAATTATGATTTCACTTTGGAGGTGGACTTTGCCGATGAGTTGTCCATCGACCAAAGCATGGCTCATGACGGATGCTGCCTTACGGTGGTGAAACTTGACCGCGAGAAACGGCAATATGTCGTAACCGCCATGGAGGAAACGATGCTCAAAACCAATCTCGGAACTTGGAAAGTGGGCGATGAGGTGAACCTGGAGCGCAGCATGCGCATGGACGGTCGCTTCGACGGACACATCGTCCAAGGTCATGTGGATCAGACCGCCGTGTGCGAGCGCGTGGTGGACGAGAATGGCAGTTGGCGCTATTATTTTACCTACGATGAGAGTAAGAATAACTTTACAGTGCCCAAAGGCTCCATTTCTGTAAACGGGGTGAGCCTTACGGTAGTGGACTCCGAAAAGGGTAAGTTCTCCGTGGCCATTATTCCGTACACCCATAAAGTGACCAACTTTCACAATATCCAACCCGGTACGGTGGTCAATATCGAGTTCGATGTGTTTGGAAAATATGTGCAGCGTCTTTTGGAGGAATATTTCAAACAGACTCAAAAATAAAATCCCGACGGCGGCGTTATCTTGTTTTTATGGTTAGTAAGAATACAGGAAATTGAAAAAGAACAACATAATATATCCTCTGGCGATTTTTGGACTGCTGGCAACCCTTATAATAGGGCTGTCGGCTTGTTCCACTTCCAAGAATACGTTTCCCAACAGAGCTTATCATAATGTAACCAACAAATTCAATGTGCTTTGGAACGGCGAGCAGGCGATGAAGAGCGCTGAGGCAGAACTAGCGAAGTTGAACAAGGATAACTATACCGCCCGTCTGCCCGTGTACAACTATCCGAGTAAATCAGAGTTGGGACCTGCATTGCCGCACCTTGACCGCACAATCGAGAAAGCTTCTAAGTCCATTTACAAGCATTCGATGCTTATCCGGGGAAAGGAGTATGTCAAAACTATTGACGACTCCTACCTCATCATGGGTAAGGCCTATTTCTATAAGCAAGACTATGTGCAGGCTCAGCGTGTGTTTAACTACATCATGCACAATTTCCCCAAGTCGAACACCTACAACGAGGCAGCCGTGATGTCCGCCCGAACGGCTATGCGGCAGAACTATTTTGCTAGTGCCGATGAGCAATTGGAAAATCTGCATTATCTGGCCACCAATAAGAAAAACAACAAGTTTAATGTTTGGTTCAATGCTGCTAAAGCAGAATATCACCTCACCGCTCCGGATGGCGACAAACAAGAAGCCATAGACTATCTGCAGAATGCCATTGATGCCAACCCTAAACGCGAGTTCAAGGCACGCTTGTACCTGATCCTCGGTCAACTCTATGAGGAACTGGGTCAGCAGGCCGAAGCCCAAAAGAACTTTATGCAGGTGATTAAGAAATCCTCTACCTACGAAATGGTGTTCTGCGCGCAGATGCATCTTGCTTCTAACTACGACGGAAGCGAGTCTTCCCGTAACGCCATTATGCGGCAGTTTAAGAAAATGCTTGCCGAAACTAAGAACGAGGATTTCAAGGATCAGATCTATTACGCTTGCTCCGAAATTGCCCGCATCGATGAGGACGACACGCTTCGTGTCCATTACCTGAAGAAGTCTGTGTCGGCATCTACTAACAATTACTATCAAAAGACTTTTTCCAGTCTGACGCTTGCGGATTACTTTTTTAGCCAAGACGAATACCGTCAGGCTCAGGCCTATTACGATACGGCTACGATGAGTATTCCCAAGAATTATCCAGATTATGATAATATCCTTAAAAAAGCCAATGTGCTGAAGGATTTGGTGGACAAACTGAATGAGATTGACCTTCAAGACAGTTTACAACGTATTGCCAAACTGCCCGAAGGACAGCGTAGGGCATGGGTGCAGAAGATGATTGCCGACTATACGGAGGCCGAACGAAGAGCCGCTGCAGAAGAGGCCGAGCGTATGTTGGCGCTTCAGAACTCAGCATCTTATATGAACATCAATACGACGTCTTCCAATGGAAAATGGTATTTCTATAACCAATCATTGGTGACGGCCGGTCAGCAGGACTTCTATCGCCGTTGGGGTAACCGGAAATTGGAGGATAACTGGTTTATCAGTAATAAAGTCCAGATTTCATTTGATGACATGGCAGTCATGAACGATCCCAGTTTGGCAAGCGATTCGGTGGAATACGATGAAAATGGCAATCCTATCAAGAAGCGGGAAACGGATCCTAAGAAAGAGGAATTCTACTTGCAGGATCTGCCCCTCACACCCGGCGCTATGGATACCTCCAATGCCATCATCGCCAGTGATCTCTATGAGGTCGGATTCATCTATCAGGATCTCTTAAACGACTTGCCACGTTCCTGCGCTTCGTTTGAATCCCTCCTTAATCGGTTTCCCGAATCTGAATATGCACTGCCTAGCATCTATTTGCTTTATACGACCTATCTGAAACAGAATGATCCCAAATCTGAACACTATAAGCAGATTCTGTTGACTAAATATGCTGATACTGACTACGCCCGCCTGATTGAAGATCCTGACTATTACAAGAAATTGGCCAATAAGGAAAAAGAGGTGGAAGACCGCTATGTTGAGGTTTATGCGGACTATGAGGCACGGCAGTGGCGTAATGTGTTGCGCAAGTCGGATGAGGCAATCCCCGTTTGTATGGATGAAGAGCTCAAGGCAAAGTATATGTATCTCCGTACGATAGCGGCAGGACAAATCTATAACGAAGACTCACTGATTTTCGGTATGCAGCGCATTGTGCGCGATTTTTCCAAATATGATGTGGCTCGTCTCGCAGAGATTTACCTCTCTAACTTTGATACTGAAAAATTGAATCGTGTTTTGGGTACAACCAATACAGCAAGTGCTACCGATACTACTGCGAATGTGGACGCCGTTCCCGCACCAGAGTCTCCCGCTAAATTGGTCAATCCTTTTGTGGAGAAGGACGACGAGATGCACTATATGGTGCTGTTGGTCAAAACAGCCAATCTCGCCGTTCAGGATGTGAAAACCAATCTGTCGAAGTTCAATAAAACCTATTTCAGTCTCCAACGCTTCAATATGAGCAGTTTCTATATCAACAATACCCAGCAGATGGTTACGCTGGCCAAATTTGCCAACAAGGCGTCTGCCATGGATTATTACGATGTGTTGGTTAAAAACGAGACTTTCGCTCCCGATATAGACAATGGAAACATTGTGGTTTATGCGATGTCATCCACAAACTATACCACTTTCTATAACAAGAAAGACGAACGCTCCTTATATGAGGGGTTCTTTTACGACAATTACATAAAAAAGAGATAATTATCAGTTTGAATAGAAAAATTAGTATTATGAGAGAAAACGAGATCCGTGATTTGGGTGCTGTGAATATGATAGCACAAGGTACGCAAGTGGAAGGCAGTCTTAATACTGGCAGCGATTGCCGCATTGACGGTACTGTCAAGGGTAATGTAACTTCCAAGTCCAAAATCATCATTGGCCGTACAGGTCTGGTGGAGGGCAATATCACCTGCAACAGCATAGAGATTGAGGGTACTGTCAAAGCCGAAACCCTCAGTGTCAGCGACCTTATGTCGTTGCGCGCTTCCGCCAAGCTGCAGGGCAACGTTGTGGTGGGTAAGATTTCCATCGAACCCGGCGCCGAGTTTTCGGGCAACTGCAAGATGCAGAATCAGAAGACTTCCGCTCCCATACAACCTGAAAAGAAATAGCGTGCTCCTATGCCGCCCGCCCCTCTGAAGAAGGACTCTCCACTCACCAAATATGCCTACTACTCCAATTTGGTGATTGAGATGGGTGTGCTTATCGCCATCGGTGTCTTCGGCGGCGTAAAATTGGATAAATGGCTTAATACCTCCCCTCTGTTCACCTTGATTTGCTCCTTGTCGGCAATTGCAATCGCCTTGTATTTGATGTTGAAAGGGGTGGTGAAATCTTCTAAAACAAACAAAGATGAGTCAAAAGATACCCATTAGGAAGTTCTCTTTTCGCATATTGGTATTTTCGGTGATTGTGACCGGACTGACCCTGATTTTTCAATGGATATGTCCCCAGTATGCCTCACCAGCACTCCCTTTTATCGTGCTTTTCTTTCTGGTAATTACTCTGTTTACCATATATATAGCGCTTCGAGATGACACCGGGAAAGATGGACGCCGCTTCGTCTCTAACTACATGCTCTCCCGAATTATTAAGTTGTTGTCTTGTCTGCTGTTTCTCGTCTTGTATATTTTCTTGAACCGTAAAGATGCTTGGAAATTCGCCATAGCATTTCTGGTGATCTACTTTATCTATTCTATATTTGAGGTGGTAATACTGAAGAAAGAGAATGCTGACATGTCGAAACCGAAATCCTCTACCCCTGAACAAAATTGATTTTCCATTTTGGAATGAATAATAACCGTATTCGCTATGTATAAAATCATCAAAAAAGAAGAACTCGGAAAAGATACCTATTTGTTGGAAGTGGAAGCTCCCAAGATTGCCCAGGCTGCCCTGCCCGGTCAGTTCGTTATTGTGAAATCCGACAGTAGGGCAGAGCGTATACCATTGACTATCAGCGATACGGATCTATTTGACGGAACGATCACCCTGGTGGTAAAAACCATTGGGTATTCAACTCGAAAGATGTTGGAATTTGAAGTGGGGGATTCCTACCATGACATTGTAGGACCTCTTGGCCATCCGTCGGCCTTCATACACCGTCCTATTGGCGAGTTGCGCCGTTCACGCTATTGTTTCATCGCAGGCGGTGTGGGCATCGCGCCCATTTATCCGCTGGTGAAGTGGATGTATGCCCATGGCTTAGATTGTGATGTGATTATCGGAGCCAGAAGCAAATCGTTACTTTTCTACCTTGAGAAACTGCGTCCCGTCTCGGGCAATCTGTATATAGCCACGGATGATGGTTCGTTAGGAGAGAAGGGTACCGTTACGGATGTGCTTACACGTCTGGTGGAGCAGGAAGGTAAGCGTTACGATGAAATCACGGCCATCGGTCCAATGATTATGATGAAATTTGTGGCCAAAAAAGCCGCCCAGCTCAATATACCTTGCATCGTGAGTCTGAATGCTCTGATGGTGGACGGTACGGGTATGTGCGGGGCGTGTCGTGTCACGGTCGGAGGTCGCACCCGCTTTACCTGTGTAGACGGTCCCGAGTTCAACGCTTCCCTGCTTAACTTTGACGAATGTATGCGCCGACAGGCAATGTACGATCATATAGAGGGTAGAAAAGAAGAGGAACAATCCTGTGAGTGCATGGAGGCAGCTATGAATCAGGCTCCGAAAGAGTTTCCGAACAATAAGCGTGTCCCCGTCAGGGAACAGCCAGCCGAGGTTCGCCGGCATAATTTTGAGGAGGTTTGCCTTGGCTATAATGCTGAAGAGGCTATGGCGGAAGCACGTCGCTGCCTGAATTGCAAGAAACCGCAGTGCGTGACGGGCTGTCCCGTCCAGATCAATATTCCCGCCTTCATCCAGCAGGTTGCTGAAGGCCATTTTGAGGAGGCCGCCCGCATCATCAATGAGGATTCTGCCCTTCCCGCTGTGTGCGGACGGGTTTGTCCTCAGGAAACCCAATGTGAGGGCAAATGTGTGTTGGGTCGCAAGGGCGACCCCATTGCCATAGGAAAATTGGAACGCTTTGTGGGGGATTGGGCTCGGGAGAATAACTTTGCCTTGACCAAGAGTGCTGGTGAGAACGGCTATAAGGTTGCCGTTATCGGTAGTGGTCCTTCCGGACTGACCTGTGCCAAAGAACTTCGTATGAAAGGCTATAATGTCACCATTTTTGAGGCGTTGCACGAATTTGGAGGAGTACTGGTGTACGGTATTCCTTCGTTCCGTCTGCCCAAAGATACGGTTGTGCGGCGCGAAGTGGAAAATGTGAAGAAATTGGGTGTGCGTTTTGAAAGCAATATTGTGATCGGGCGTACGGTTTCGGTGGATGACCTCCTCAACAAATGGGGGTTCGATGCGGTCTATCTCGGCACAGGAGCCGGTTTCCCAAATTTTATGAATATCGAAGGTGAGAACTTGTGCGGCGTGGTGTCCGCTAACGAGTTCCTCACACGCAATAACTTGCTGTTTGCCTATAAGAAAGAACATGAGACTCCTAACTTTGTGGGTCGGCGAGTGGCCGTGGTCGGTGGCGGTAATGTGGCCATGGATGCAGCTCGCACGGCAGTTCGCCTTGGCGCGGATGTCCATGTGGTGTATCGCCGCAGTGAGGAGGAACTCCCGGCTCGCGCCGAAGAGGTACACCATGCTAAAGAAGAGGGCATTGTCTTCAATTTGCTTTGTAATCCCGTCAAGATTCTGGGCAACGACCAAGGCTGGGTTACGGGTATGGAATGTATACACATGGAATTAGGGGAACCCGATGACTCTGGTCGTCGTCGTCCGATTCCTATCCCCGGTTCGGAGTTTACGCTTGATGTCGATATGGTCATCGTGGCAGTGGGCACATCTCCCAATCCGCTCATCGCCTCCACAACCGATGGCCTTGATATCAACCGTCATGGCTGTGTGACGGCCGATGAAGACGGCCGTACCTCTCGTAAGGGCATTTTCGCCGGCGGAGACATTGTCACAGGTGCTGCTACCGTTATCTTAGCCATGGGCGCGGGTAAGAAAGCCGCACAGGCTATCGATGAGTTCCTGATGAAATAAAAGGAAATTATCAGATTTATGCTTTTCTTATGGGTTAATAGCCAAAGCTGATGACCTAACTCCAGCAGGTGGTGCCCTTGGAACGATATGGGCATCCGGCTGAAGCTACGCATCCTTTGCAGCTTTTGCGAGGTTTGCCTCCGAGACGCACAATCCCCATCATGGACTTCATAGGAATCATAAGACCCGATTCCAGAAACGTGATACCAATGCGGTCGGCACGTAAAAGGGAAGCAATAATGCTGTTGTCCGATAGCGAGGTTCCACCATATCCTGGACAGAACCTTCCGCCCCAAGCATAGCCTGCAATTTCTTGTTCGCGGGCATCGGCAAGGTTTTCCAAATATACAGATGCGGTGGCGTCAAACACTACCGCGTATGCCATATCCTGAGATTCCAGACGCTTTAACCGACGATCCACTTGAACGCCAAGCGTAGTTGCGCAAAGCAGATACTCGTCTGTTCCCGCCAGAAACTCCATATAGGCGGAACTATTCAGCATGAATTCCTGGGGCTTGTCAAAGCGGCCATACTGATACTGGAAGACAGTCTCGTGTTCCACCTCTTTCAGCGCACGTTGTATGAGCTCTAAGGTGGCACCATCAGCATGCTCCTCCGAGGGGTATCCGAGATATTTTAAAATCTGCCGAACCATGGCTTGGCTGCTGTTATCGCAATTCTTTCTCAATCACGTTCTGGATACGGGCGTATATGTCGGCGGCCACGCGGGCATTGTTCATGGTGTAAATGTGGATGCCCTCAGCATCATTGGCCAACAGCTCTAGGATCTGGTTCACGCTATAGGCTATGCCAATCTCGTACATGGCATCCCGATCGTTCTGGAAGCGCTCGAACAACACACGGAACTCGAAAGGTATGGAGGCACCGGCCATGTTCATGATTTTATTGAATTGAGCGGCGCTGGTGAGCGGCATCACCCCGGGAATAATCGGAATGGTGATACCCATTTTACGGGCTACCCGTACCAAGCGATAGAAATAGTTGTTGTCGTAGAAAAGTTGAGTGATGAGGAATGAAGCCCCGTTGTCCTGTTTGGTCTTCAAGTTGGCCAGGTCATCATAGAGACTGGTGCTTTCAATATGCCCCTCAGGATAACATGCTCCGCCGAGACAGAAGTCGTATTGGTCGCGCAAATAGGAGGTTAGTTCGGAGGCATGCTTGAAGTGACGACAGAATGAACCGGCGTAATCAGCGGGCTTGTCGCCACGTAGGGCTAAAACATTTTGCAGATTCTCCTTCTTCAAGGCTTCGGCCACCCGGTCGATGTCTGCTTTGTCGAACGCACCGCAGGTGAGATGAACCAAGGGCTCCGCCGTCGTGTTGTGTTGGATGTACGAGGCCAGATCGATGGTGTTCTGCGCAAAGTCACCCGTGGATTTGAACGTTACACTGATAAAATCCGGATGGAACTGTTCCAGTGCATCAATAGTACCAAAGATGTCGCTTATGCGGCTTGTGTTCGAATTGGGCGGGAAGACCTCAAAAGAAAAGGTTCTCTTTTTTTGCAGAATGTCGTGGATTCGCATGGACGTTGTTTTATTACAGGAAAAAAAAGCAGGGTAGGAGAACCCTGCTTTCGTTATAATAAAAAGATGGTTTAATCTAATTCAGGAAATTCAGGGAGATTGTCCTGCTTGGGCGTGTCGTTCTGCTGACGGGGTTCGCTATGGCGTGGGCCATGGTCGTTGCGGTGCTCATTGCCACGTCCGTTTCCTCTCGGGGCGCGCTCAGGGCGGCGGTCACCGTTGTGCGGAGCGCGGTCGTTGCGGCCTCTCGGGGCTCCGGTGCGCGGTCTGGACTCTGGATCCGTGTAGCCCTCGGGTTTTGGAAGTAAAACCTTGTGAGAAAGACGGAACTTGCCAGTCTTTTCATCAATCTCAATGAGTTTCACTTTGATCTTGTCCCCAACCT
>WARP01003018.1_pt1 | contig 10359 bp, 9 predicted proteins | sample 4769151 | NCBI WGS metagenome assembly WARP01 (sample SAMN08893023, study PRJNA449175) | gut metagenome | isolation source: rumen sample fed with dry roughage | host: cow | place: India: Nagpur | collected 2016 | reverse complement strand
GACCGGCTGCCTGTTGCAGATAACCGACAAAAATGTTGGCTGTATCGGCATTAATGAATTTGTTTATTAAAACATTATCCTCCCCGAATTTGGGCATGACTTTTTTTACTTCACAATGCCCGGTAGCCTGAGCGTCATTGTGTCGGGCAGCTTTTGCCGTGTTATGTGAATTGCAGTCAGTAGGTATATTTATAGGCAATTGCTTGCGCATTGGGAAGTTGGTTTTTATTTGCCGGCAAGCCACTCAATTGCAGCTTCTTCGGTATAAAAGATCTGAACTTGGTAACGAGGCTCCGAAATTCTGTTTTTGTAGGCCATTGTAAAGGCGGTGTTTTTAGGGCTTTTAACCACAAAAGCCTGACGGAAGGTGTTGAAGTTTTTCAACACCGAATCAATAACATTTTGCATTACTTCCTTGTCGTCAATGTCGAACATTGGGATTGAGTCGTTGGCAACAACCATTAACTTGAGGTCTTTAGGAGTAGATGGATCGGAAATGAGGTAGCCAAGTTGCATTGTAATGATCTCCGGAGTAATTTCGGGTCCTTCATTAAGGATGAAAATATCATAATCACCATACTTCTTTATTTTAAAATAATTTTCCATCCTCTCTTTCGTTTTGTCCGGGTTATTGCCTGTTGTACTTTGATGACCTGAATATTTCGGTGGAGTAATTTGCGCCCCAGAGGTCGTAGCGGTCAAACTGGTCCACCAGTTTCAGCTGGAAGCGGGGCCAGTTTTTCTTTTGCGGGCTACTCCAGTATACCTCCGCTATTGCACTCATCCTTGGGAAGATCCCATATTCCAGCCGTTGGCGGTGGGGAAAATACTCTGTCCACATACAGCCCTGTCCACCCAGAATATTGGAAGCCACCTCGGCCGGAGTGTTTTCGGGAACAGGCTCAAAATTGTATACATCGTCGAGTGTCACAACCCATTGTCTGTGGCATAAGGAGTCTTCATTCTCCTTTTGGGCGATATTGAAATAGCTGTGCCTCATGGGGGTAAGTATCGCCTTGTGTCCCTGTCCGGCTGCCTTGTAACCGTTTTCGGCATTCCGCCAGCTCATAACCACTGCACCTTCTACAAGGCCGTCGTCCAGCATCTCGTCCCAACCCACAAATTTGCGACCGCGTGCGTGCACCACCTCAGCAATCCTTTGGGCAAAATATTTCTGGAGGGCATTTTCGTCTTCAATTCCGTGATCTTTCATGTATTGCTGGGTTTCGGGAGATTCCTCCCACCATTTTTTTGCACATTCATCAGCCCCTATGTGAATATACTGCCCCGGGAAAACATCCATCAATTCGTTGAAGACATCTTCCAGGAAGGCAAATACCTCATCGGAAGGTGCCAGCACGTTGTTCTGCCGGTTGAAGATTCCCCAGGTGATGGCAGGCTCTTTGGGTATGTGCGGAGTGGTACTGAACTGTGGATATGTGGCAATGATTGCCATGGAATGGCCCGGAACGTCAATTTCGGGAACAATGGTGATATACCTTTGAGCAGCATATTCGATTATCTCCTTCATCTGTCCGATTGTGTAGTAACCGCCGTAACGGGTGCTGTCTACCCCTGTTCCGGGGAAAATCCCGATGATTGTTCCTGCACGCCAAGCGCCTTTCTCGTTTAGTTTTGGGTGGCTTTTGCTCTCCATCCTCCAACCCTGGTCGTCGGTAAGGTGCCAGTGGAAGTAATTCATTTTGTGCAGAGCCATGTAATCCAGGTATTGTTTGATATAATCCACAGAGTAAATGTGTCTTACTACATCCAGATGCATACCTCGGTACTCAAAGCGGGGGAAATCCAGCACGGTTATCGGGGATATTTGAAGCTCCCCGGCAAAGTTTCCTTGCCTTTGTGCTTCGACCGGTTGGGCTGTGGCTTGTGCAAAAGCTTGTGCAGAGGATTGAGAGGGTACCGGCATAAGCTGTATGAGGGTCTGCACGGCGTGGAACAGCCCGGCCGGGTTTGCGCCGGTGAGTACTATCCGCCCCTCCCGTACCTCGAGCAGGTATGCCCCGTCACGCGACAAGTCGGCAGGGTCATGGCCATAGGAGGGGAGGGATGACGATTTTGAAAGGTCTCCGATCCGTAGCTCTATAACCGATGGTTTTTTACCTTTCTTGATTTTTTTGACCAAATCAGAATCAGAGGTAACGGTTTCAATTTTCAAATTATAATACTTCCCAAGGTAATCCAGCAAGAAGTTTGCAGAGTTCATCTCTTCGCATCCGGTGGCCAACAGCAGGGTAGTGCCGGAAATGGCAGCCCCTTCCCCTTGGCGCACCTCGGCTACCTGCGGTTCCGGTATGATTGAGTGTTGCAGGTGTTTGCTTGCAGAGGGAGGGTTTACGGATGCAGTCGCAGAATAGATCATGCTCATTGTTATTGTCAGAAGAGTTGTGTATAATTTCATTCTCTTGTATTTTGTGACAGCATCCCTTGATTTCTCTATAAAGGGAATACCCCCATTGATTGTTCAATCTGGTCGGTGATCTTGTCTATTGCCTCCTGTAGTTTGCCTCCCAGCATCATTTTGTAAATGCCGGAAAGTTCGGTCTCCATCTTTAGCTGGAAATCGGTGGTGTTGAGACTGATCTCTTCCAAGCTGACTGTAATGGAGAATGTAAATGGTGAAGCTCCGTATTGTGCATAACGTACCATTTTGAAAGGCCTGCGTTCGGTGACTTCCAGACCCAGTTCAAACCCTTGTACTTTTGCAACTATAGTGTTTGGTGTACAGTTGATTTCGGCTTTGGAAGCCAGCTCGGGAGGGAGGTTTTGGGAAAAATTGGTGAGGTCGGAAAAAACCGAATACAATACCTCTGCCGGGCGGGCAATCCTGACGATCCGTCCTTCTATTTGTGTATTTGCCATATTACTGCCTCCAGGTATCCGGACGATATCGCCACTCTTCGAGGGTTTCGAGGTCGGTGTCCTTTATGTATTTGCACTCCACGGCCTCCTTTATGAGGGACTCGTAGTTGGTTAGTGTCCTCAACTCCACGTTGGAGTATTCAAAAGACCTGCGGGCCTTGTTGAAATTGTAGGAAAAGATTGCAACCATGCCAAGTACGTTTGCACCGGCATTGCTGAGGCACTCCGCCGCCGAAAGTGAGCTCTGCCCTGTGGAAATAAGGTCCTCCACCACCACCACGTTTGCCTTTGGAGGGAGCTCACCCTCTATCCGGGCCCCGGTTCCGTGGTCCTTTGGTTTGGGCCTGATGTATACAAAGGGCTTGCCAAGGACCTCGGCAACGAGGGCCCCCCATGCGATTGCGCCTGTTGCAACTCCTGCTATGACGTCGGCATGCGAGTAGTTTTGTTCGATAATGCGTGCGAGGCTCTTATATACTAGTGTTCTTGCTTTCGGGTATGAAAGGATCTTGCGGTTATCACAGTAAATGGGGGATTTCCAGCCCGATGCCCATGTGAAAGGTTTTTCTACATTGAGCATCACTGCCTTGATATCCAGTAACTGTTTCGCAATAATTTTTTCTGTTGACTCCATAAAATAAAAAAGTATCTTTGTGCAAAGATAGTAAAAACAATTCTTTTAGATGTACAACATTTTCTTCGGCAACCGGCGCCTGGCAGTATGCAGTTTCCCGGAGCAACCGTTGGATGATCCCGAAGCTGTTTATTACAGCCCAGGCTCTTTTCCCGAACTTGCTTACCTTCCCGAACTCTTCATAAGCAACACTACAATCAACACCCTCTGTATTCCCAGCAAAAACCAGGAGTCCGACTTCAAGCAGTTGTGTACACGGCTTTTCCGTATCAATGCCGGAGGAGGGCTTGTCACCAATCTCAGGGGAGAAGTTTTGCTTATCTTCCGCTACGGGAGGTGGGATTTGCCAAAAGGCACACAGGAGCCCGGCGAGGATATCAGGTATTCTGCACTGAGGGAGGTTTCCGAGGAGTGCGGCCTTGATATTAGCCAATTGGATATAGCTGAGCAGGTTTGCGATACCTACCATACTTTTCACAGGGACAACAGGTTCAACTTAAAGTTCACACGTTGGTTCCGTATGCAGTTTAACGGCGAAGATGACACCGTGGTGCCCCAAATGTCCGAGAGCATAGAGCAGGCCATATGGGTAAACCCCCGGGAGCTGGACAATTATTTGTCCAACACCTACCCGTCTATTGTTGAGGTTTTTGAAAACTCCGACCTGGCTAGAGGGACCAGTAGCGCAGCTCTTTGATTGTCTCTTTGAAGACCCCCCTTATATCTACCACAAGCCCTTTTGGGTCCAGCAGTTGTTTGAAGTCATTTTCGGTCATCTGTACATACTCCCTATGGGCAACCGCCACTATAACAGCATGATACTTGCCGGCAGGCTGGGATAACAGTTTGATCTGATACTCCTCTTCCACTGCATGAGGGTCGGCCTTGGGATCCACGACATCCACGGCTACCCTGAAACTCTGCAGCTCTTTGACAATGTCTGCTACTTTGGAATTTCGTATGTCTGATACATTTTCCTTATAGGTGACCCCCATTATGAGCACCTTTGCCCTGAGCAGAGGCAGGTCGTTGGAAAGTAGTTTCTTTACTGTCTGTTTTGCTATGTAGCCGCCCATTGAGTCGTTCACGAAACGGCCCGATGCAATCATTTGCGGATGGTACTTTAGTTCGTTGGCTTTGTGTACCATGTAGTAGGGATCTACCCCTATGCAGTGACCGCCTACAAGCCCCGGAGTGTACGGGACAAAGTTCCATTTTGTCGCAGCAGCTTTAATTACGTCGAATGTGTTTATTCCCATTCTATTGAATAGGATAGAGAGTTCGTTCATCAATGCGATGTTCACATCCCTCTGGGTGTTTTCGATTATCTTTGCTGCCTCTGCAACCCTGATGTCGGGAGCTTTGTGCACACCGGCTGTTACTACCGATTCGTATACTCTGGCGGTTACATCAAGGGACTCCTCATCGCAGGCAGAGACTATTTTTATAGTGTTCTGGAGTGAGTGTTCGGCATCGCCCGGGTTTATCCTTTCGGGTGAGTAGCCCACTTTAAAGTCGCGCCTCATCCTCAATCCCGAAACCCTCTCTAACAGGGGGACACACTCTTCGTAGGTGCAGCCGGGGTATACAGTGCTCTCGTATATTACGTAATCCCCGGGGCTCAGAACGTTTGCAACGGTTAGTGTGGCCGAAAGCAGAGGCCTGAGGTCGGGCTTGTTGTATTTGTCAATAGGGGTTGGTACGGCTATTATGAAAAAACCTGCTTCGCGAAGTTCCTCAGAGTTGGAAGTGAATACAATGTCGCGGTTTTTAAAAGACTCCTCTCCAAGTTCGTTGCTAGGGTCGATATTGTTTTGCAATAATTTGAGGTTGCGTTGGCTGATGTCGTAACCTATTACTGAAAAGTGCTTTGCAAATTCCAGGGCCAGCGGCAGTCCTACATATCCAAGACCAATTACTGCCATTTTGATCTTCTTGGAGATTAGTTGATTATACATAATCTAACGGGTTTTTCAATTTGTTGTGAGTCTCGGCAAAGATAATAGAAATCGCTTTATTTGTGTTATATTTGTGCAGATAGAATCTATATTGAATAGTCAATGGCTTGGTACGTTTTGTATACCTCTGCAAAGGCAGAGAAGAGGGTAGAGGAGAGGCTAAGGCAATCGGGGGTAGAAACTTACCTGCCGCTACATCAAACCAAAAGAAAGTGGAGCGACAGGGTAAAACTTGTGGAGCAACCTCTGTTCAGTTCGTATATTTTTGTAAAATGCAACGAACACAAGCTCAGGGAGCTTCTTTTGATATACGGGGTGTCCAGGATTGTCTACTACCTGGGCAGGCCGGCATTAGTGAGGGAGTCCGAAATTGCAGCAGTAAGGGAGTTCCTGGAGATTGCCCGAAACAGGGATCTTGTCACAAACGGGGATGAGGTGGATATCTTGTGTGGACCATTCAAAAGCAAAAGCGCAAAGGTGCTGGATGTAAACCGCAAGTTTGCTTTGCTTGTCCTGGATGAGCTGGGAGCCAAAATTTACGTATCTTTGCTGGAAATAAACAAGAAACATACAGAGTAAAATCATTACAGATGGATTACAATACTCAAAGAACAAAACTGATAATGCCCGAGTACGGCAGGCATGTACAAAAGATGATCGACTATGTTGTCGCAATTCCGGACAAGGAGAAGCGCAACGAACAAATCCGTGCCGTGGTGGGTGTGATGGGAATACTCAACCCACAGTTGCGGGATATAAACGACTTCAAACACAAGTTATGGGACCATGTTCAGATAATTTCGGACTTCGGGATAGATATCGACTCTCCTTATCCAATCCCCACACAAGAGACCTTCTCGACAAGGCCACACCCTGTTCCGCTGGACAAGAGCCCCTTAAAAGCGGCCCATTACGGTCGCAATATCCAGAACATGATAGATATGATTTCCGAAAGGCCGGATGACGAAGTCCGCAAGAGCATGGTCATGGTCCTGGCACACTATATGAGGCAGCAATATCTCATATGGAATAAGGATTCAGTTACAGAAGAGACTATCTTCAAGGATATAAAAACCCTTTCGGGTGGCAGGATCACTATTCCGGAGGATTATCATCTATCACCTTTGCAACACACTCCTGTACAGCCGGGAACACACACCCAGCACAGCACCCAACAGGGACACAGGCAAAATTTCAGGCAAGGTAAGAAGAAGATTAATAAAAGAAAAAACCAGTAAAAAGAGATATTTTTTTAAATAGGTCAATATGGCATTATTCAGGGTAGAGGGAGGGCACCGTTTAAAGGGCCAGCTTACTCCGCAGGGTGCAAAAAACGAAGCTTTACAGATATTATCGGCAGTTATCCTTACCTCGGGAAGGGTGGTTGTACACAATGTGCCGGATATACTTGACGTTCGCAAGCTCATCGAGTTGCTTCAACGGCTTGGGGTAAAGGCTGTTAACCTTGGTACAAACAATTGTGTTTCCCAAGGTTGTATATCGCACAGCTGGGAGTTTTGTGCAGATGATGTGGATATGGACTTTGTCCGGACTTCTGAATTTTGCACTCTCTCGTCATCCTTAAGAGGTTCTGTAATGCTTGTGGGTCCCCTGCTCAGCCGTTTCGGGTATGCCAACATGCCAAAACCAGGAGGAGACAAGATTGGCCGCAGGAGGTTGGACACACACCTGATCGGGTTGGAAAAGCTTGGTGCAAAATTGGTTTTTGACGGAGGGCTCTCTTCAATCGAGCTGAGTGCTGCCCGTTTGAATGGTTGCTACATGTTACTTGATGAGGCTTCGGTTACCGGCACTGCAAATATTGTGATGGCAGCAGTACTTGCAAAGGGGAAGACTACAATTTACAATGCTGCCTGCGAACCTTACCTGCAGCAGTTATGCAAGATGCTCAACAGGATGGGTGCAAAGATTACCGGAATTGGCTCCAATTTGCTCGAAATCGAGGGGGTGGAGTCACTTGGTGGTACCGAACATACAATCTTGCCCGATATGATTGAGGTTGGTAGTTTCATTGGAATGGCGGCAATGACTGCCAGTGAGATCACCATCAAGAATGTGGCTTATGACCAGTTGGGTATTATTCCCGACCAGTTCCGCAGGCTGGGCATCACAGTAGAGAGAAGGGGAGATGATATATTTATCCCAACCCATGAGCATTATGAAATTGAGAGTTTCATGGATGGTTCAATCATGACAATAGCCGATGCTCCCTGGCCCGGACTGACCCCGGACCTGCTATCGGTGTTGCTTGTTACTGCCACACAGGCAAAGGGTTCTGTGCTGATCCACCAAAAGATGTTCGAAAGCCGTCTTTTCTTTGTGGACAAATTAATAGATATGGGTGCCCAGATAATACTCTGCGATCCTCACAGGGCCACGATAATTGGTCATAACCGGGAGTTTTGCCTGCGGGCAACCAGGATGGTCTCTCCAGATATACGAGCAGGAATAGCTCTGCTGATAGCGGCGATGAGTGCTGCGGGTGTGAGTACAATCGACAATATCGAACAGATTGACAGAGGGTACCAAAACATTGACACCAGGCTTAATGCGCTTGGTGCAAAAATCGAACGTTTGTAAAACCTTTTATTATTTCGACTTAATGGCTCCCCGTAAGAAAAAGAACAATGCAGAGACTGCTCCTCCTCCTAAAGGGATGGAGGCGGTCAAGTTGCTTGCCGGTTTGTTTTTCGCAGCCCTCTCTGTATATACTGCCGTTGCACTTGTCTCCTATTTATTTACTTGGGCCGAGGATCAATCCCTTCTTTCGAGGCCGGATGTTTGGAGTGCGATAGTTCCGGTCGAAAATGGTGCAGGGAAGGTTGGTTTCTTTTGGGCCAATTTCTTGCTGTCTAAACTGTTTGGTTTAGGTGCGTTTGTTTTTCCGGTCTTCTTTGGGGCGATTGCAGGCTACTGTCTTAAAATAAAAAACTTCAATTTATTGAAACTGCTCTACCTCACCTTTTATGGTGCGATCATAATCTCTCTGCTTTTTTCCTTTATTTTTGGTTTTACCCGGTTCGATGACTGGTTCGGGAATGGTGCCGGCGGCTCCTACGGATACTTTGTGAACGAGTGGCTGATAGCTATGTTGGGTATTCCTGGTGCAGGGTCTTTGGTTTTTGTTTTTTTCGTGGGTTGGCTGGTGTTGCTGAATAAAAACGTTGTACACTGGATCAACAGTGGTGTTTACTCGATTTTCCACCGTAAACCCAAGGCGAGTCCTTCTGACGATGCGACACCGCCGGAAGAGGAAATTACCGGTACAGAGGTTAAGATTACCGGGCCTGTCGTTGATTCTCCGTTTGTGGCTCCGGCACAGGTTACGGGAGGTAAAGAGGGGGATGGTGTTCCTGCAGGGATGTTTGTGAAGGAGGTACCTTTTGAGATTGAGGAGAGGGAAGTAGATGAGAGTGTGACCGAACCTGACTCTGCAAGTGTCTTGGGTAGTGAAGGGGACAATGAGGATGCTGTTGCCGGGGGTGCCGAAGGTCCTCTGCTCATAATTGAGGAGCAGGATAATGTAGATGATGAGGATTTCATGAAGGATATTCCTCCGGGATCGCTGGATACTTTGTTTGACCCGCGGTTGGATCTGCCTAGGTACAAAGCTCCGGGGATTGATCTTTTGAATGATTACAAAGATAAGATTTACAAGGTGCCAAATGAGGAGCTGGAGAGAAACAACCGCAAGATTGTGAAAACTCTGAGCGATTACAAGATTTCGGTGGAGAGGATTTACGCGAGGACAGGTCCCACTGTAACCCTTTATGAGATAGTTCCCAGCGCAGGGGTGAGAATATCCCAGATCAAACGTCTGGAAGATGATATTGCATTGTCGCTTGCTGCTCGTGGTGTCCGAATCATTGCACCGATACCGGGGACAAACGCCGTGGGAATAGAGGTGGCCAACAGCAAACCGAGTGTGGTTCCAATGAAGTCCCTGTTAGAGGAGCCCAAATTCCGCAACGCTGACTACGATCTTCCTGTGGTGATCGGCCGTACAATCTCCAACGAGCCTATGATGTTCGACCTTGCCAAGATGCCGCACCTTTTGGTGGCGGGTGCTACTGGGCAGGGTAAATCGGTAGGTCTCAACGCAATCATAACTTCTCTGCTTTACACTAAGCACCCTTCGGAGATGAAGATGGTGCTGATTGATCCCAAAAAGGTTGAGCTCTCACTTTATTCAAAAATTGAGAAGCATTTCCTGGCAAAACTTCCCGATTCGGATGATGCGATTATTACGGATACCCAAAAGGTTGTGTACACTCTCAAATCCCTTACCATTGAGATGGATGCACGGTATGACTTACTAAAGATTGCGCATGTCCGCACAGTCAAGGAGTATAATGAGAAGTTCCTTTCACGCAGGTTGAACCCTCTCAAAGGGCATCGTTACATGCATTATATAGTGGTGGTTATTGATGAATATGCCGACCTGTTGATGACGGCTGGTCGCGAAATCGAGGAGCCTATTGTTCGTTTGGCGCAGTTGGCGAGGGCAATCGGTATCCACCTGGTGATTGCAACCCAGAGGCCTACTGCAAATATCATCACCGGTCTTATCAAAGCCAACTTCCCTGCAAGGATTGCGTTCAGGGTAATTTCTAACATCGATTCGAGGACTATACTTGAGACTACCGGTGCCAACCAACTGGTGGGCAGGGGAGACATGCTTATCTCGGTGGGAGGCGAAATTACCCGTGTTCAGTGTGCTTTCATTGATACGCCTGAGGTCGAGCGGATTACTGCATTTATTGGAGATCAGCATGGTTATAGCTCTGCACATTACCTTCCTGAATACACTGGTGAGGAGGGCGAGAATTCCGGTATTGGTGAGGTGGACCTTGGTCGCAGGGATAA
>WARP01002968.1_pt1 | contig 10373 bp, 10 predicted proteins | sample 4769151 | NCBI WGS metagenome assembly WARP01 (sample SAMN08893023, study PRJNA449175) | gut metagenome | isolation source: rumen sample fed with dry roughage | host: cow | place: India: Nagpur | collected 2016 | reverse complement strand
AGAACTTGTTGCAGTGGCTTGTTACAGGTAGATATCAAGAGCCTTTACTGTAGCAGACTTTCCGACACTCGGTGATTAAGCAGGATCCTCGTGCTCAAAAACGGTATATGATGAATTCAGCAGAAGGGCATCACAACGTCGATGCAATGCTTGGAATAGGGATATCAGGAATACTTCCGCAAAAAAATCATTTTGTACAAATTACTCTGTTATTTAAAGAGATGTTTCAAGAAAAAAGTGCAATAAATAGTGATGGCGTAGCATATATTCTATTATAATATAAATATATATTTAATTTTTCGTAATTATTCCTGTACTTCTAGACAATAATTTAAAAAGTTGTTTTATACAAAGAATAGTTGTATATTTCATGGATTTCTACGTTTCTTGGCTTAGAATAACAGTAGAGAAGCAGTTCCAAGGAGAAAATCTTTGATGAGAGCAAACCAACAAATCGATCCAACAACCTTAAGAATCACCGACATGCGATTTGCAGATATCATCGACGCACCGAAACGATGCACCTTGATGAAAATCATGACAAATCAGGGCATTGAGGGATACGGGGAAGTTCGCGATGCAGCCAGCAAGACCTATGCACTTATGCTCAAGAGCAGAATCATTGGCGAGAATCCCTGCAACGTAGGGAAAATTTTTCGAAAAATCAAACAATTCGGAGGTCACTCTCGTCAAGGAGGAGGAGTCTCGGGCATCGAAATTGCACTTTGGGATATTGTAGGCAAAGTCTATCAAGTCCCACTCTATCAATTGCTCGGAGGTAAATATCGAGACAAGATACGCCTCTATTGTGATACCGATGTCGAAGGTCGACAGAGCGGACTTGAAATGGGAGAGGCTCTGAAGGAACGGATGGAAATGGGATTCACGTTCCTTAAAATGGATCTTGGCATCGGGATGTTGCTAGGCAAAGAAGGCATGCTAACAGCTCCATTGGGCTTACTTGAGGAGATGAAGACCTATGCCCCTCATGTCCTGAATGCTCAAGGAGGCTCCGTTACTGCGGACATGGTAAGCCATCAGAAGAGTTATGCCCTTGCCACCACAGCCCATCCATTTACGGGGATCCACCTCACAGAGAAAGGACTGGATTACCTGGAAACGTATATTTCCGATGTCAGGTCGGTAATCGGATATGACATTCCACTGGCTGTAGACCACTTTGGACACGTTGGGGTCGAGGACGGCATACGGTTTGCCAGGAGGATGGAAAAATATAATCTTGCTTGGATTGAGGATATGGTTCCCTGGATGTACACCGACCAATATAAGCGCCTAAAGGATGCAACAACCATTCCAATATGTACAGGAGAAGATATCTATCTCGCTGAAAACTTCAAACCTTTGTTGGAATCGCATGCAGTCTCGGTCATCCACCCAGACATTTTAACCTGCGGTGGAGCCGCAGAATTGAAGAAAATTGCCGATATGGCCGATGATGCGGGAATTGCAGTAGCAATTCATATGGCGGAAAGTCCAATCGCTTGCATGGCAGCGGTACATGTTGCAGCAGCAATCCACAATGTCATGGCGCTGGAGTTCCATTCTGTTGATGTTCCGTGGTGGAAGGATATCGTCATCGGCCTTGATGAACCGCTCATCCATGATGGATTCATCAAGGTTCCTGAGAAACCGGGACTCGGCATCGAGGCATTGAATGATCCGGTCATTCAAGCGCATCTCAACCCCAAAATTCCCGGTTTATGGGAAAGCACTGATGAATGGAACCAGGAGTTCTCGAACGACAGACTCTGGAGCTAAAAGCTCCAATACTATAAGGATGGGTACAAAATTATGATTTTCACCACACGAGAGGAGTTGATTTCCATAACCCCCCAATGGAAAGGAGAACGATTTGCCGATGGGAGGCCCAAGGTAGCGGACCGCTATTTGGAGGCTTTACGACAGATGACCTTGGAGGAGTTGTGGAAAGTCATCTTCGTCAAGGGGTATGAAAACCAGTTCATTGCGATGAAGTCACTCCACCCGGAATTCAAGGAGTCCGGAGATGTCAATTGCAAACTTGTCGGAAGAGCGGTAACCGCAATGTATGCCCCTTCCCGGCCGGACTATCATGAAGCTTCCCTCACCCTTGCGCAACAGAAGGGACTGTCCGGTACGCCGAACCAATGGGTTATCGACAGCCTCACAGAGGGGGACGTGATTGTCATAGACATGTTTGACAAAATCTACAAGGGAACTTTCGTAGGCGGAAATTTACTCACTGCCATCAAAACAAAAACAATTCGTGGTGGTGCTGTAATCTGGGGCGGCATACGAGATGTTGAACAAATGCAGAAGGTTCCCGATGTACAAGTGTACTACCGAGGCATCGATCCAACTCCAATCAGGGATTTTTCCATGCTTCAGATGAATGGCGCCATCAGGCTTGGTCAGGGGCGGGAAGCTGCCATCTGCCTCCCCGGGGATATCGTGTACGGGTGTAGTGGCGGAGTACTCTTCATTCCTCCACACCTGGTAGCATCTGTAGTCGACGGAGCGTTCAAGACGCAGATCAAGGATCTTTTCGGATTTGAGATGATTTCCCTGAATCGATTCACTACCGCACAAATTGATAAACATGTCTGGACAAAGGAAATGCTCGATCAATTGTTCGAGTTCATCCAAACCGACCCAAGAGGAGAAGCTTACCGTGGAATCGATTGGTCGGAAGAGTATTCTTTGGCAAATGACCTGACCGCGCATAGTGGCCAGAGTGCATTATAAACCGTTAATTCATTGTTCCAAAAAAAGGAGGAAAACATGAAAATGGTAAAACGTATCGTATTGGCTCTGCTGGTGCTCCTGCTCACATCATCGTTGTTCGCAGCCGGACAAGCAGAGAGTGTTGGAAAGCCTGTCGTCCTGAAAGTCAGCATGGCAGAAACCTCGACAGATATCAAAGCTGATATCATCAAGAATATGGCAGCCGAGGTTGAGAGTGGCACCAACGGAAGAATCAAGTTCGAAATCTACTACAGCAACGAACTGGGTTCCCTGGCGGACGTCACAGAACAGATGGTCATGGGTGGCAATATCCTGGCAGGAACCTCCGGTGACTTCTATGCAAACTATGGTAGTGCAGACATCATGGCTACCGCACTCCAGTATGCCCTGCCTACTCCAGATGCTGTTCAGAAATTCAACGATTCCCCTCTTTTCCAGAAGATGGCCAACGACATTGAGAAGACCTCGGGATTGAAAATGCTTTGCATGAACTGGGCTGCCGCTCCTAGAAGCGTCATGTCCACAAAACCGATCAACAGCGTTGCAGACTTAAAGAATCTCAAGATTCGTGTACCTGGTGCTGCAGCAGCCTCCTTTTTCCAAGCTCTGGGAGCCGCCACCGAATCGATGCCCTTCAGCGAAATCTACACTGCTATGAGCCAGGGAATCCTTGAAGCTTGCGAAGCACCGTTGAGCACTCTCAACTCCTATAGTCTTCATGAAGTTGCAAAGTACATCTACCTCTCCGAACACTCTCTTGCACCATCCTGTTGGGCAATGAGTGCAGCAATTTTCAACAGCCTCTCCGCTGATGACCAGAAGGTGCTCCAGAATACCATGGTCAAGTACGGAAAGATTTTCACCCAGAAGGGTTTGGAAACTCAGGCTTCATACCGCAAGAAGATGGAAGAAGCAGGTGTCAAGTTTGTCAAGCCCTCTGCTGCTGATGTCGAAACACTGAAAGAGGCAGGAAAAGCCAGCTTTGCAGTGTTCCCGAACATGACTGCCGGGCTCTTCGACCAGATTTCTGCAATAATCTACTGACCTATGGCAAGACCCTCCTTCCGATGGGACAACCATCGGAAGGGAGGCCCTCTCTCCATTTTACACAAAACAGGAATGAGTAAATGAAAAAGAAACTTCTTTGGTTGATACTCCACATAGAGGAAATCATCTCAGCCATCGGCCTCTCGGGAATGCTGCTGTTCACCATCTTCAATGTGGTAATGCGCTACGCATTCGACAGCCCAAAAGGCTGGGCAACAGAACTTGCAGTCATCTGTTTGGTCTGGGCCACCTTTCCCGGAGCCGCTGCCTGTCACAAGAAGAATCTCCATTATGGAATGGATTTCCTCGTCAACCGACTATCACAGAACAAGCAGTACCACCTTCGCCAAGCTCTCATGGGAGTGAACGTAATTCTCTTCGCAACGCTGGCTTTTGTGGCCATCGCCTTCACCATTAAAACCACCAAGACTACGGCATTTTTCATGGTATCCTACCGATTCATCAACAGCGCAACCATAGTCGGGTTCGCCAGTATGACCATCTATTCGCTCTACTTCTTCATAAAGAGTATCAAGGACCCTGACTATTTCAAGCAATTCTACGCAAACGCTTATCAAGAAACCGACGACATGAAAGTCGAACTACAAGGAGACCAAGCATGAATCTTATACCATTATCCATCCTTGCCATCAGCTTCATGCTTGGCTTCCCCTGCGCTTTCGCCCTGATCATTTCGGTCATCCCCTACTTCATCCTCGATCCCTATATTTCAATCAACGTCATCATACAGCGGCTCGTCTCCTCTTCAGAGAGTATCTCCTTGATGGCCGTTCCCTTCTTCATCACCGCAGGAACCATCATGAACTACTCCGGAATTTCCGGGAAACTCATGTCCCTGGCCGATGCTCTGGTAGGACACCTTACCGGTGGTCTGGGACATGTCAATGTCCTCCTTTCCACCTTGATGGGAGGCATCTCGGGCAGCGGTGCCGCCGATGCTGCAATGGAATGCAAACTCCTTGTACCCGAAATGGAGAAACGGGGATATGACAAAGGATTCAGCGCTGCAGTGACTGCAGCTTCCGCGTGCATAACTCCGATCATACCTCCCGGAGTTGGGTTGGTCGTCTTTGCCTTTGTCTGTGAAGTTTCCCTTGGAAAGCTGATGAGTGCCGGATATATCCCCGGTTTGATGATGATGGTTGGCATGATGATCTTGGTTGCCATTATCAGCCGCAAACGAGGATACAAGCCATCAAGAGCAAAACGGGCAACCTTCAAGGAGATTGCAACGCTGACCAGGCAGTCCAGTTGGGCTCTTTTCCTTCCCTTCGGATTGATCATGGGCCTTCGTTTCGGAATGTTCACCGCCACCGAAGGCGGAGCCATGATGGCGCTCTACTCCTTGCTCATCGGAAAATTTGTGTATAAGGAATTGAAGTTCCGCGACCTTCCCAAGATTCTCTATGAGTCGGTATTGAGCATGGCAGCGGTCATGCTGGTCCTCACCGCAGCCAATGTGTTCAGCTATTATTTGAGCTGGGAAAGAATTCCTCAAGCCCTCAGTGCCTCACTCATTGAAATCAGCAAGAACAAATATCTCTTCCTGTTATTCGTCAATGTACTCCTGCTGATTCTTGGAATGTTCCTTGACGGCATGGCTACCATGATTATCCTAGCCCCACTCTTGGCACCGGTTGCGACTGCTCTGGGTATTGATTTGGTCCATTTTGGCCTGGTTATGTGCCTCAACTGCGCCATCGGAGCTATCACCCCGCCATTTGGCACCTATATCTTCCTTGTCTCAGGGACGGTCAAGGTGAAGACCGACCTCCTTGTCAAGGAACTGCTCCCATTCATCGGCGTCTGTATCGTGGTTTTGATTTTGATAAGCTATATCCCATGGTTTACCATGGTGATACCCAATCTTCTCTTCTAAAGGACGGCTTGAAATGTTTGACACTGACTTTATCCGCTCCATTTGTAGTCTTGAGGGAAGAAACGCGATTGTAACCGGTGGAAACCAAGGAATTGGCAAGGGCATAGCTACTGCCCTTGCCAAGCTGGGAGCCCATGTCACCATAGTAGGGAGAAACACTCGAACCCTGGAGGAGACGTTAAAACAGCTTCCAGGAGAGAGCCACGAAGCCTATACCCTTGATGTTTCAGACCGCAAGGAAGTAAACGCATTCTTTCAAACCTACCAAGAACAACATGGAAGCCTCGACATCTACATCAACAATGCAGCGTACTCAGTCCATGCCACCTTGGAAGAAACAAAACAGGATGATATCGATGGGCTGTTGGATACAAACCTCAAAGGTGCCCTCTGCTGTCTACAACAGGCAGCAAAAATTATGAAGGCGCAGAGAAATGGCTCTATCGTGGTTATCACCTCAGTCAACGGGCTGAATCCGCACCCAACACAGGCCATGTATTCAGTTACGAAGTTCGCCTTGGAAGGAGCAGTAAAAGCCCTCGCATCCTCTCTTGGTCCTTACCATGTGCGGGTCAATAGTTGTGCACCTGGTGCCATTGATACTCCGATCAACGCACAGGCATTCAACACTCCCGGATTCAAGGAGGAATTTAATAAGAAGGTAGCACTCAGACGAATCGGAACCATAGAGGAAATCGGGGAAGCTGTTGCCCTGCTTGCAGGTGACGCCTTCCGATACATGACCGGGGCCACCGTCGTCATCGACGGAGGACTGATGCTTAAACAGGTTCCCTGATGCTTAGTACGATTATTCAGGAAACACAACCCAAGGTCGGGGAGCTCTTTTTCTGGTGGCTAGGACAGAGCGGCTTTGTCTTGAAGACAGACTCGCTCAGCATTGTCCTTGACCCCTATCTTTCAAACACCTTGGAACAGGCAACCAAGGAGCAGGCTTGGAAACGCCACATCCGCATGATGGACATCCCGATCGAACCAGACGGACTCTCCGGCGTTGATTACCTCGTCATCTCCCATGGGCATCGTGATCATTATGACCAGGCAACAGTCAGAGGAATCCTCTCATCCAATCCTGCATGCACCGTCATCGCTCCCAAAGCTCTCGCCAGAAAAATCCAGACGGAACAAACCTGCAGGCTCATCAGCCTCGATGACGGCCAGCATTGGGATGAGAAAGGCTTGAACATCAGCGCCATCCGGGCAAAGCATAACACCTACGACGAGCGTGATGAAACAGGGTACCCTTACCTAAGTTACGCCATCCGGCTTTCCTCCCATTCACTCTTCTTCGCAGGGGATACCATCCCTCATCCCCCGCTGCAATCGTTCCTATCCAACATCAAGCCGGAGATGGCTTTCCTACCCATCAATGGCTACACCCAGGAGCTGATTGAGAAAGGATTTGCATCGAATCTTACCTATAAAGAAGCCATAGAACTCGCACTTACAACAAACGTAGGAATCACGATTCCCTGCCATTACGATATGTTCACTATCAACACGGAACAGGTTGGCCGGTTCGTCAACGAGGCAAACAAGCAAGGTCTTTCGTATCTGATTCCCACCGTGTACGATACGTATATTCTGGAACAAGGAGGCACCGTCAGATGGATATCGCACTGAACTTTTTTGGGGACCATCACGCCCCGTTGAAGGCCATTGCACGGCAGCTGGGCATCACCAAGGCAGTCTGTACTGTCCCTCTCCATGCAAAGCAGAGTACCTCCATCGAAAGTTGGCATACCTTGGCTTTGCGATCGCAGATGCTTGAGATGAAACAATATGGCATGGAGATTGCGGTCCTGGAAGGAATCAAGTTCATCGATGCTGCGAAATTGGGAACCAAGGACGCCGATCAGGCCATCGACAACTTTTGTACGTTGCTCAAGAATATGCACCAACTCGGCATCAAGACAGTCTGTTACAACTGGATGCCGATTTTCGGTTGGTTTAGAACCCACCTTGAGGTACCTGTCCGCGGAGGAGCCTTGGCCACAGCCTTTTCACTCGATGCTGTAAAGGATCTAGAGGACACCTCCGCTGGAAAAGTAAAAGCAGAGGACCTATGGAAGAACCTCGAATACTTTCTGAGCCGTGTGGTTCCTGTTGCACAAACCTACAAGATTCAACTGGCATTACACCCGGATGATCCTCCGGTAGGAGAAATTGCCGGTGTTGAACGGATACTCACCAGCAGCGACGCGATGATGAAAGCAATTGACTTGGTTCCCAGCGAATTCAACGGCATAGCCTTTTGCCAAGGCACGTTTGCAACGATGGGTTGTGATGTTCCCAAAGAAATCAGAAGATTCGACAAGCGCATCCATTTTGCACACTTCAGGGACATCCAAGGAAGTGCAGAACAATTCGTCGAGTGTTTTGCCGATGACGGTATCACCGATATGGAAGAAGCCATCGAAAGCTACTACGACATCGGGTTCAAGGGAGTCATCCGACCTGACCATACCCCGACCTTCATCGGGGAAAGCAATCAAATGCCTGGATACGGCATTCTGGGCAATCTCTTTACCATCGGCTACCTTAGGGGCCTGATGGAAGCCAAGGAAAAACAAACCATACGGGAGCATCAACGCTTATGATCTCAGTACAGAATACCTACGATTTTTCCATCGACGAAATTCTCAGTGCAGTCTTCATTGAGACCCAACGGGATTGGAAGTTGAGCAACCTCTGTTTCATGGATCGTTGGATTCTCTGTTATTCGGTCGATGGGGAGGTTACCTATACCATTGATAATCAGTACAAGATGATCAGGAAAGGAGATATTCTGTTCATACCTCCCGGAAAATCCCGTTCGGCCACCACAAGTTCCTTCAGTCCTTGGAAATTTATTGTCATCAAGTTCTGTCTTTCCCATGTAAATGACGAGACCAAGGCAATCCTTGACGCCATCCCAAACATCCTCCAGCTGCCCAACCATCCAATAGTCCAGGGATTCAAGGAAATTGAACTAGCCTGGAGAACAAAGAAACCCGGGTATATCCTGAAATGCAAAGGACTGCTTTATTCCATCATGTATCAGCTTTTCAGTAAAATAGCCGGGAATATGGAGCATTCAAAATACTCCAAAGTACTATCCAATGTGCTTTCTATCATCGGGAGCAATGTACAAGAGAACTATTCGGTCCAGGAACTTGCAAATATGGTTGATCTCTCGCCCTCTTACTTCAGGACAATCTTCAAACAGTTCACAGGATTCTCTCCAGTCCAATACCAAAACTATATCAAAATGCACCATGCCTACGACCTGCTTACTTGCGAGCACTACACCATCAGCGAAGTTGCCGACCGGGTTGGCATCAATGATGAGTTTTACTTCAGTCGGCTCTTCAAGCAGGTCATAGGCACACCCCCATCCCAGGTAAACCGATGAACAAAGATGATTACAAAGCTCTATCCCATCTTGCGACACGCGCCCAACATGTCATGGAAGCCAATATTCTCCCCTTCTGGAAAGAAAAGCTCTTTAATGTGCAGACCCAAACATTTTACTCCTACATTGATCAGCATGGGAGACCCGACGCAACACGCCCGTTGAACGCCATTCTCTTGACCCGGATGCTCTGGGCCTACAGTGCCGTCTACGAGCAGTCCGGGGACACGGACTGTCTTCAACTTGCCGATGCTGCTTATAAAATCCTGCTCAATTCGTTCAGGGATCCTCTCTACGGGGGTATCTTCTACCAGATACATGCCGATTGCACACCTCTGGTTCTGCAAAAACGAATCTTTGCCCAGGCATTCTTCATCATCGCTTTCGCCCGATATGCAAAGGCTTCAGGAAACAATGAAGCGCTCTTGGAAGCGAGGAACACCCACGACCTGATTCTTCAGCATGCACAGACAGTGAGAGGCGGTTTCACCGACACCCTCACTCGTAACTGGCGTAATGAAGCGGATGAACACATCTGGTGGATGAACAGTCAAGGAGCGCCATTCATCTTTAACAGCCAATTGCACATGCTTGAGGCAGCAATTGAACTGCAAGAAGCAGCCCCGAGCGAAGCAGGAGCCCATCAGATCAAGGACCAGATATCCTTCATTCTCGACAAGTTCCTCGACCGTAGAAACAATCATCTGTTTGTGTCAATCTCGGACACAGCGAAGCCGATCGATGAAACGATAATTGTTTCCAACGAACTGGAGACAGCCTACCTGCTCAGACGGGCGGCAATGTTTTGTGGAGACACGCAGAGAGTCGAACACCTGTGTACTACATTAGTAAGGAATGTGATGCTTCTAGCACAGGACAAGACGCATGGAGGGCTCTTTTTTTCTTCGCATGCGCAGCAAGGCCTGAATCGTTGCAAGGTTTGGTATGTCCATGCAGAAGCAATGGTAGCTCTCATGGATGCCTATGCGGCAACAAAAGAAAGCTGCTTCCTTCACTGGGCTATGGATCTTTGGAAGTTTATCGAAGAACATCTGGTAGACTGGGAAGGTGGTGAATGGTTTTCCTCTGCAGAAAACCCTTACACCGATGAAGTGAGCATCCAACAACAGAGGCTAAGGGACAACAGAACCGGAAAGGAGAAAGCCAGCGCATACAAATGCCCATACCATACGGTACGAGCCTGCCTGGAGATCAATCGACGAGTGAGCCAGCTGACCACGCCTTCCCAATCATAACCACCCTTCCAAA
>WARP01000763.1_pt1 | contig 10380 bp, 11 predicted proteins | sample 4769151 | NCBI WGS metagenome assembly WARP01 (sample SAMN08893023, study PRJNA449175) | gut metagenome | isolation source: rumen sample fed with dry roughage | host: cow | place: India: Nagpur | collected 2016 | reverse complement strand
AGGGAGCTAAAAATCAGCCAGATCAGGAACACAGGCTGTTTAACCATACGCTTAAAAATCTGGGAAATATGCTGCAAATCACCCGACCACCACATAAACAGGGTTAGAAAAGGCAGCGTGGCCAGCATGCGCCAGGCAAAAGTCTGTTCGCTGTCCAAAGGTTTTAAAAATTGCGTATAAAAATACAACACCCCAAAAGTAACGGATGCCAATACTGACAAAGCCAAGCCTTTATACATCTTTTACCTCAAGGGGATTATTCATTTCATGACTTTGCGAAACCATCCAAAATACTGGATCATTCAACTTTAAAATCGGAGCTATCTTAACAAATAAAAAACCATGCCTAAGCATGGTTTTGAACTTTTGTTAAAGTATGTAGTATGTTACCTGATCGTCTGCTTGGTATGAATCACATCACCCACGTCATAGCCCAACGACTTGGCATATTCCAAATATTCGTTGACGACTGCCTGATCAGGTTGTGGAGTACGGGACAATACCCACATGTATTTGCGGCGTGGTTCCCCCACTAATACCGTCTGATAATTCTCATCAAGCTTAAGCACCCAATAATCCCCTCGACCGAAGGGTAACCAGCGAATCGCCTCAGGCAAGAAACTGACTTTTAATTTGCTATTAAAAGGTGCATTTTCAATAAATGCCTCTCCACTCGACTGGGTGAGGTTACCCTCTTTGGTATAGCAGCGGTTATCTACAACCACATTGCCGTTCTCGTTCAGGGTATAGGTCGCGGTGACATCACGATCACACTTATTTTGAAAATACAGCGGCTTGCGAGCCACTTCATACCAGACACCCAGATATTTATCCAGCTCAACCTTTTCCACCGTTTGTAGTGGCTTGGTTTGCGCATATGCCATTGTCGCCATACCCAAACCCAGCAATACAGCTCCACCGACGGCAATTTTAGCCAGTTTATAGCCCGCTTTTGGAAGATTATCGCCTGTCATAAAAGTACCTTTCAGTCAAAATTTTAAATTCTTTAAGTGCTTACACATTTAAAAATAACGACTCCAACCCCACCATACTGTAGCGTTATGTAAGGTCTGTTGACATTTCATATATGGATTGCCAACAGACCTTAATTATTTTGCAATGAAAATCATCAAGCTAACTCAGCATCTGTGCCTTCAGACGAACTATTTCATCACGCAGTCGCGCTGCCTGTTCAAACTGCAATTCTTTCGAAGCTTTGAGCATCTCTTTTTCCAGTTTGGACAAATGTTTTGCCAGCAATTTAGGGTCTGCCAAAATGTGACGTTCATCAGCACTTAAGGCACGTGCCTGATCCGAAATCTTCTCATCAATTTGATCATCAGTCAGCACTTCACCGGTATCGATATCCTGGTTATTTTGACGTTTGGTACTTCTTGGAATAATCCCATGCAGCTCATTAAACTCGATCTGTTTGGCTCGGCGGCGCTCAGTTTCATCCATGGCTTTTTGCATGGAGTCGGTAATGCGATCTGCATACAGAATGGCTTTACCATTCACGTTACGTGCAGCACGACCAATGGTTTGGATCAATGAACGTTCCGAGCGCAAGAAGCCTTCTTTATCGGCGTCCAGAATGGCCACAAGGGACACTTCCGGCATATCCAGACCTTCCCGCAGCAGGTTAATACCGACCAGCACATCATGCACACCGCTACGCAGCTCATGGATAATCTTGGTTCGTTCCACGGTATCAATGTCTGAATGCAGATAAGCCACCTTGACCCCGTATTCTTTTAAATACGAAGTTAAGTCTTCCGCCATTCGTTTGGTCAAGGTCGTAACCAGAACACGTTCATCCAGTTCCTTACGGATATTGATTTCCGAAAGCACATCATCGACCTGAGTCAGCACGGGACGAATTTCGATTTCAGGATCGACCAGTCCAGTTGGACGAACCACCTGCTCGGCAATCTGCTGCGCTTTTTCCAGCTCATATTTTGCCGGTGTGGCACTGACATAAATCGTGGATGGAATAATACGTTCCCATTCTTCAAACTGCATCGGACGGTTATCTAACGCACTCGGCAAACGGAAACCATAATTGACCAGATTTTCCTTACGTGAACGGTCACCCTTATACATGGCACCAATTTGCGGCACCGTGACATGCGATTCATCAATAATCAGCAAGGCATCATCGGGAATATAGTCAAATAAGGTCGGTGGTGCCTCACCTGCCGGTCGACCGGACAAATGACGTGAATAGTTTTCGATGCCGTTGGTATAGCCCAATTGCTGCATCATTTCCAAGTCATAGCGGGTACGCTGTTCAATGCGCTGTGCTTCCAGCAATTTATCATGCGCGCGAAAGAAACCCAGACGCTCCTGAAGTTCTTCACGAATGGTACCAATGGCACGCTGTAAATTATCCTTCGGAGTAACATAATGACTTTTAGGATAAATGGTCACGCGTGGAACTTTACGCACCATTTTTCCGGTTAAGGGATCAAACCAGCGAATGGAATCGACTTCATCATCAAACAGTTCAATGCGGATGGCATCCTGATCCGACTCAGCCGGAAAAATATCAATAATTTCACCACGGATACGGTAAGTACCACGCAAAAATTCCAGTTCGTTACGGCTATATTGCATTTCTACCAGACGGCGAATAATGTCATCACGGCTGATCCGGTCGCCCTGCACAATATGCAGCAACATGCTCATATAGGCATTCGGATCACCCAGACCATAAATGGCAGACACCGACGCGACAATGATGGCATCACGGCGTTCCAGTAATGACCGCGTTGCCGAAAGACGCATCTGGTCTATATGGTCATTAATCGCCGAGTCTTTTTCAATAAAGGTATCGGAAGATGGCACATACGCTTCAGGCTGATAATAGTCGTAATAGCTGACGAAATATTCAACCGCATTATTCGGGAAAAATGACTTGAACTCGCCATACAGCTGTGCAGCCAAGGTTTTGTTATGTGCCATAACGATGGTAGGACGCTGTAACTGGGAAATCACATTGGCCATGGTATAGGTTTTACCTGAACCGGTTACCCCAAGTAACAACTGGTCGTGATAGCCTTTTTGAATACCTTTGACTAATTTTTCAATGGCTTGTGGCTGATCCCCCGCAGGCTGATAGCTGGTCACTAATTCAAAAGGTTGATGACTATCCGACATATTATTCAGCTTCTATACACTAATGCAGTTTGAATGATATGAGGGTTAAAGCTCAACATTCAATATCAATCTCCTGATATTTAGCGAGGGACTTATATAAAGAAAATTCCAACATTTTTGTCTTGACCGCATGTGCATTCAATAGCAACATGAGACAAAGCCTCATGATCACAATAAAGCCTATGACTTACCATTACCATGACGAAAGTATTGTCAAAAATCTACCGGAAGATACAGTTTTTGTCTTTGGCAGCAACATGGCAGGAAACCATGCAGGTGGGGCTGCGCATACTGCCCTGCAATACTTTGGCGCAATGCAAGGCGTAGGACGTGGCTGGTCAGGTCAAAGTTATGCCATTCCCACCATGAACGAGCATTTGCAACAGATGCCCTTGTCGCAAATTCAGCACTATATTGATGATTTCAAGATTTATACCAAAAACCATCCGAAAATGACTTATTTCATTACCTCGGTGGGTTGCGGCATTGCTGGCTATAAAACTGAAGAAATTGCCCCAATGTTTAAGGGTATTTCACATAATGTGATTTTTCCCATTTCTTTCCGCCCTTTTGTAGAAAGAGCCTTACCCAAGCTGACCCGTCATTTTCTCAGAACGGTATTTACCGATGAGGTTATTTTCTCCTCCCCAGATGAAGATATTACTGCCTGTTTGGATTTGTCAGAAAATGAAAAAAGTGCCGCCCGAATTATTCTCAATACCCAAATGTACCCAACCGACAGTAATGGCCGGGACCGAAATTTTGAAATTTCAGACATTTTGCATGTGTTAAACGGCAAGATTTTTGACTGGCAAGACCATTCAGAAGGTTCGATGATGTTTGGCGGAGTCATTCTGGGTTTGCTTGAACTCTACAATATCAACGAAAAAGACTTTATGGATGTCTGGCAAGGTGAACGTGAAATTTCTGCGCCTAAGCCAGAAAACAAGGCCCGTAGAGCCAGCCGTTAAGCTTTAATCCTATTTCATAAAACCGATCTTGAAAGCCAGTTCCAGAATTGGCTTTTTTTATCTACCTAATTTTTTTTATTTTGAGATACCCTACTCATTAAAAATACATATTATTTTACTTATCATATTATTTTAAAATCATTTTTTACATCATATACTTGATACTTAAATTCTAAAAAATAATGAGCGCCTTAAATGGACATGCTGAACTCCCCTTTTTTTGAACTCTCTCCTGTTGCCATGTGGCTGGAAGACTATAGTGAAATCAAAAAACAATTTGATCTTTGGCGTGATCAGGGCGTGCAAGATCTGTTCAGTTTCCTGCAAGAAGATGAATCACGTATTCTTGCATGCGCAAAAAAAATTAAATTATTAAAGGTCAATTCTAAAACCCTTGAACTTTATCAGGCCAATGATTTTGAACATCTATCGCAAAACCTGCAATTAGTCTTTAAAGAAGATATGGCAAAAACCCATATCCACGAACTGGTTGCGTTGTGGAATGGTGAAACTCGTTTTTCCAATTCTGCGGTAAACTATACCTTGACTGGAAAGCGCCTGGATATCCAGCTCAAAGGCATTGTACTGCCGAAACATGAACAGGATTTATCCCTGGTATTAATTACCACCGAAGACATCACTTCTTACACTGAAGCCTGCCGTAAGGAAGAACGAAGCCGCCATCTGGCAGAGGCACGCTTTACTTATTCTCCAACCTCTCTTTGGATAGAAGATTTCAGCCGTATTAAAATTAAACTGGATCAATTGCGTAAATTAGGCATTGAAGATTTTGCCACCTTTCTGGATGTGCATAGTGAGTTTGTCATTGAATGCATCAAGGAAATTAAAGTCATTGATGTCAATCAAGCCACCCTCGATTTGTTTGGTGCAGCCAGTAAAGAGATTTTATTAAAAAATCTTCATAAAGTTTTTGCTGAGGAAATGGTTCGAACATTCCGGGAACAATTGATTGAACTGTGGAACGGTCATCTGCATCATCAACGTGAAGTAGTCAATTACGCAATTGATGGCAGCATTCGCCATGTACTGCTGCAATTTACCGTATTTCCGGATTATCTGGATGACTGGAGCATTGTACAGGTTGCCCTGACTGATATTACGGCGCGCAAAAAAGCTGAACATTATCTTGAATATTTAGGCAAACACGATGTACTCACCCAACTGTACAACCGTTCTTTTTATGTGGCAGAACTGAACCGGCTTGAACGCAATTTATTACATCCAATTTCGTGTATTTTTATAGATTTAAATGGACTGAAAATACTGAATGATAGCGAGGGACATGACGCAGGTGACGGTGTCTTACGGCGTATAGGTAACATCCTGAACCAGCTAATTCAGCATACGCCCTATTCTGCCTCACGTATTGGCGGAGATGAGTTTGTAGTCCTTTTACCGGGTGCAGATGAGGCAGCCTTACAAAACTGCCTGCAAAGTCTGCAGGAACTTTTGTCGGTGGACAATCAATTTTATGCCAATCAGCCGATCAGCCTGTCTATAGGTCATGCGACAAATTTGCCGCATGAACGGATTGAAGATATGCTGAAGCGTGCTGACCTGGAGATGTATCACCAGAAAAAGAATTACTATCAGAACCATGATAGACGAAACCAACTTTCTGACTCGAATTAAATATCCAAAACACCGGTTTAACTGCAATAAAAAAGCCATGGTCAGACCATAGCTTTTTTATTTTTTATATGAAGAACTTAACGCTTGCCCATGGAGCGGCGTGTACCACGTGGTGGCATCCAGGTACGATCAGCATAGCGCTGCGGTTTAGGGCGTAAATCTTCCAAGACTTCATCGGAAGAATTCTCATCTGCCTTTTTCATCGGGAAAGGTAAATTAACCAAGGGTTTTTTCTTGGGCGTATTTTGGGTGCTCATATGATTCACTCAAGGATTTCTGCAGCATATTGTACGGAAAAATGCTTCTCAGTGCGAGATAGGATTTTAGCTCATGGTGCAATCACTTGAGTCAATTGCTTTAGTTATGCCAGCGATGATCTGTTTTTAACTGCATCGTCATCAGCATTGACCACATCAGCCCCTATATCAACGCTATTAATGCATTAAAAATATATAAATATCATCTCAATTCCTGCCTGTTATTAACCTACAAAAACTTTATCCATTAGCAAAAACAGCAGCTTACATAAAATTATTTTTCTTCATGTTCCTGAAACAAAACAGTTAAATTTTTACATGAATACTACCCGATTAATATTTTTGAGTAACAAAATGATTTTTCTCTAAATATAGAATAAGAAATGTGAACAAAAAAAATGAATAATCGCAAAATGGACATGGAGTCCCTGAATGAAAAAAACGTTATTTTGTATGATGTCATCTCTTGCTGCCCTACCCGCTGTAAGCTATGCAGATTCCTCTTATTTTAGTTTAAAAGATGGCGATGGCTTTAAACGCTTTTCTGTTTCTGTCGGTGCCCTACATGTCATGCCGCAGGGTAAAGCCCAGCCCTTTCAGGTGAATACGGCTGTTAAAAATGGTGAAGTTTCCAAGAATGGCGATATTCAGGTCGATACTGTATTAAACAACCTAGATCCGGAGGTCAATCAGACTGCACTTGCCACCGTTTTAAGAGGTTTGGGCTTTTTTACCGGAGGTCAGCTTGGAAGCGAACTCAGTGGCAGCTCACAAATTTATGGGCTGGAACAATGGGATAACCCAGGTACAGGCCTAGAGGCCGATGATGTCACCACACTGGGGATCATGACCAATTACTTCTTTACAGATAACCTTTCCTTTGAAATCAAAGCCGGTATTCCGCCCAAAGTTGACTTACAGGGTAAAGGAAAGATTTATGCACCCTTCTCGGCTGTAGCAACACCGCAAATTGGTAACTTGCCCTTAGAATTCCTCAATATTGATTTGCAAAACAATATCTTTATTACCGATTTAGAAGCTCATGGACCTGCTGCCTCGGCTCGTGCCTGGACACCGGCCTTTGAGTTCCAGTATCACTTTGGTAAAACCGGAGTCAATAAATTCCGCCCTTATGTTGGTTTAGGTTTGATGTATGCTTATTTCAATGAACTGGAAATCAATCCGCGTACAGAACAGGACTTGATTGCAGCTGGTCATATGATTGCCAACATCAAACAAGGCAATGCAGGAGCGTCACTGGAAGGAAAACCAAGCAAAGCCAATCCTCAAGTCGAGCTCGAAGCGACCGATACGATTGCTCCAATTGCAACTGTCGGTTTTACCTATGATTTTAATGAGCGCTGGTTTGCTGTAGGATCGGTATCTTATGCACATCTGAAAAATGAAACCACGATTACGGTAGATGATCAACAATTAGGTAGATTAATTACCTCCAAAGCAGATATTGAAGTCAACCCGATACTTGCTTATGCGGGGATCGGTATGCGTTTCTAAGTTTTTAATAATCCAAAGACGGCTTTATGTCGTCTTTTTAATCTTTATAAAACTTTCTATAACTTAATTTTATCTTTTGTTGAAATTTAATTTAATCGCCTCGTCCTTTATAATCGAATAACATAGCCACAACACAACTCCGCATGGATGAAATATGTCAGACACCCGTTTTTCCAAACCTCTGATTTACATGTTAATTGGAAGTGCCGTTATTCTGGCTTTATCCTTGGGTGTCCGTCATGCATTTGGTTTATATCTTGTTCCTATGAGCCATGAGTTTGGCTGGGGACATAATGTCTTTAGTCTTGCCATTGCCATGCAAAACCTGATTTGGGGTGCAGTACAACCCATTACCGGAGTTTTTGCCGATAAATATGGCAGTAAAATTGTAGTTGCTATTGGTGGTGCACTTTATACCCTTGGCCTGTTACTGATGGCAGTCAGCTCCAGCGGCTTGCTGCTGAATTTAAGTGTCGGTTTAATTCTGGGTCTTGCCCTTTCTGCGACCTCTTTTCCCATATTGCTTTCTGCTGTGGGGCGTGCCGCACATCCTGAAAAACGCAGTCTGGCGATGGGTATTGCCAGTGCAGCAGGCTCTTTTGGTCAATTTATCATGCTGCCATCGACCCTGCTGCTTTTACAAAGTGTCGGCTGGTCAGCAGCATTGATGGTCAGCGCCATTTTAATTGCTTTCATTATTCCATTGGCGTGGACTTTAAAAGCGCCTGCTTATACGCCTCCGAATGTTTCGGCTGCCATCCCAACACCGGCATTAAGTGTCAAAGAAATTCTGAGGATTGCCAAAAATCACAAACCGTTCTGGTTTCTGTCTTTAGGCTTTTTTGTCTGCGGTTTTCAGGTGGTGTTTATTGGTATTCATTTACCTGGTTACCTGATTGATCATGGTTTTGATGCCACCACAGGCACAGTATTTCTGGCTCTGGTCGGTTTATTTAATATTGTCGGTACGTATACCGCAGGCTGGCTGGGTGGAAAATACTCCAAACCTCACTTGCTGATGGGTTTATATGGCCTGCGTGGTATTGCCATTATTGGCTTTTTATTGCTGCCTTTGAGTATCTGGACAATTTACAGCTTTGGCATCATTATGGGCTTATTGTGGTTATCTACGGTTCCCCTGACTAACGGCATTGTGGCGAATATGTTTGGGATAAAATATCTGTCCATGCTCAGTGGCATCGTGTTCTTTACCCATCAGGTCGGCTCGTTCTTTGGTGGCTGGCTGGGGGGTGTCAATCATGACATGACCGGCGATTACAATATGATCTGGATGTTTTCTATTCTGTTAAGTGTATTTGGGGTTCTGGTTCATTTCTTTGTCAATGAGGAGCATGTGGTTCATGACTGATTCTATGCTTGGACTCAAAATTTTGGTTACCGCAGCAATTGGCCTGTTGTTGGGAATTGCGATTATGCTTTGGGTCAAAACACCACAACTGTTTGAGTATTTCAATCAGGCCTTTTGCGCGCATTAATGCTGAAATATCAGCAGCGAAAACAGCAAAAAAACCGCTTTCTTTTGCTGTTTATATTAAAAGTTTAACAATCATAGATTTAAATATTTTTCACTGGGATTTCATAAGCTTAGAAAATATTTTGATTTTATCTTTTGTTCTGGATTGCTTAGATTTTACTTCAACGTAAAAAACATCAGAGCAAAACAATGACGGCACTCACCCAACTTTCTCAGGCAATACATGATGCACCGCGCTGGCATCAGCCAGAACAATTTCAAAACCCGCAAGATATTTCTATTGTGCCCTTAGAGGGTGAAGCTTTAGGGGCTGTGGTTTTTGGTCTGGATGCACGTAAAGCCCAAGCGGGTGAAACCATTTACCGCCTGAAGCAGGCACTGGCCGAACATCTCATTTTAATTTTCAAAAACCAGCGCTTGGACGATTTACAGTATTTGGCCTTTGCCAGCTATTTTGGTTCCATTTTCCGCCCAAGTGTAGATAATCCGGTACTTGCCACCCAAACAGATACCGGTACACCACCCGATGTCGTGCCCGTTTCCAATGCTGTGGGACAGGGAGACTACACCGGCTATGGTGAACTTTCGCCGCATGCCGATCACCAATGGACACCACAACCGTCTTTTGGTTCATTGCTTTATGCCATTGAATTACCAAAAGACGGCGGGCAAACATCCTGGTTTAACACCATCCAGGCTTATGATGCTTTAGATGAAGCAACCAAACAGCATATCGATCAATTACAACTGATTACCTATAACCCCTTTGTTCGTCGACAATACCTGAAAGACAATGACAATAATGGTTATGGCAGCAGTCCTCTATATCGCTTTAAAGATCAGCCGATTATTGGTCATGCCTATCCTCATCCACTGGTGCGTACCCATCCTGAGAGTGGTCGTAAAGCGCTCTGGTTAAATACCCATTCCGAGGTGGAACTGGTCAATTATGATGATCAGGCTGGCAGTGAATTGATTGCTTCATTGCGCGAACATCTGTTAAAACCTGAATTTCGCTATGAACATCAATGGCAACAGGGCGATATCGTATTTTGGGATAATCAGGTCACCCTGCATTCACGCAAACCTTTTCCCAGTGAACAGCGCCGTTTGCTAAAACGTATCAGTCTGGCAGGCAGTCGGCCTTATTAACGGATTCATCCATCTGAAATAATAACAATAAACAATAGCTGAAAAATTACTCCACAGCATCATGACCTCATCTACATTTACGAATAGGCAAAATCGTAAATAAAATAAAAAATGCGTCATGATGCTGCAATTTTTTATTAACCCCCTTACCTTAGGACATAGGTATCTACACATCTTT
>WARP01001929.1_pt1 | contig 10383 bp, 10 predicted proteins | sample 4769151 | NCBI WGS metagenome assembly WARP01 (sample SAMN08893023, study PRJNA449175) | gut metagenome | isolation source: rumen sample fed with dry roughage | host: cow | place: India: Nagpur | collected 2016 | reverse complement strand
TAAATGCAAGCAGGTAAACTTTCTTCATCAGGTTCAATCAATCGTCATATGGCTAACGACATTTCCTGGTCCCCATATGATCAAACGTATGCCATGTTAAACAATCTCAAGCATCATTGCCACCCCCGTAAAAACCATTTGTCTTTAGGTCGAATGTTTATGGACGTTTGTTCCGCACTCGTATGGGCAGTGGCCATACCCCTTGTGTTGTTTATTGGTACCATGGCAGGGTATTAGCCTAGTATTAGCCAATATAGTACTCAATAGCACCCGAATGTTGTGAAAATATTACTTTTTCTGGTCTGTAAAAAGGTGCTTAATGTCTTAAACATAAGAAAACACTGGCATTTATCCGTTTAAGGATATATAATTTTCTGCTTTATTGTATTCATCCTCTGGCGGCTTTGCGGGTAAAGGGTTATCTGCAAGTACGGCGTAAAAAATAAATGCTTTGTATCAGTTTTTAGCCGTGTATGATGATTTAAGGAGTTCTCATGAACCTTATCGAACAACTCGAGAAAGAAGAGATTGATCGCCTGACTGGTGGTACACCAGCTGTTGAGTTTGCACCGGGTGACACAGTTATCGTTAACGTAAACGTGGTTGAAGGTACACGTAAACGTGTACAGGCTTACGAAGGTGTTGTTATTGCCAAGCGTAACCGCGGTCTGAATTCTGCTTTTATCGTACGTAAAATTTCTTCCGGTGAAGCCGTAGAGCGTACATTCCAGTTGTATTCTCCCACCATCGCTTCCATCGAAGTGAAACGTCGTGGTGATGTACGTCGTGCCAAACTGTACTACTTGCGCAACCGTTCTGGTAAAGCTGCTCGTATTAAAGAAAAACTGGTACGCAAAACAGTGGCAGCATAATTTCATTTTTTATGAAATTCAGTTGTCCCTGAAGGAAAAAGCACCTATATTTATAGGTGCTTTTTTTATTTCAGAGGATTTTTATTTGTCGAAAGAAATTATCAGGCCCCAGCAAAAAATAATATTGCCATTTGATCCGGTTATTCAGCCTTGGTCTCCGGCCAGTGAAAACCTGTCTGCGGTGCCAGGCTCATTGTTGACCCCCGATTTATTTCAAAAGGCTTTTGATCATCGTTTTGTCTGGCAGGCAGAGTCGCTGCTGCACGACTGGAATAATGTCAAATTCACAGAACAGCAAACGTATATAGATGCGGCTGTCCTGTTGCCGCTGGTTTATGTCAACAAAGAAATTCATGTTATTTTGACAAAACGTTCCCCTCGGCTGAAAAAACATGCCGGTCAAATCAGTTTTCCTGGAGGACGGGTTGAGGCAAGCGACCCCTCTGCCAAAGATGCCGCTTTGCGTGAGACGGAAGAAGAAATTGGTATTCCGGCTTCCAGTATAGAGGTGGTTGGCCAGTTGCCAGACCTGTTTACCGGGACCGGTTTTCTGATGAAGCCCTATGTGGGCTGGGTTGATGAAGGGTTTTCAATCCAGAAGGACAGTAACGAGGTGGAAGAGGTGTTTTATGTCCCCTTGTCTTTCCTTATGGATCCACGCAACCACCGTTTGCACAATGCAAAATTGCCCGATGGCACGATCAGAAATTATTTTTCAATGCCTTGGAATTCTTATTTTATCTGGGGTGCAACGGCCTCGGTTATCAGAAATTTGTATCATCGCCTGCACCAGGCAGCCATTTGAGCAAAGCAGGTAAAACCACCAGGATTGCCACGGCATAAGCGAGGGGTGGTTTTGCCCGTTTTTTCTTTTAATCAATAGCGTTTTGCTGACTGGCTTTCAAGCAGGATACGCTCATAAAGCTCATGGCGCTTGCTGTTTATTTTGCCGTCTTTCAGCGCAGCCAGCACGCCACATCCCGGCTCATGCAAATGGGTGCAATTATAAAAGCGACATGATTCAATATGTTCCTTGAATTCAGGAAAGCCATTGGCAATATCGGTTTGTGCCAAATGGTAAAGACCAAATGCCTGGAAGCCGGGCGAGTCAATAAGACAGCCGGTTTGGCCGGGTAAGTGATACAGCCGTGTGCTGGTTGTGGTGTGTTTGCCGGTACCCAAAGCTACCGAGTGCGCCTGGGTGTGCGCTTTGGCATCTGGAATAAGCACATTTAAAATGCTTGATTTGCCCATGCCGCTTTGCCCAAGCAACAGGCTGGTTTTGTCTTTCAGCAAGGGTAGCAGGTCGCGCTTTAACTGTTCGGGCTCGTAAATACTGCATGAAATAATCGGAACGCCCATCTCACGGTAAATTCCAAGGGATTCCTGCGCGCGGGCCAAACCGCTTTCCAGATCGCATTTGTTCAGCAGGATGATGGGGCTGATGTTTGCACTCCAGGCGCCGGTCAGGGCACGTCCGGTAAGATCATCAGAAAAAACCGGTTCGGTGGCGACCACAATGAGCAACTGGTCTACATTGGCGGCAAACTGCTTGGAACGCATTTCGTCCGAGCGGTAGAGCAGGTTTTGTCGTTCCAGGGTTTCTTCAATGCTGCCTTCGTCCTCTCCCTGGGGTTGAATGCGAACAAAATCGCCAACGCAGATGCCGGTTTTTTTGCCACGGGTGTAGCATTGCCGCAGTTGGCCGTTTTCAAGTTCAACCTGGTAATGACGGCCATGGGCGGAAATTACGCGTCCTTTCATGTGTTTACGCCTTTGAACCGGTTAACAAGTGCTGGATACGGACAGAGGCCGGTGGATGGCTGTCATAGAAGGCCGAGTGTATCGGATCAGGAGTGAGTGTGGCGGCATTGTCATCATAAAGTTTGACCAGGGCTGAGACCAGTGATTGGGCTTCGGTTTGCTCACTGGCATATTGATCGGCCTGGAATTCGTCTTTACGGGAAAACCAGCTTGCCAGCGGAGAGAGCAGGAAGGTAAATACCGGCACGGCCATGAAAAACAGAATGAGTGCCAGCGCATCATTGCTGTGCATGAGTGCCGGGGGGGCACCCAGGCCTTCGTAAAACCAGATGGTGTTTTTGACATAACCTAACAAGGCAAAAAACACCAGGGCAACAAAGAAGCTGATGGCCATTCTCTTGATAATATGTTTGTGTTTGAAGTGACCCAGCTCATGGGCAAGCACGGCCTCAATTTCAGGACCATTGAGTTTGTTCAGCAGAGTGTCAAAAAACACGATGCGCCGTGATTTGCCAAAACCGGTAAAGTAGGCATTACCATGGGCAGAGCGTTTGGATCCATCCATGACAAACAGGCCCTTTAATGTAAACCCGCAGCGCGAAGCCAGTTTATTGATCCGTTCAGCCAGTTCCGGGTTATCAAGCGGGGTGAATTTATTGAATAGCGGTGCAATAAATGTTGGGTACAGATACAGAATAAGAATATTGAAGCCAACCCAAAGTGCCCAGGCCCAGAGCCACCAGGCGTTGCCGGCTTCAGCCATTAGCCATAAAATGGCGGCCATTAAGGGCAGGCCAAGAATCAGGCTGACTATAATGCCTTTAATCGTATCGCTGATAAACAGTTTAAATGTCATGCGGTTGAAGCCGTATTTGGCCTCTAACTTGAATTGACGCCATAAACTGAAAGGCAGGTGCAGCAGGCCGGTAATAATGCCAACTGAAGCAAGCAGGGCCAGTTGTCGCCACATGTCGCCTGAAATTTGTGTTTGCAGGAAAGCATCCAGCAGATGTAAACCACCTAATAAGGTAAAGCTGATGAGTATCATTGCGTCAAATATCCACTCGCCCATCCCCAGTTTCATGCGTTCAACCGTATAATCAGCTGCCCGCTGGTGACTGCGCAGGCTTATTTTTTCAGAGAATTCTGCAGGAACCGCGTTGCGGTGCTGGCTGACGTGACGGATTTGACGGCTTGACAGCCAAAGTCTAACGATGGCTTCGAGGCCAAGAAACAGGATAAATAAGAGTGTAAACAGCGTAGTTGTCATATGTTAATGATTGCTCTGTGCGAAAATAGCGAAACTCAGTATTAAGGATAAATGAAAATGGCAGTAAATGATTTGCGTCTGGTTTGGCTGGATATGGAAATGAGCGGTCTGGATCCTGAAAAAGAAAAAATCCTGGAGATCGCCGTTGTGGTTACCGAACCGGATCTGACTATTGTGGCTGAAGGGCCTGTATTGGTTATTCATCAACCTGATAGTGTATTAGATGCCATGGATAAATGGAATACGTCCACCCATGGTAAAAGTGGATTAATCCAAAAAGTTAAAGATTCCACTTTAACAGAAGAGCAGGCTGAAGATATTTTGATTGAGTTCCTGTCCCAATATGTGCCGAAAGGTGCATCTCCCCTGTGTGGCAATACCATTAGTCAGGATCGGCGTTTCATGTTCAAGTACATGCCTCGTTTTGAACAGTATTTCCATTACCGCAATCTGGATGTCAGTACGCTTAAAGAACTTTCCCGCCGTTGGAAACCCGAGGTTTACAAGGGTTTTGCCAAGAAAAGCAAGCACGAGGCGCTGGCCGATATTCATGAGTCGATTGAGGAAATGAAGTATTATCGGGAACACTTCATTAAAGTGTAGATGTATTGGGGACTGGCGAAGACATGCAGACACTAATCGGACAGGCGGGCCCGCAGGGAATTGCCGGTATTGGCACAGACCTGATTTATATTCACCGGATACAGTCGTCTTATGACCGTTTTGGCATGCGCTTTGTAAAACGCATCCTGGGGCCAGGGGAAATCCTCAAGTTTGAGAGGCGCTACACGCGTGATGCGGCCCGTGGCATCCGTTTTCTGGCCACTCGTTTTGCTGCCAAAGAGGCTTTTTCCAAGGCCATTGGCTTGGGCATGCGCATGCCCATGTATTGGTCCGGGATGCAAACCCTGAATGCGGCCAGTGGCAAGCCCGTGGTGGTGCTGGCTGAACCGCTTAAAACCTGGTATGAACAACGGTTTGGTACGGCACATGTGTCAGTTACCGACGAATCTGATCTGGCCATGGCATTTGTCCTGGTTGAATCTAAAAAAGGACAATAAAATGCAATCATTGGCAGTACCGCCCGGACCCGTTATGGTTGATGTGCAGGGCACGCAGTTAACCCAGCGCGAAAAAGAACGTTTGCGTCACCCGTTGGTGGGGGCGGTTATTTTGTTTGCCCGCAATTATGAAAGCCCCGAACAGCTAAGTGCACTTACCCGGGAAATCCATGAAGTCCGGAAAGCGCCTCTGCTGATTGCGGTTGACCATGAAGGGGGGCGGGTACAGCGTTTCAAAACCAACGGTTTTACACACTTGCCCGGCATGCGCGAATTGGGGTGTTATTGGGAGAAGGATCCGCAGTCGGCCATTCGTGCCGCCACTGAGCTGGCTTATGTCATGGCGGCCGAGTTGCGTGCCTGTGGGGTGGACTTTACCTTTGCACCGGTACTCGACCTTGACTATGGGGTCAGTCAGGTGATTGGCAGTCGTTCTTTTCACCGCGATCCCAAGGTGGTGACCACATTGGCGCGAGCCATTATTCAGGGGCTTTGCCTGGCGGGTATGGCGGCCTGTGGCAAACATTTTCCGGGGCATGGCTTTGTGGAAGCCGATTCCCATTTGGCCATTCCGGTGGATGAGCGTACCCTGGATGAAATCATGAATGAAGATGCGCTGCCATACCAGTGGCTGGGTGATATGGTTTTGCCCGCTGTGATGCCCGCCCATGTTATTTATCCCAAGGTTGATAATTCACCTGCCGGTTTTTCCCGGAAATGGGTGCAGGATATTCTGCGCCGGCAACTTGTCTATAATGGGGTGGTGTTCTCTGATGATCTTACGATGGAAGGTGCATCGGTCGCTGGCGATATCGTCGCACGTGCGCAGGCAGCCCTGAACGCCGGTTGTGATATGGTGCTGGTGTGCAACCGTCCTGACCTGGCTGATGAATTGCTTGAACGGCTTGAATTTGCCATTACAAGCGAGTCCATTGAACGGATTCAGCGCCTGATGCCAGCCATGCCTTTCATGAATTGGGAAGCCTTGCAATTGAATAAGCGGTACCAAGATGCCCGAGCCTTTCGACATAAAATCGTTTCTGAGTGACCTGCCTCATTTGCCGGGTGTTTACCGACACCTGGATGAAAATGGTACGGTCCTTTATGTGGGCAAGGCGCGTGACCTGAAGAAAAGGGTTTCTTCCTATTTTCAGAAAACCCCGTCCAGTCCGCGTATTGCCCATATGGTGGCCCGCGTGGTGCGTCTGGAAGTCACTGTCACGCGCTCCGAGGCCGAGGCCCTGATTCTTGAGAATAATCTCATTAAATCATTGCGCCCGCGCTATAACATCTTATTCAGGGACGACAAATCCTATCCCTATTTAATGGTTAGCGATCATGCGTTCCCGCGGATTGTGTACTATCGGGGCAGCACCAGCAAGAAAGGGCGCTTTTTCGGACCCTATCCAAACTCCTGGGCAGTGCGGGAAACCATTCAGATCCTGCAAAAGGTGTTTCGTTTGCGCACCTGTGAAGACACGGTCTTTGCCAACCGTTCCCGTCCCTGTTTGCTGCATCAGATCGGGCGCTGTTCCGCATCTTGTGTGCAGGCGCTTTCCGAAGATGCTTACCGGCAGGACGTGGAAAGGGCTGTGCGTTTTCTGGATGGTCAGGCCAGTGATGTGATTGATGATATTGAGAAGCGCATGATGGCGGCTTCCGATGCACTTGAATTCGAGCAGGCTGCCGTTTTGCGCGATCAGATGCATGCCCTGGCCACGGTTTTGCACCAGCAATCCATGGAAGAAGCGGGTGGAGGCGATGTGGATATTATTGCGGTTGAAATGCTGGGCGGCAAGGTCTGCGTCAATTTGGCCATGGTAAGAGGCGGGCGGCATCTGGGTGACAAGGCATTTTTTCCGGCACAAACAGATGGCGATACGCCTTCTGATGTGTTAAGTGCCTTCGTGGCACAGCATTATCTTGATAATGTGATGCCTGCCTTATTGGTTTGCTCTCACCCCTTGGCTGAACCGGAATTGCTGGATATGCTGAATGAGCATGCGGCAGGCAGGGTGAAGGTGCGGTTGCAGACGCGTGTTCAGGGTATTAAAAAAGCCTGGCTTGAACAGGCAGTGAAAAATGCCCAATTGGCCTTGTCGCGGGTGTTGTCCGAGTCGACGGCAAAAGCGGCCCGTACGCGGGCGCTGGCCGAGTTGCTTGGGCTGGATACCGATGAGAATGCACTGGATGACATTCGGATTGAATGTTTCGATATCAGCCATACTGCCGGAGAGGCTACCCAGGCTTCATGTGTGGTTTATCTTCATCATGACATGCAACCTTCGCAGTATCGTCGTTACAATATAGCGGGTATTACACCGGGTGACGATTATGCCGCCATGCGCCAGGTGTTGGAACGACGCTTCTCAAGAGTGGCCGATGCGGAATCTCCCATGCCAAACGTGGTGTTGATTGACGGCGGCAAGGGTCAGGTTGAAATTGCCCGGCAGGTATTTGAAGAGTTGGGTCTGGATACCAGCGTGATTGTTGGTGTGGCCAAGGGTGAAGGGCGTAAATTGGGACTTGAAACCCTGGTATTTACCGATGAACGGGAACCGGTGGCGCTTGGTTTGGGTTCTCCGGCCTTGATGCTGGTAGCACAGGTGCGTGATGAGGCGCACCGCTTTGCCATTACCGGCATGCGGGCCAAACGGGCCAAAACCCGTAATGTATCCAGGCTTGAGGAAATCGAGGGAGTGGGTACCAAACGCAGACAAAAGCTGCTGGCACGTTTTGGTGGTTTTTCTGGTGTGGCAGCCGCCAGTATTGATGATTTGCGATCGGTGGAAGGAATTTCGCAGGCTTTGGCAGAACGTATCTACGAATCACTAAGATAGTGGTAGGATTACACATTATGAAAACAATGAACATACCCATTATTTTGACCTGGATGCGGGTTGCCATGATTCCGTTGGTCATTGCCCTGTATTACTTGCCTACCGAGTGGATGGGCATTCATTTGCGCGATACGATTGGTGCATTGGCTTTTATTGTAGCTGCGCTTACTGACTGGTTCGATGGCTGGTTGGCCAGGCGCTGGAATCAGACTTCTTCGTTCGGGGCGTTTTTGGACCCGGTTGCCGACAAGCTGATGGTGTGTGCCGCCTTGCTCATTTTGCTTGATCTGAGCCGGCTTGATTCTTTTATTGCGCTTATTATTATTGGACGTGAATTAACCATTTCCGCCCTGCGTGAATGGATGGCGACTGTTGGTGCCCGTGATAGTGTGGCCGTGCACTGGCTGGGCAAGCTTAAAACCACGGCACAAATGGTGGCCATTCCCTGTTTGATGTTTGCTCAAACCTGGCAAGGTATTCCTTTTTATCAGGTGGGGCAGGTACTTATTTATGTGGCTGCCATATTAACGGTATGGTCCATGTTTTACTACATGCGCAAGGCATGGCCTATTCTCCGGAAACAGGCATGAAATAACTTTTTGAAAATATTAATTAACCACTCGTATCAGGGTGGTTAATTTTTTTAAAAACAAAATGAGACATGAACACGCAAGTATTATCTCCTGATGCAACGCTGGATGAAAAAGAAGCGGCAAGCCGTGACTGGCAAGTCATTTCCCTGATTGGGGTAGTGCATGCCGGGTCACATTTTTTTCAGCTGGTATTGCCATCTCTGTATCTTTCACTTAACCGGGAATTTGGTTACAGTTTTGCCGAGCTTGGTTTGGTCACCATGGTGTTTTTCGTGGTTTCCATGCTGGGGCAGGCCAGTTCAGGCTTTATCGTTGATAAAAAAGGGGGGCGGCCAGTCTTACGCTTTGGTTTGGCATTTATGGCAATTTCCGCTTTCCTTATCGCCCTGGCGCCAGGGTATCCGGCTTTGCTATTGGCGGCTATTATCGGAGGATTGGGTAATGCCATTTTTCATCCGGTGGATTTTTCTCTCATCAATCAACATGTCGGGGTAAAACGCCTGGGGCATGCATTCAGTGTGCATGGAGTGTCAGGTAACCTGGGTTGGGCATTTGCGCCTGTTTTCATGGCGTTCATGATTGCCATGACCGGTTCATGGCGAATTGCCGCAGCGGCTGCCGGGGTGTTGTTGCTATTGCTGCTTTTGCTAACGTATCTCAAGGGGGCATTGATTGCGCCCGTCAAGGATAGTGGGCAGACTGCACATCCCGAACCCCATCAAAGCATGGGGTTTGTTCAAAAATTGTTGTTTTTGCTGAAAAATCCGGCTTTATGGGGAGCGTTTATCTTTTTTGCCTGTGGCACGATTGCCATGTCTTCGGTGCAGAATTTCACCGTACCCATTATGGGTGCGCTTTATGACACGACCAAAGAGGTTGCCAGTACGGCTTTGTCGCTTTATATGCTCTCGGCAGGGGCGGGGTTGCTGATTGGTGGTTTTCTGGCCGGCACTACCAGCAGGACTGAAAAAATAGTGGGCGTGGCTTTGTTTGGCTCAGGGCTGGCCTATTTATTCCTGGCCAGTGGTCTTGTTCCGTCGTCCTGGGCTATTTTTGGTTTATGTGTAGCTGGTTTTCTGTTTGGGATGGCCGGACCGTCGCGCGATATGCTTATCAGGCGGGTGGCGCCCAAAGGGGCCATGGGCTCGGTTTATGGGCTGGTTTATTCGGGTATGGATGTCGGCTCGGCACTTGGGCCGGTTGCCTATGGCGTCATGCTTGATTATGGACAGTTTTCGGGGCCTTGGATAGGTGCCGGACTGGCTTCTTTTGTGGCCGTGGCGGCTGCATTCTGGGTTGCTTATTGTGCAAAGCTAAAAGGGTTGTAATAATGGATGTTCAAACAGAAAAACAAAAAGTTCTCACTATGGCGCAGCTCTTGTTTTGTGGCGCCTTTATTGTCACCATGTCAATGGGGATACGACATGGTTTTGGCTTGTGGTTGCAGCCCATTACCCAGGCCAACGAATGGGACAGGGAAACCTTTTCATTTGCCCTGGCCATGCAAAACCTCGTTTGGGGGTTCACCGGTATTTTTGCTGGGATGGTTTCTGATCGTTTCGGTGCAGTCAAGGTCATTATCCTGGGGGGTATTTTGTATGCTCTTGGTTTGTTGGGAATGGCCTACTCAACCACCGGTCTGGGATTTATGCTGTCCAGTGGTTTTTTAATTGGTATAGCCCAGTCAGGTACGACGTACGCGATTATTTTTGGTGTCATAGGCCGTAATATTCCGGCTGACCGTCGTTCATGGGCCATGGGGGTTGTTGCTGCAGCCGGTTCTTTCGGCCAGTTTTTAATGGTGCCCGTTGAGAATTTTCTGATTGATGTGTTTGATTGGAAGATTGCCCTGGTGGTGTTAAGTGGCCTGGTCCTGGTTATTGTTCCGTTGGGTATGGGCATGCGTGAGCCTTCACCAGTGGCCGGTGTTGCCTCGGGTGCACGCCAGGGTATTGTCCCTGCCATTAAAGAAGCATTTGCATA
>WARP01000206.1_pt1 | contig 10390 bp, 12 predicted proteins | sample 4769151 | NCBI WGS metagenome assembly WARP01 (sample SAMN08893023, study PRJNA449175) | gut metagenome | isolation source: rumen sample fed with dry roughage | host: cow | place: India: Nagpur | collected 2016 | reverse complement strand
CAGAACCACGCCTTTTTCACCTTAGCCATCCCAGTATTATTTATTACTTTACAAATATAATTATCTTTGTCTGAAATGACCTTAAAATGAAACCTGCAAATACCTTTAAAGTAGCTCTATTGCTGCTTCTTTTTCTCTGTCATACAGACATATATGCGCAAAACGCTAAAGAAATTAACATTGATGATTTCAGAAAATATATACTCAAGGTAAAGCAGGAGTGGAATATTCCGGGCATTGCAGCAGGGGTAATTAAGGATAGTAAAGTGGTTTTTTTGGAGGGTTTCGGAGAGGCACGTCCGGATGGAACTCCCGTAAATGAGACGACACTTTTTCAGATAGGTTCTGTATCCAAATCCTTCACAGCCGTATTGATGGCCAGACTTGTGGATGAAGGGAGGGTAAAATGGGACGATACAGTAAAGAGCATTTTACCGGACCTTGATCTTTATGATGACTGGATTGAGGAGAATCTTCAGGTAAAAGACATTATGACCCACAGAATGGGAATTAAGGGACAGCAGGGTACTTATATTCCAAATCTCGGCTACTCAAGAGATGATGTGTATAAAATGATGCATTTGCTAAAACCTGGTTACAGCTTCAGAGGTTCATACGAATATAATAACATTACATTCATTATTGCCCAGAAGATAATTGAAAAGCTTTCCGGTAAAAGCTGGGAGCAGAATCTTCAGGAGGTAATTCTGAATCCTCTGGGGATGTATGGAACATCTGCAAACGGAGAACCCTTTGCCGCATCGCCATACTCAGCAGTACCATATGATTACGGCTGGAGAGACTCAATTTATTACTCTCCAATTTTTGGGGAGGAGCAGGCTCTGCACTGGCTGACAGTTATCGGACCAGCCGGTTCTGTAAACTCTACAGTTCCGGATATGCTCAAATATGTACAGTTTCATCTGGACAAAGGTAAGGCAGGAGAGAGCGAAATTATTTCCAAAAAGGGGATGGATTATCTGCACAGGGGATTGACCATTACATCTCAGGACTCTTCAAGAACAACACTATATGCCCACTGCTGGTTTGTTGAGCAGAATAACAAATACAGACTATGGTTCCATACAGGAACGACATGGGGATTTACTACTCTTGTTGCATTTGTGCCTGAGCTTGATCTTGGTATGGTGTTTCTTGTAAACTCGGATGCCCCTGCAAATTTGAGATACTCGCTGATGAGAAGGCTTATTGATATGTACAGAGGCGAGACTAATCTCAGGGATTATAGTACAGAATATCTTAAGGAGTGGATAAAAAGCTCTGCAGAAAGCAGAGAAAAGACGAAGGCTAATGAGGGCAAAATTGAGCGAGTCCCAGCCCCTTCGCTTGAGTCAATTACCGGTGTGTATGACAAGGGTGAGCTTTTTGGAAAGGCAGTTATAGAGATTGAAGGGGGAGATGCGTATATAAAGGTAGGTCCAAAGGGCTGGAGACACAAACTTGTTCACAGGAACGGCAATGAATTTACATTCAGAAGCGATGGCCACGGCTTTAGAGTTAAGTTTGATACCGGAGATAAGCCATCTCTTGATATTGACTTTGGAGGCGGAGAGAATTTTGGCCCATGGATAAAAGTAAGCAACTAAAAACCAAAATAATAACAATTTAACAACACAACTACAAAATGACTAAAAAAAGCCGTTTTGCAAGAGTATTAGACACTATTGAAGTGGTAGGGAACAGATTGCCGCACCCTGCTACACTATTTTTTATGATGGCAGTGCTTGTCGCCCTTTTATCATGGTGGGCGGCCGCCTCCGGACTTCAGGCCACCCACCCGGCTACAGGTGAGATAATTAAGGTTAGAAACCTTCTTGACGCAGATGGAATAAGGTGGATCTACACAAATGTAGAACACAATTTTGTCAAATTCCCTCCACTTGGACTTGTTCTGGTTATAATGATAGGCATAGGGGTAGCTGAGGGGTCGGGACTCTTTACTGTACTTGTGCGCCAGCTTGTTCTCGGGGCACCGAAAAAACTGATTACAGCCTCAATTATTGTTGCGGGCATATTCTCACATCTTGCTTCGGAGGTTGGATATGTAATACTGATTCCTTTGGGTGCAATGATTTTCCATGCACTCGGACGACATCCTATGGCCGGCTTTGCAGCTGCTTTTGCAGGAGTTAGCGCCGGATTCGGCTCCAACTTCCTGATAGGCTCAGTTGATCCGATTTTGGCCGGTCTATCAACGTCAGCAGCAAACATTATTGACCCTGAAATGAATATCAACCCAATGGTAAACTACTTCTTTATGGTAGTTAGTGCCCTTATGGTGGTATTTGTGGGTACATGGATAACAGAGAAAATTGTTGAACCAAGGCTTGGGACATATCATGGAACAGAGAAACCTCTGGAAATAGAGCAGATAACTCCTCTAGAGAAAAAGGGGCTCAAGTGGGCCGGATGGGGCACTCTGCTCTTTATGGCTGTGATGGCAATGACCATCATACCTGAAAATGGATTGCTCAGGGACCCTGAAACAGGAGGTATTCTTCGCTCTCCCTTCTTTTCCGGGATAGTGGTCGGGCTTCTGCTTCTCTTTTTTGTGCCCGGTATGATATACGGGATAATTGTAGGATCAATAAAGAGTGATAAGGACGTCATTAAACATATGACACACTCCATGAAGGGGCTTGGAGGATACATTGTACTCGTATTCTTTGCAGCTCAGTTTATATATTGGTTTAACTACTCAAATCTGGGTCTTGTAGTTGCAATTGACGGAGCAGAATTCCTTAAAAGCGTAGGTTTTACAGGAATTCCTCTGATCCTGACATTTGTACTGCTTGCTGCATTTCTAAATATGTTTATGGGTAGCGCATCTGCTAAATGGGCTATTATGGCACCTGTCTTTATACCGATGTTTATGCTTTTGGGTTATCATCCCGGTTTGACACAAGCCGCATTCAGGATTGGCGATTCGGTTACAAATGTAATCACCCCAATGATGAGCTATTTTGCCCTGATTGTTACCTATGCACAGAAGTATGATGAGAAGAATGGGATAGGGACTATCATTTCGCTGATGATTCCATATACTGTAATATTCATGATTGTGTGGGCCATTCTTATTACCATATGGTTTACATTGGGAATACCTGTAGGTTTTGACGGACCTATACACATGCCATAAATTTCAAAATCAATACAATGAAAAGGTTATTCGCGATTATTGTTTTTGCTCTCTTTGCATTCACCCTTTCCGGGCAGACTCAAAAGAGACCGGTTATTGGTATCTCCTCTACCTGGGGAGGGGGTACAACTACTCAGGTTCCGGTTACCTATGTCAACTCGGTGATTTTGGCCGGAGGAGTCCCATTGGTGCTCCCTCTGACAGATGATTCAGAACTTCTCGGAGCTATGCTTGACAGAGTTGATGGAGTAATTATGACTGGCGGAGAGGATATTGATCCTCTAAAATGGTTTGGAGAAGAGCCTATACCTGCAATGGGAGAGATTGCTCCCAAGAGAGATGACTTTGATATCGCTCTTATCAGGCTTGCTGTTGAGAGAGGCATTCCCCTGCTTGGTATCTGCAGAGGACACCAATTGCTGAATGTTGCATTTGGGGGCAATTTATATCAGGACCTCCCTTCACAGTTAAAGGGTTACTCGGTTAAACACAGACAGAGTTCGCCAGGCTGGTACGGAACCCACTCAATAAAGATTGAAAAGGGTTCTCTTCTGAACAAGCAGATAGGGTTGGACAGCGTTGCAGTAAATACATTCCACCATCAGGCTGTAAAGGACGTTGCTCCTGGATTTAAGGCGACAGCATGGTCAAAGGATGGCGTAATTGAGGCAATGGAGAAAACTGGCTCCTCTAAGGTATTTGGAGTTCAGTTCCATCCGGAGGTATTCACTTCAAACGGCTATGATACGTTTATAGGGATATTTAAACATTTGGTAAAAGAAGCCTCTATTTACGGAGCTTCGCGTAAGACAAAATAAGTCCCAGAACAATTGACAGAGAGGCTGCAAAGAGTACTCTGTACTGATCCGGAAGGAGGAAGGTTATCGTGTGGGCAGGCACCCAGAACAGAGGGATTGTCTTGCCCACTACGAATTTTATAAACCCGCTCCAGTCAATCTTTGATACGGCAGAAGATAGATCCTCTCTGCCCTCTATCATTGAATCTGTTACTCTGTGAAGAGCCATGAAGACAGCCCCAAAGGTAAAGTTCATTATTGCTGAGACATAAAGTGCAAAAAGAAATTTTGAACCGCCTGTCCACAATAGCCCTTTGTCAATAGCTCCGCTTACTCCGGATGTGTATAATGAAAACATTGCTACAATCATAATTCCAAGTATCCCCCACACCAACATCTTTGCCGGCATACCCTTCACTGGTTGCCAGGAGCCCTTTACCAGCCTTACGGCAAGGAACTCTCCCATCATTGATAGAATTGCAAATTTGATAAAGCCCAGTATATAGGGGTGTGCTGCGGTTGCAGTCTCAAATACCTCTCTTGTTGATGGTATTGCAAGGAAAACTGAAATAGATGCGAGCAGCGATATCCAGATAACCCATCCGTGTCTAGCCATATATTTGAAAATTAATTCGCAAATATATGGTTTTTATCGTCTTCTTCTTCTGCGATCTTTTTGTTGAACAGGTTCTGAAATGGCTAGTTCATGCTCAAGAATGTCAAGTTTTTTGCCAATAAGCTTTTGAATGCTCTTAAGGAGAGTTCTCTCTTTTGTGTCGCAAAATGATAATGCAATTCCAGACATACCAGCCCTGCCTGTTCTTCCAATTCTGTGAACATAGCTTTCGGGATCCTCCGGAAGGTCATAGTTGATTACATGAGAAAGGCTGTTGATATCAATTCCACGGGAGGCAATATCTGTAGCTATCAGTACCCGTATCTTCTTGCTTTTAAACTTCTTAAGAGCTATTTGCCTTGCGGTCTGAGATTTATTGCCGTGAATTGCATCACTTCTTATACCCTCTCTAAGCAGGTTTTTTGCAATCTTATCTGCACCATGTTTGGTCCTGGAGAAGATTAAAACAGACTCTTTACTCTCGTCCCTCAGAAGGTCCACAAGTAGCGGCATTTTGTGCTCGCGGTCTGCATNNATACAGATATTGCTCAATTGTGTCAACAGTAGATGATGGCGGGGTCACATCAACCCTCACAGGATCTCTTAAGATGCTCTGAGCAAGATGTGCTATCTCATCCGGCATAGTTGCCGAGAAGAGTAGAGTTTGTCTCTTTTGTGGCAGCTTTGAAACAATCCTCTGTATATCATGAATAAAACCCATGTCCAGCATTCTGTCTGCCTCGTCAAGAACAAAGAACTCAATGTTTCTAAGGTCAACATAGCCCTGTCCCATCAGATCCAGCAGCCTTCCGGGTGTTGCGACAAGAATCTCAACCCCTTTTCTGAGTGCGTCTGTCTGAGGTCTCTGGCCCACTCCGCCAAAAATTACAGTATGTTTAAGATCTGTGTATCTTCCATATGCTGCAAAACTTTCAGAAATTTGCAGTGCCAGCTCCCTTGTTGGTGCTAGAATGAGAGCTTTAAGAACTCTCTTTTTTCCGTTTTTCTCAGATTTGTAAATATTCTGCAGAATAGGAATGGAGAATGCAGNNCGGTGCCTGTCTGTGCGCAACCCAGAATGTCGTGGTTATTTAATATTACCGGAATTGCCTGTTGTTGAATGGGTGTAGGGGTAGAGTACCCCTCGTGATTAAGAGCTCTCATCAGAGGCTCAATAATTTCAAGATTTTCAAATGTCATTAGGGGCGCAAAGGTACTATAAAAATGCTAATAAGCAACTTTTAACGATTTTCCAGAAAAACAGATACAAAAACAGAGTGCTTTTTCCTCGTTTTTATTATTGGTTCATTCAGATCCGGGACTATATGTCTGGCATCGTAAGAGAGACCCCTGATCCTGCCAATATTCCATGGTTTATATCCATCTTCTGGTTCTTCGTAAATCTTTTGGATCCAGTTGTATAATTTTGAAGGGTCATAAACGGTATAAGGGAAAAAATCCACATTTACAGTTCCCTCTCCGCTATGCCACCGCCTAGCATATTCAATATCTACACCTTTGACCTTTTTACCATTGTTGTATGGCCCCCCTACGATATTCTCAGGGATATTCACACTAACAAACCAATCAGGATTATCAATAGGTATCCCGGCTGCATCAAGAGCGGCTATTGCAAAGGCAGAACACCCAGCCCCCTCGTTTTCAAATCTTGGCCAGAAATCTCCTCCGTAATACTGGTAAGGTCTGTAGTCGGGATCATCATCTCCAGAGAAAATGGAGAAGAACTTAAGGACCCTTTCAGCAGCCTTATCGTTCAGGAGGTATCTTAAGAATGATATTTTCTTTCTTTTGTTGCTCTGGTAGTAGTCTATAAACTCCTCTATTTCAGAGTTACTCTCCAGTCTCCCCTTCATGGGGGCCCCAAGTATTCCCAAACCTACGCCATCCTTTATAAAAAGCCTGATCTTTTCGCTGTTTGAGGTAGATCTCATAGCCATCCTCACGGTTGAGTCTGCAAGCGGAGTGTTAAGAACAATAAGCATATGGCCTATGGAGTAGGTGTTTTTGGCGAATCTTGATAATATGAAGCTGTCAATTGAGGTCTCCATCAGAGTAGAGGGAGAGCTCCAGTTAAGGGGGATATAAGATGGAACAGAATAGAGCAAGAGTTCGTTAACTCTGGAGCTGTCCTGAAAGGAGATTACCTCATAACCCTTAGCATGAAGGGTTCCTGTTAACAGGAGAACTAGCGATACTATTTTAAGAAATCCTCTTTTCATAGCTCCTATGTTTTATTAATCAACAAACAGAGATGGCCTCTCTCTTGATTTGAATATTGGGTCTTTGGGAGTATCCAAGCCGGTTGCGTCTATTTCTAACCCTTCAAAAATTCTCCCGCTGACCGATCGTTTGTAACTCTTTGAAAAGCCCTCCAGCGGATCCTTTCCGGAGAGCCGCCTTTTTATCCATTCGTAAATATAACTAGGGTCATAAATAAAGTGGGTAAAATGTGTTTTCCACTCCTCTCCCTCGCCATTATGCCACTCTTTACACTTAAGAACAGACATAGGTCTTACTTTAACGCCGTTATTATATACTCCGCCAACAAGATCAAATGGAACATCAACTTCAATATACCATTCCGGGTTGTCAATGTTTACACCGGTAAGCTGTAGTGCTGCCATCCCAAAAGCACTGCATCCGGAGCCCTCCCCTTTGAATCTCGGCCAGAAGGAGCCACCGTATCTGTCCGATGGACTTCTTCCCAGGGAGTCGCGGGAAGAGAAGATTTTTACATACTCAATCACCCTTTCAGCAGCCTCCGGCTTAATTTTGTATGAAATAAACGATATCTTTCCTCTTCTTGCAAATTTGTCAATCTGTCGCGCCAACTCGTCCTGGCTCTCCATTTTGCCCGCTACAGGGGCACCTAACATAGCAAGGCCTATTTTGTCCGCCAATACCATCTTTCTCTGCTCTGCAGGTCTGCTACTTGCGATAGAGGTTCTAATGAGAAGATCTCCCTCCGGGTTAATTAACTCAATAAACAGGTGGCCAATTGGGTATAATTTTTTGTTGAAGGAGGCCTCCATATAGCTGTTAACGGTAGATTTTATGAGCAGTGAGGGGGAGCTCCAATCTATAGGTCTGTATGAGGGTATGACAAAGATGGAGAGTTCATATGAACTCTCCGCCCCGGTATTCCTTCCGTAAATGCTGTCACCATCACCTGTTGCAAACAGTTGTATAGTTAGCAAAAGGATAATAGACAGAAAGCAAGTTTTGGTCAGTCCTCCCCGCATAAATGGAATCAGAAAATTTTTGGGATAAATTTTGGCACCCGTTTAATGTAGTTTGTATATTCAGGGTACTTGCCCTTGCTTATGCCCTCTGTAATCCAGGCACTACCCTGAAAAAGCATAAGAAGAAGAGCCGCACCAGCGATGCTCCAGTTTATCAGCACTCCGGAAGCCGAAACGCTAAAGAGATAAAATGAAACCCATATGGATTGTTCACCTAACCAGTTAGGATGTCTGGATACCGAAAAGAGTCCGTCGCACATAAATCCGCATTTGTGAGAGTTTTCAAATCTCTTCGCTTTCTCAGCAAGCCCCTTCTTCTGCTTTTGGAAACTGAAAAGCTGATTGTCAGCCACTGTTTCAAGAGTAAGAAATCCGACAATCAGAATTGCTGCTACTATGTCAAGCCAGCTGAGAGGGCTCTCCGGATGTGTTGCTGCTACCAGGAGAGGGGTAGAAAATAGCATTATCAGAAATTGCTGATAAAAAGAGATAAAGACAAGATTAAAGATGCCAAATTTAATTCTGCCTTTCAAAACAGGTTTCTCTCTGAGGACGCTCCACCTGTAATCCTCCTCTCCTCTCCAGGGTATGATACTGTAGCCTCCCTTCCTCGCAAAATTCCAGGTTAGCCTTGCACCCCAGGCTATTGTCATTAATGCCATAATCCACACCCTCGCAGAGTCCGGATAGTGAGCGAGAGTGACAATAGCATAGACCCCGGGCATCAGACTCCAAAGTTTATCCACCTGGCTGTAGTTCCTGGAGATCTCTGAGACAATAAAACAGAGTGCAACAACAGATAAAAGAATTTTTATCCATAACAAAGCCAATGAGGCAACTGCTTCATTACCCCAGAAAAAGTTTACAAGAAAGGTTTCCATGTTATTTAGATGATTCTGTAAATTTTGTCGCTGACAAGCTCCTGGCACTGGATTTTGTCGTAATTATTGACAAATTTATTCTCGTTTTTGAAGTGGAGGAAAGCGTCAGCCTCATCATTGCCTTGTGCCCATCCCAGTATTTGGCAGTTAGGGGTTTCGTTTCCATCAGGGTCCATTGTGGTACCGTCGCAGGTAAAGAAGATGTAATTTTTCATAAATTGGTTCAAAGTTTTTGGAAGTTGTAAGCAATATATGAAAAAAATCCCTTAATAGCAAATCAGAACCTGTAGCCAATCCTTATGTCCGGACCCCATAAGAACTTATTAATGAATTTTGAGTTAATGTTGAGATTTTTAAAAAGTTCGTGACCCTGGTAGCTACTCCCCAATACGGCAAAGAAATTATTTTTGCCAAAAAGCGGAAAGTCTGCTCCGATATAAGTACCGAATGAGACTCCGAATGCCTCCCCGGGCTTGTGTCCGGAGCTGAATGTGTATCCAATATTCATTAGAAAGTACGGAGATACCTTTGCCTTAAGAAAGTAGAATTTCAGCCTTGCATAAAGAGGGAAAATCAGCCTGTCGTATGTGCCGTCTGTTAAGCCGATACCACCTCCAACTCCAATAGTTGAAAAATCAGATATTATATAATCATAGTTGAATGCAGCTATCCCATAATTGTGTCTAGCGTCTCCAACCCCTTTTACAAAGCCAAGTTCAGCAGACATAATGAACTCCTTCTGCTGCTGGGCAAATAAACAACTCCAAAAAACCAGTGCGGTAAACAACAATAGAGATCTTTTCATCTTTGCAAACAATTATATGTTAATATGCACGTCATTATCTTGCCCTGTTCACGATAATTAATGCAGCTATGACACCGGGTACCCAGCCGGCGAGTGTTAGCAGAAAAACAATGAGATCGGAGCCACAACCGTAATCAATAACGGCCAGTGGCGGAAAAAGGATACACAATAGAACTCTTAAGAATGACATAACAGTACAAACTTAGTAAAAAAAATATCATAAAGGGTGTGTAAAGCAGAATCTTGCACCTCCCTTATAATCTTTATCCAGCCAAATTTTCCCGCCAAGTCTGGAGATAATCTGTTTTGATATGGCAAGCCCCAGTCCTGCACCCTGTGTATAGTCGTCCAGCTTTTCAAATCTCTCAAAGAGCCTGTGCTGTTTCTCAGGTGGGATACCTCTGCCGGTATCGGATATTGAGAAAAGTACATCCTTCTCCTCTCCCCTGAGCTCATATTCAAGAGTAATTGTGCCACTCTCTGTAAACTTATTGGCGTTAGAGATGAGGTTTATCATAACCTGAGAAATTCTGTGAATGTCTGTTTTTAGCATTACATCTCCGGGATGTGGCCTGCAAACATACTCAACGCCCTCCTTCCTCAGGTGGGCAGTAGTCTGGAAGATTTTATCGCATAACTCCTTTAGGTTTATCTCCTTCATATCCATCTCAAATTTTCCCGTATCCATTTTTGATATATCAAGGATGTCTGAGATAAGAGTTAGGAGCATATCAGAATTCTGACTTATTACCTCGCTGTATCCTATTCTCTCTTCGTGAGAACACTTCTCTTCAGACATGAGCTGGGAAAACCCAACGATTGCGTTAAGAGGCGTTCTAATTTCATGACTCATATTTGCAAGAAATGC
>WARP01003807.1_pt1 | contig 10401 bp, 11 predicted proteins | sample 4769151 | NCBI WGS metagenome assembly WARP01 (sample SAMN08893023, study PRJNA449175) | gut metagenome | isolation source: rumen sample fed with dry roughage | host: cow | place: India: Nagpur | collected 2016 | reverse complement strand
GCGCTAAAATGCGAGTGCAAAAGTACATTTTTTTCGTTATCCATCCCCTTGTCTCAGATATTTTTTTATTATAACCCCATATCTTTTTGATTATCAATATTTAATATAATTTTTTAAAGAAAAATGCCTTGTACCGCAATAATCCAATAGAATTTGATATATTTGTTTTTAATCTATTGAATATAAATATGTTAAAAATCAAACCTAAAAATCAACAGTAGCATACAAGAAATGAACCATTTTTTTCAGATTTAGGATCCGAAATGGAAATTTTTCGATTTTACTCTTCTAAAAATAACATTCAAAAAAGTCCACCCAAAAAAGATGAAAAAGATTATTCTAACTCCGAAAAAAGACTCTATGACCATTTGCCTTCCGCCCGATTGGGTGGGAAAGCCATTGGTCTGTATTTTGAAAACCCCCGACGAAACCGAGGACTCGTTAGTGTCGATGGTAAGTGAAGATGCTATATGTTACCAGGCCGAGCGTCACAATTGGGCCGGTCGGGGAAACAGGCATCGTTTGAGAAGAAGGGGATTGTTGTACAGACGAAATCTTAATGAAGATCAGCCCCTATGAGGTGCATAAACTCCTGGCGGGTGTTCTCGTTTTTAAGAAAAGCACCGGTAAACTCTGACGTAGTGGTTACCGAGTTCTGTTTTTGGATGCCGCGCATAGACATACAAAGGTGTTGAGCCTCAATGACCACGGCTACACCTAATGGATTGAGCACATCCTGCAGGCAGTCTTTAATCTGGGTAGTCAGCCTCTCCTGCAGCTGGAGACGACGGGCGTAACACTCCACCACGCGAGGTATCTTACTGAGTCCCACGATAGTACCGTTGGGTATATAACCGATATGCGCCTTTCCGAAGAAGGGTAACAAATGGTGTTCACACAAAGAGTAAATCTCAATATCCTTCACCACAACTATCTGCTTATAGTCTTCATGAAAAAGGGCGCTTCTGAGAATGGACTTCGGGTCGAGGCGGTATCCATGGGTCAGGAAGTCGAGGGATTTAGCGGCGCGCATCGGCGTCTTAATCAGTCCCTCTCGCTTTGGATCTTCGCCCATATTTTGCAATATGGAGCGATAATTATCCGATAGGGCATTCAACTGGTCTTCTGACAGTTTTGGGATTGTATTGATAGAATCCGTGATATTCATATATTGTTATGCTAAAAAGGGGTTATACATTTTCTCATGGCCTACGGTGGTTAGTCCGCCGTGACCGGGATATATTGTAGTTTCATCCGGCAGGGTGAGAATTTTTTGTCGGATCACATCCATCAACAGGGCGCCGTTACCGGTGGGCAGGTCACTACGACCTACGCTTCCCTCAAAGATCAAGTCACCACAGATTACATACTTACCCGCCTCATCGTAGAGGGATATACTGCCGTCGCAGTGGCCTGGGGTGTAGAGCACCTGCAACACATGATTTCCGACACGCACCTCTTCGCCCTCGTGGAGGAATTTTGCCGGTCTCGGGGGTTCTTCCACCGACAGGCCAAAGGCTATCGCATAGGCATACGCTTTATTATAGATAGACATGCCCGCCTCGTGGCACCACACGGGCGCCTGCCATTCGCGTGCGCACCAGCTATTGCCAGCGACGTGATCCACGTGCGGGTGGGTGTTCACTATCGCCCTAACGGTCAAATGGTGACGCTCCACATACTCTTTCAGCTGAGTATCCTCATACGACTGGCAATTGCCCGGATCCACAATTATAGATTCACCGGCAGCATCGTGCAACAGCAAAGTATTGACCTGTATGGGATTAAAATGGAAGATACGGATGGTCAAATCGTCGGTCTGTTGGTTAAGAGCATTCATAAAATCCGTCAGAGAGATGTGTTTTTTTGACATATTAGAACGGCTTTGACTTGGGATCGGAAGCAAAAACCTCCTTTACCTTGCGACCGTTGGAGAATATCGCACTGTAATAGAGTTTTCCATCGGGCTTCCAACAGGACCATTTGCCATCGCGCACACGATTCTTGAAGCTGCCCTGAAAATGCTTTTTTCCATTGTCGTAATATTCGGTAAATGCGCCAGTTTGAACATCGTGAACAAAGTTCTGCTCACGCACTATAACCTCATGCACATTATAAAACACCCATTTCCCTTCTTTCTGATCGTCTACGTACTTGCCTTTGGACAAAATCTTTCCGTTCTGGGCGTACTCTATCCAAACTCCGTTTTTGAGGTTGTTCTTATAGGTGCCCTGGCGCGACATCTTGCCATTCTCCTCCCAGAAATAGGCGTAGGTGCCATTCCATTGATTATTCTTGTAATTGATGATATATTTCTGTTTCCCATCTTCATACCAGCCTTTCCAAAGACCTTCCATCACACCATCCTTGAACGGGCCTTGATCCTGAACCTGACCGTTATGGTAATAGGCTGTCCAGATGCCGTGTTCTCTGTCGTGGAGGAACGAACCGACTCTCTGCAGGCGTCCGTCTTCATACCAGGCCTTCCACTCCCCTTCGCGCTTTCCATCCACATAATTACCTTTGCGCCAAACTTTGCCATTCTCAAAGTAATAGATCCACTCACCGTGCTGGAGACCTTTTTCAAAGTTGCCCGTGCTGCCGAGGTTGCCCTTCTGGTCGTAATATTTCCAAACACCCTGCTGAAGACCGCGCACAGACGAGCCTTCCATATCCTTGTGACCGTCGCGGGTCCACCAACAGGCATAGCCCTCCAGCTCACCCATCTTGTAGGTTCCCTCGAAATATTTAGCCCCATCGTCATAAAATTCCGTCACAGGACCATCCACGCTATCGGAAACATAGACTACCTCCTTGTAAAGTTTGCCATTGGGGTGGTAAAAAGTCCATATTCCATCCCGTTTGCCATCTTTGAAGGTACCTTCACTCTCCACATTGCCGGATTGAAACCAGCTTTTGAAAGGACCGCTTTCTGCGTTGTATTCCTGCGCCAGTTTCCCATCGTCGTACCATACCTTCCAGACACCAGTTTTACGACCATCCATGTAGTCGCCTTCGGTCCATTTGGCTCCATTGTTATGATAATAAATCCAATGACCCTGTTCAAGACCCTTGGACTGCACGCCGACAGACATCAGCTTATTGTTTTTCCAATAGGTTTTCACCGTATCCTGTGCGGCGACCTGAAGCAGCCAACACACACAGCAGAATGCAAGGAATAATTGACGCATATAGAATTTATTTAAAAGCGGGCAAAAATACAAAAAAGGTACTGAAAATCGGACTATTTCCAGGCTTTTTAGCAACAGTTAATGTTAAAAAAACGAATCTATTATCCCACCAAGCCGGAAATGATGATGACAGCGAGAGCCAACGGTGCCAGATACCGGAGAATGAAATAGTAGAGACCGAATGCGCGAGGCTTGTATGTGCCGCCGTTAGAGAGTTCGTCATAAACTTCTGCTTTCGGGTAAAACCAGCCGAAAAAGATGGTCATGAGCAACGCTCCGATAGGCATCAGATAAGAAGCGGTTATAAGGTCAAAAAGATCAAAGATGGTTCGATCTGCAATTTTAAAATCCTTCAACACTCCAAATGAGAGCGTGCAGAACACTCCAATGATGAAGACGAGCAATGAACACACAAGGGAGGCGGTGCGGCGTTTCCAATGCAACTCTTCTACGGCAAAGGCTACTAAAATCTCGAGCAGCGAAATGGTAGACGTGAGCGCGGCAATACCCAACAGCACAAAGAAAACGATTGCAAACAATCCGCCGGCTGGCATACTGTTGAACACATTGGACAGCACAATATAGACCAATTCTGGACCGCTGGCCGGATCCATGCCAAACGCGAAAACCGCGGGGAAGATGACCACACCCGCCAGCAAGGCTACTAGCGAATCACATCCGGCAATCCAAAGGCTGGTAGAAAATAGTTTGTCTTGCTTGCGGATATAGGAACCATACGTCACCATGGCGCCCATACCTATACTGAGCGAGAAAAAGGATTGTCCCAAGGCAGAGAGTAAACAGGTGGCATTCAGCTTGCTAAAATCCGGTTTTAACAGAAAACGGAGGCCTTCACCGGCGCCTTCCAAGGTGAGTGAACGCACGCACATGAACAACAACAACGTAAACAACACGGGCATCAACACTTTTGAAACCTTTTCAATCCCTTTTTGTACACCCATGGTAATCACCAAACCGGTCAGCAACAGGAAAATAAACTGGTAGAAGACAGGCCAAAACGAGCCCTGTGTGAACGATGAGAATGTCTCCGCAACAGCTGCCGGGTCTTTGCCCGCCAATCCACCCTTACAGGAAAGAACAATATAGTTGAGTGTCCAACCGGCCACCACACTATAGAAGGCATAAATAAGGAAAGCCCCCAAAATACCGAACACACCCAGCAAGATCCAGCCATTGTTGCCGCCGAGCTTCCGGTAAGCCCCCACAACATTGCTTTGCGCACGGCGTCCGATGATGAATTCCGTCATCATCAGCGGCACTCCAATCAGTAGGACAAAGAAGACATAGACCAACAAAAAGGCACCGCCACCGTTCTGTCCCAGCATATAGGGAAACCGCCAAATATTGCCTAAACCGACAGCTCCGCCCGCAGCCGCGAGAATCGCGCCGAGATTTGAGGTAAAACCCCTCTGGTTTTCTATTACTGCCATATTTTTTTATTTAGGCGACAAAAATACAAATAATTATGGTATGGAGCTGAACGGTTCTTTCGGTACAATTTGTTAAAACAGGGAAAAACGGAAACATTATGTTTTTTTTGTATTTTTGCAATCCATTTTCCGCGTATGAAATACAAACGAATATTATTGAAACTGAGTGGCGAATCGCTGATGGGACCAGACAACTACGGCATCCATTACGCCAACGTACATCACTACGCTTCTGAGATAAAGTCTGCCGTTGAATCGGGTGTTCAGGTGGGCGTGGTTATTGGCGGCGGAAACATCTTCCGCGGTGTTCAGGGTGCGTCGAAGGGTTTCGACCGCCGGCAGGGCGACCAGATGGGCATGTTGGCCACCATCATCAATGCCATGGCCATGCAGGCTGCCTTGGAGGAGATAGGAATTCGCGCCAAAGTGCTTACCGCTTTCGCCATTGAGAGCGTCGGCGAGAGGATTTCCTGGCGCAAAGCCGTGGATACACTCGAAGAGGGCTGCGTAGCCATCTTTGGAGGCGGCACTGGAAATCCCTTCTTCACCACCGACTCCGGAGCGGCTCTCCGTGCTATTGAAATAGGAGCCGACCTGCTACTCAAAGGCACCCGCGTGGACGGCGTTTATACAGCCGACCCCGAGAAAGACCCCTCCGCCACCAAATACTCGAATCTCTCTTTCGACGAGGCTTACCAGAAAAACCTCAAAATCATGGACATGACAGCTTTCACCCTCTGCAAAGAAAACAACATGCCCATTTACGTCTATGACGCCAACAAACCCGGAAACCTTTTGAAAGTGCTGAATGGTGAACCCATCGGCACCCTTTTACAATAAAAACCCATCCCATGGCTGAAGAAATCCAAAACGAAAACATCCCAACCGAAGAGTCTGCCAACATGATGAATGTGGCCAGCAAACGGGTTCATTTTAAGGTTCACCTTACCATATTCATCGTCATTAATGCGATTATATGGGCTCTCTGGTTCACCCTGTTCAGCGCCATCGTCACCAGCGAAGCCATCAGTAGCGCTATCCTCAAGGTATTCATCTGCGTAACAGTCGTTTGGTTTTTACTGGTTATCCTCCACTACTATATTGCTTTTAAATGGAATAAAACTTTCGTGGAAAATGAACTGAATAAAATCCGAAAACAACGTAAAAAACAACTCCAAGAAATCGAGAAAATCAAGGCCAAAATTGCCGAGACAAAAGCTCAGCATCAAACCGAGCAGGCGCAATAAACTCGATTGTTAATTTGCAATTTTGACTCCTGCTTCTCGCCCTCTCGATTCCCTATCTTTCCGACTATCAATTCAACTGTTCAACAATTCAACAAATATCATGGATCCGCAAACCTGCTTAAAAAACACAAAGGAAAGCATGAATTCCACCGTTGCTTTCTTTGATAAAGACTTACAGAAAATACGTGCTGGCAAAGCCTCCCCGCAAATGCTGGACGGACTGAAGGTGGACTATTACGGCAACCCCACGCCTGTGGATCAAGTGGCCAACATCAACACCCCCGATGCCCATCAGATTGTGATTCAACCGTGGGAGCGCAACATGCTTCCCGTGATTGAAAAAGCCATCTTAGCCGCCAACATCGGGCTTACTCCGCAAAACAACGGCGAATTCATCCGCCTGGTGGTGCCCACCCCTACCGAAGAGCGCCGCAAGGAACTGGTGAAAAAGGCCAAACAAGAAGCAGAACAGACTAAGGTCTCCATCCGCAACATCCGCCGCAATGCCAACGACGAAGCCAAGAAACTGAAAGATGGCGGTACCCCGGAAGATGAAATCAAAAAACTTGAAGGCGACATACAAAAAGCCACTGACGACGCTATCACCAAGGTCGATAAGATTATGGAAGCCAAAGAGAAAGAAATTATGACCGTTTAATCCGACAAATCCAATTATTACTAACCCCAATTTATAAACATTAACAGTATGAATATTCCTGAAAATTTGAAGTATTCCAACGACCACGAATGGTTGAGAATGGAAGGTGAATTCGCTTACGTAGGCATCACTGCGTTTGCCGCCAATGAACTGGGTGACATTGTATTCTTAGACATCCCCAGCGAAGGTGAGACTCTGGAACAGAACGAGGTATTCGGCAGCATTGAGGCTGTGAAGACCGTTTCCGACCTGATGCTCCCCGTGGGTGGCGAGGTGGTAGAGTTCAACACCGCATTGGAGGCCAACCCCGCCCTCGTGAACAGCGACCCCTACGGTGAAGGCTGGATCGTCAAGATCAAAGTCACCAACCCGGCTGAGGCCGACACCCTGCTGGATGCCGCCGCCTATCAAGCTTTGATTGGATAATTCTTCACCCTATTCTACAAAAAAAGACCCATCAACTGGGTCTTTTTTTTACCATAAATACACAAAATGCTTTCGAAATTTTAGAAAAACTGCATACCAATCTCCCACTTTGGCAAATCCACGCCAGTTTTCAATATCGGAGTTATCCGGTACTGTCCATAAATCGCAAACCACTTGGCCAAACCAAAACGGAGACGCACACCACAATCCAATTTGTACATCCCATCGCGGAAATACTTCTTATGCACCTCCTTGTACTTCACCTTATCCACCTCTATCTTCGTCTTCAACTGACTGCCGGTGATCCAGTCGCCAAACAGACCAGCCTCTATATACAGCTGTGAGTGCGAAATATGCGCTAAAACGAATCGCTGAGTGAACTCCAAATCAAATTGGAATGTTTTCAAATTATGCATACGTATAGCAGATTCTGGTACCGGATCATGCTGATTCCATAAACCCATCGGATCGGTGTTAGCCTTTAGGGCATACCAAGAAGAACCGAAACCAATACGAGCGCCCAGTCCGTAAACTCTCGCAACCTGCCAATTATTGGTAAAGCAGAAAAAGAATGTTGGGGAAATCCGATCCGTCAGATAATTATTTCCCGTGGGCGCCCATATCGAAGGCAACATAAAAGCAACATTGAACGCCAGTCCCCACGAATAGGGGATTTTCTTATGATAAGAAAACCTTTGATTCGATCCCATGTAATCGTATTTTATACGGCTGTATAAAACCAAAGAAGTGTCCGCTGCCGCCAACTTATCCGCACCTACAACATATTGGGCATACTGGTCATCATACCATATATTCACCGTCTGGCCAGGCAGTAAAGACTTTTTTTTGATAGAATAACACCCTGCTTTCACAAGCGTGTCTGCATCAAATCGCTTTGCCTTGAAGTTGTGTAAACTGCCATCCCCATTCTGGACATTGTAAAACAACTTATGTGCCTGATTCGGTGTAACGGGGATAATGTAGAGGTTATCTTCATCTTCCTGTAGGTCAAAAGAGTGTTTGCTCTCCTTTGGACCATCGGTAAAATAGCCAGCCTGGGGCACACCATAACCGAAAGCATAATCGAAATAGGGATAATGGTTGGCGGACTTTTCAATCTCCTCCAGCAGTTGGATGGCGGTCCACTCAGGGTGCATCTGCCTGACACAAGCCGCAAAGCCGGCGACCATCGGTGTGGCGAAAGAAGTGCCGGAAGCATAGGAATAGTTACCCTTGGAAGAGGCCACCAAGCTATAGCCACAGGCCACCACGTTAGGCTTGCGACGTCCGTCGGCGGTGGGTCCAAAGGAACTATACAATTCCCTCTCTTCCAAGGAACTTACTGCACCCACCGACAACACACTGTCAGCGTCGGCTGGAGTCACCAGCATCATCCACTCCCTCTCAGCACCCTCATTACCCATAGCTGTGCATACGAGGATACCCTTGCCGGCGGCCGTTGCAGCACCTCTGGCTACAATAGAAGTTTTGCCGTCCATATCCTTCAGACTGTGCAACTCCTTACCATAACCCAATGAACTATTCACAATGGAAGCTCCATTCTGGTCGGCCCATTCCAAAGCCTGTACCCACCATATTTCCTCTTTTTTCTTCTCGGCCTCCACTTCCGTGCGAGCCAGCAGGAATTCTGCACCGGGAGCAAGACCCATCATTGTCGTTCCGTTCATGATTCCAGCTATACAACTCAACACCATGCGTCCATGAGTGTTGTAACCATAAACATTTTCCTTCTTATTGGCAAAATTCCAGGTTTTCACAATCTGGTGGTTGTCGCGCAAGTGCTGGAAGGCAGGGTGCTTGTCCACATCCGGGAAGCCTCCGTCAAAAACCGCTATACGCACGCCTTTACCATTGATTCCCCGTTGCTGGAATTTGCTGCCCTGCATCAGGCTCACCTGGTCCAGCACTCCGTCCTGGGCAGTGGCTTGCTGCAGAACAGCGTTTGACGCTGGTAGAGCCTCCGACACGATGGGCTGAACAGCGGCAACAAAATGCAGACCTTGCACCTTCGTAATTTGCTCCTCCGTAGCCACCACCCCCATAGCATTCAACCAGCGGGAAGTTCCAACGTTCTCGGTTACAATTGCCGCAACTTGAGTCTCATATTCCACATTCACCGGATAGTTGGTGATGTCGTACAAGTCGGCATGATGCACACCATAACGCTCAATGGCCTTGGGATCAAAATAACTGTATGGATCAAACGTAGTGTTGTTTTTATCGGTGAAAAACACCCAGTAAACATCCTGCGCCCGGATAAAACCGACAATTGCGCAGAAAAGTATTGTGCATAAATATTGTTTTTTCATGTTTTGATTGTGATTGGTGTATTACAAATTGTGATTGAGATTTCGGAGAAACATACTCTATTCACGAATCATCAGATTTTCAATCTCCTTGAAATCAATCCCCAAAAGCTTCATATTTTTAACAAAGGCGGGGACTTCCATCTCCAAAAATTGCTTTTTTCGTATGGCTATGATTTTATCGGTGGCATCTTCGGCAATGAAGAATCCCACGCCACGCTTGTTAAAAAATATCTCCTTGTTTTGCAGATAGTCGTAGGAGCGCATCACCGTGTTAGGGTTCACCTCAAACATTACGGCCAGCTCGCGCACCGACTTCGCCTTGTCCCCGGGTTTCCACGCAGTTGTCAGAATCTGCTCGAATACCCAGTCCACAATCTGCATCCAAATGGTCTGAGTGTTGTTGAAATCCATGCCCATCTTATGCCTCCGTTTCTCTTAAGCGCAGAAAACTCAGCGCATAACAGTATATCATAACACCTATCGAGAACAAATACGGAACACTTTCGGCCAATCTACTCTCTATGTCTGTGCCGCCGAAATTCCAATTGTATGTGTATCCTGAAGTTTCGGGCAAGAAGACAAGACTATTCAGCCACATCGTCAAACCGACAAGCATAGACCACACGATACCGATCAGCAAGCAAACACCGAAAGTGGATAACGTCGTTCTTCTGCGGAAATAGATACTTCCGAAAAAGAAGACGGACAGCATAGCATATATCGAAAACACTTTTTCGGCACCCATGAAGCTGTATAAACTGATTCCTTCAGCCCCCCGCACTAACAAATAGAGATGTGCCAAGGCAAGCCCCAAAGCACTTGCTAACACCAACCCCACCACATAATAGAAGTTGGCCAGCAACATATTGGTGACCACCTTTTCGCTGTTGGAGGCGGGAATAGAAAGGAAATGGATTTTCGGGGAATTGCTGTGTAAATTGCGGAACAAGCGCTCCGGATAAATCATCAGGAAAATGCACGAAACAAACAAAGGGAAACTCAAATTACTGCTTGCACTCATAATGGAGGCAAAAAACACAACAGCCGCCAAAATGCCAAACTGGAAAAGATCGGTTCTCCAATTCTCTATAAAATATT
>WARP01018836.1_pt1 | contig 10417 bp, 9 predicted proteins | sample 4769151 | NCBI WGS metagenome assembly WARP01 (sample SAMN08893023, study PRJNA449175) | gut metagenome | isolation source: rumen sample fed with dry roughage | host: cow | place: India: Nagpur | collected 2016 | reverse complement strand
CTGTGACTAGCATGTCCCCAAAGATTAAAAGCATCTGCTACATTCTGTATATCATCTATAATATACTTAGTTACCTCATCAGCTCTTGAATAATCTACTTCTGGTCTATCCATTATTTTCTCCTCCTTAAAATAAAAAAAAGAAAGGGAGTATTATCTCCCAATCAACTTCGTCGCAATACCAAACGCTTTAGATGTTATAATATCGAGCTTTTCGTGCTTCATTACTAATACAATCCCAGCGATACTGATTACACCGTTTACGATAGTATCCATCTTCAGACCTTCTACTTTTCTGCCTTTTAAATCCTCTCGAATTTTGACTAGATCAGCGATCCGTTCTGTTACTACCTTATACCGTTCATCAGTGTCCGATTTGATATGTGTTGACGTTACCGCATCGGCAGTTAATACTTGGGAACGAATGGTTGTGATATTGGCTGAGATAACAGATAAAGCGTCTTTAGTCTTATCTTTGATACCAATTACGAAACCTTCACCAAAGAATCCACCAGCCTCCATTGTAACTCGGGAAGGAGATTGAATTCTAAGGTTACTACGCAAGCTACCATTCGCAGCACTAGCCAATGCACCAGCAGCATTTGATACCCGTGTTGTTTTATATGATAGACCTAATGCGAAACCTTCACCTGCATTACGACCTGCACTTTCGAAACTTACACTATTGGCACCATCTTTACCTCTGTTAGCCATACTTCTACTAGTGCTGTATGCGAGTTCCTTCTTGTTAGCAATACCATCGGAGTATGTTTGACCTACAGTAGTACCAGTGCCTTTAAGCGATACCCCGCCAGCACCTTTCTTAGTTTCATTCGCTAATCCAGTACCTTCTCGGTTAGATGCTCCACGTTTACTATTGACACCTTTGTTGTATTCATCAGCGTTTCCACCACCAGTTCTACCCATTCCAGCACGGTCGCTACCAGCACCGTCTTTAGTTTTCTTACCTAAATTAGCACCTGCAGCTTCAGCTTTACCTTCTTTAGATTGTACACCTTTAACGAACTCGTCGGCACGTTCTCCACCTACAGGTCCGATATCAAATGCACTTCTAAGCGCGTTAGTTGCATCCGTACCCATCTGATCTACTGCCCCGCTTACTCCAGGAATCCAATCGAATAAGATACGTACAACCTCAAGTAAAGCCAATACTACAATCTCAAGGATTGCCTCAACGATACCCAATACTGATTTCACTAGTTTAGGACCATCGTCACGTAATGTATCAGCCAATCCATTAATCAAGTCGGTTATTAATTGTACTCCGGCTTTAAGTAATGGTTCAGCGTTATCTCCAATAGCATTAGCCAGTTGGACTACTAAATCTACGAACAAATCAACAACTTTGTAGATGTTCTTACCAATACCCTCAAGTAATGCAATAACGATACGGAAACCAGAGTCAAGTATACCAGGCAACGCATCGGCAATAGAACCAATGATTGTTTCCAACATTGTGATAAATAATTCTACTACTCTCGGTAATAAACTAGCAGCACCTTCTAACAAAGCATCCATTGTGTTTATAATACCTTTGATTGACACTACACTGATACCCGCCAGTACAACTAGACCCGAAGCAAATGCAGCTAACCCAATACCAACTAAAGCAACAGAAGCACCAAGCAATGCTAACCCTGCGCCGAATGCCAACATGGACACACTAGCAGCACCCATTAAATATGCAGTACCACCAATGATAACAAATGCACCGGCTAGACCTAATAGACCCATACCTAATTCTTTAAGTGACATTTGACCCATGGCTTTAAGAGGTGGAACTAGTATGTTAAGAGCCAATGCTACAGCCAATATACCGATACCAGAACTTGCACCACCTGCTAAACGCATAGATAATGCAATAGCTCCCAGAGCAATACCTAAAGCACCAAGACCTACAGCTAGTACACCCATGTCGGTATTCCCTAATTCGTTGATTGGGTCTACTAGTTTGCCGATAGCAAATGCGATAGCAACCATACCTACTGATGCACTCAAAGCTTTAGCCCCATTAACCAATCTCGTAAATACAGCAAGCTCTCCTAAGATAACACCAAGCGTTACTAAGCCTTTAACTAAATCTCCAGCTTTGATATCCGCAATGTCGGTTATAGAACTTACCATCATTTTGATTGCACCGGTTGTTATTACAAGACCAACTGCTGAGCTTGGACGAATCCTTGTACCGTTAGCTAATCTCATAAATACAGCCAATTCAAGTAGAATAACCCCTAAACTACCTACACCTTTAGCTAACGAAGCAACATCCATAGTACCCATACTCTTAATTGCTCCGACCATAATCCTAATTGCGATTGATAGTCCGACAACAAAAGCAGCACTAGCAGCAATCTTACCTTGATTCTTAGACATACTGTTGAGAGACATTGTAAGTGACAATAGAATACCAACTAAACCTGCTAAAGCAGTACCCATCTTATCAGCATCAATAGATTCTAGAATCTTAAGTGCACCGGCTAGAATTAGAACAGCTCCAGCTAAAGCACCAACTAGACCAACAGTGATTATTGCGTCTTTGAAACCAAGATCCATCCCATTAATACTCTTTAGTGCTTTGACCATAGCAGCTAACCCAAGAACGATTGTTGCTAGACCTTTAGAAATGTCTTCTGATTTCATACCCTCAAGTAGTTTAATAGCCAACACTAGGATACCGATACTAACAGCGATTGAGATGATAGAACCGACATTAATACTATCAGACATGTTCTTAAGTGAATCGGTTAAGTTAGTAAGTACATTTGACGGAGACGCATCTCCTTTACCGAACAATCCACCAATGCTTTCTTTAACAGCATCTAGAATCTCGATAATCTTCTTACCAAATATAACAATACCACCGATAGTGAATACTTTAAGTATATCATCTAATCTAATCTGTTTAATAATATCCCAAGCAGTCTTAGCTACAGCTCCGATAAATTCAAACACACCACCGAAGTTTACCTTGAATTGTTTACCTGCTTTTGAAGCACCTTCAGCAAACTCTTTAAGGAACTCAACTAAATCGCCAAATAGTTCTTTAGCATCACCCCATAGGTTGTTGAACCACTTACCTGCATCTTTAGAGAAATTACGAATAAATCTGATAGCATTAGTTGTGAAATTAGCAAGCCATTTTGATCCATCCAGTAGTCCTTCTCTTAGTATAGGTAAGAATGCAATTATCTCATCAACCGCAATAGCTGAGAACTTAACAAATGCATCTGCAGCTTGACCTAGACCTTTCTTAGCCCAATTTGCAAATTCCATTAACCCTGCAGACATCTCAGAGATAAGTAACTGTACTTCTTTACTTTCAATGATTGAATCTATAAAGTTACCTAGAATTTTACCTAATGCATTGAACTTATCACCTAGGAATGTTACCTTCTCGACTAGATTGTCGGGTATTAGGAATGCTATAACCCTACCTAGGAATTTAACAATCTCGACACCGCCTCTAAGTATCCCAAAGAATACCGTGAATACACCACCGAGGACTGTACCTACACCCCTAGTCAACCATTCGAGTGCCCTGGTTAGTAGTTCAATTGCACTGATTATATAGTAGATTGCTTTGCCATCAGACGGTGGGAACATCTTCCTAAAGGCTTTATAGACGGGTTCTATGATATTCATTAATGCTTTGTAGACATTTACTATTGCTTGAATTGCTTTATCTCTACCGCCTAGGTCTTTAATGTTCTGTAATAACGCATTACGACCTTCAGACATACCAGAAATGAACCCATTAACAACGTCACTTAAACCAGACCACATTTCAGTAGCCTCATCGAAGTCACCAAATATAATTTCCCATGTTTGAGCCCATCCAGATTCTAAAGCTTCTTTAGCAGTATCCATCATTTGTGAGAAGGTACGAACTTTAGTAGCAGCATCTAGAAGTGATTCATCATCTTTAAATTGTTTCAAGGTTGCCAACATTACATCCGTTGTAGCCCAGCCATCCTTTAAAGACTCATTGAAACCTTCAGATAGATCGACGTTTTTACCCATGGCTTTAGCGTTTGCAATTAGGGCATCTTTGAATTTAGGACCACCCATACCTGCTTGTTGTAACTGCTTCCAGTTCTGATAATCCATCTTACCGATTTGAATAGCTTGCACCATAGCTGTTTCTAGTAAACTCCCAGCTCTTGCAGCCTCAACACCTGTACCTGCAGCTAAGTTATAGAATCCCATAACCGCGTCAGAAGCGTCGTTTAGTTTCATACCAGAAGTCGATAGAGAACCGATAGCATTGGTCATGTCGTTAAAGCTATAAATGGTCTTATCTGAGTAAGTGTTTAACTCATTCAGCTTGGCATTTACGACATCGACACTTTCACCAGTATTAGTCATGATCGTCATCATAGATTTAGTCTTTAATTCATACTCTTTAAAACCAGCCATGATCGGATCTGAGGTGAATGATTGCGCCATCGCGATACCAGCATTTACTGCTTTATTTGTAATGTTTGTTAATGCTGTAACAGCCATAACAGCCAAACCTGAGAATTTAAACGATACATTCTCAACAGACTTCCCTAAACTGTCCAGGGTTATGTTGTCGCCCATCTTCTTCAAGTTTCCAAGAGAATCTATGGACTTACGCATGTCTATATTCTTTACTTTTCCTAGCGCATTTTGAAGTTTACTGAACATACCTACAGAGGCTGTTGCATTCTTCTTAAAGTCGCTGTTGTCTAACTTTAACTTGACGATCTTCTCATCTACTGGACGACTCATGTGAACATCTCCTTAGCTAAACGGTCTCCCGCATTATTAAAGGTTGCTCTTAAAGCCGGATTGATATAGTCCCTCGGAGGAACATATCCACCAGTACCTGTACCATGTCCGTATTGGATTAGCTTAGCGACATTAGCAGAACTCTCAGGATGCGCATTATTGACATATGCAACTTCGGCACCTTCAGGGATTTGCTTCACTCTGTAATCCCATCCTGCAGCAGTTTCTCCAGTTTCACCCCTAGGAGTTGCACCTTTTAAGGCATCAACACCTTCTTTACCTATTTGATTGAGGGTTTTGGTTGGCGCTTTATTTGTAGCCTTGGTCAACCACCGTGTAATATTGTCGAAATTACCTGAAGACTCGATACCTACATTCATGGATTTATCACCCCTTTGTCTTCATTTGTTTCTTACGTTCAGCATTAAGCTTGGCGTTTTGTTGCATAACTTCTGTTGTGGACATCTTCTTCTTAGGAGATTGTTGTTCCGCGATTACTCTCAGTAAAGTCAACAATCTATTGAAGTTCCAATGTTCACATTCGAATGGTACTTGTGCTGCAGCCATCATAGCGTAAACGATTTCATTGGTTAACACCGTTCTACCAGGTGGTTCTCCAGAATTAGTGAACGTCGTTGCAGTATGACTATCGTTAATGTACTCTGTTATCTTTGAAGTCACTTCTGATGTTAGATGATATGGTTGTAAATTGTCATCTAGACACATCATTGTGTAATAATCTACCTCTTGTTCTGGTGTGAACGTGGCTGTGAAATACGGAATCTTCCATTTTGATTCCCATTTGGAGATGGAGACAAGAGAATGCTCCAATCGGAAACTTCCACCAGTTAAGGTTATAAATACTTCTTCTTTAGAATCATATAGTTCTACTTCTTCAATTTCGATTGTAAGCATGTTATTTCATCATACCTTTCAATAAAAAAGAATAGGGCAAGTCAAAAATAACTCACCCTAAGCTTTTTAAAGGTCTTATTAGTATTTTAGTTTGTCTCCAGGCTGGATAATGTATGGTGACTTGATACTATTCTTAGTTGCGATGTCTTGCCATTTAACACCTAATTTAGCACCAATACCACTTAAAGTATCACCTTTCTTAACGGTGTATGAACGAACTTGTCCGATAAAGATTTGTTGTCCTGGTCTAATTAAATCTCCAACACGTGGGTTGTTAGCTTTAAGTTTAGTTACTGTTGTACCGTATTTTCTAGCGATAGCCCAAAGCGTATCACCTTTCTTAACGGTATGTGTAACACCTTCTGCTGGTTTAGCTGGAGCATCGTTTTCTTTTGTCTTACCTAGAATTGCTTTAACGAAACCTTTGGCGAATCTATCTACTTCGTTAACCATGATATTTGCATCGTGACTATTGGTACCGAATCCGAATTCTACTAAGCGGTAGTTTACGCCTGCAGCTGCAGTACGTCGAACATTTCCCAACTCAGAACCTGGACGACCATCGATACCTTTATGACCTTTATGTTCATAGCGAATACCCATATATGCTTTTAGGTAATCTCTAATCGCTAGGTCTAATTTGTCAGGTTCGAAGTCTTCATGCACAATAACATGACCGCCAGTAGCTCTAGGATCAGAACTAGCATCGAAATGTAATTCAATAACTTCAGTATCTTTACCGTATTTATTTGCAAGCGCTACAATATCTTTATAGTGTACTACGTTGCGTTCACTATAGAAAACCACATCTGCACCGGCTGGTAAATGACGCTTAACTGCTGGTAGAAAGTCCTCTTTGAAATAACGATGTTCACCTTTGGTAATACGACCTGTGGCTCCTGGATCAATAGTGCCATCTGGTTTTTTACCGTGACCTACAATTAGTAATTTTGTTCCCATTTTGAATTCCTCCTATTATTGCATAAGTTCGGTGATTGCTTTAGCATTTGCTGCTTTCTCTGCTCCTGGGTTTTGGATTAAACCTTCCCCAAATTTACGAGCTTCATCAGGCATAGTCAATAACTGTTCAAACAATTCAGCATATGCTTGTGAGTATTCGAAACGTTCTCTAACATCTTTTGTTTTAATGAATCGTTTACCATCTTCTGATTTTTCACCATATGCGGATAGAACCAGTTCTTCGATAAATGCAAACATTGCTGGTGCATCTTGTCGAGCTTGTAAACCTCTAATATATGTCTCTAGATCCCCACCGCATTTAACTTCCAGTTTTGCAATTTCCATTTTATTAAAGTGAAAGTGTAGTACCTCTGTAGTTTCGTCACCATTGAAATCTTGATATGTGATTTTTTTCTTTAACATTGTATAATACTCCTCCTTTTATTATATAAAAAATCAGGACCAACCATAGTCAGCCCTGAAGTATTAATTAACCTGCTGGTGCTGGTGTTGCTGCTAATGCAATCAATTCATCCATTGTTGGTAATGTAGGTGTACCGTCAGTGTCGTTACCAAACAATGTTTCTTTAACGGCAGCGTATGCTTCTTTAGACAATTTAGTAGAGTCGAATGAAATATAAGCTGATGGTTTAAGTCCTTCTGTTTCTACTTGAACTGGTGTTGTTGAGAATGCCCAAGAGAAAGTAATAGCTGAAGGTGTTTCGTTGATTGTTTCATATGAACGTTCTGAAGGTGCAACTTTAGCTTGGTAAATTACATGTAGTTTTTCACCGTAGTCGTTACCCATAGTATCGTTACCTACAACAGTTGTGTATGCCAAGCCGAACTGTTTGCGTCGTTGTTGCCCTACGAATACACCTGGTGAAACTTCTGCAGAACCATCGCATTCGGCATATTCATCTGGATATGTGTAAGCTTCAATCGTACCTTTGAAGTTTTCAGCAGATGTTAATGCTAGGTATTTAATATTGTCGGCATAGATAGGTGTCTCTTCAGCACCGTCTGGTGATTGTCGTACTGCTACCAAACCATTCCAAGCTACTCCTGTTCCATATGCGCCTGTTTCGTCTTGTACATATAATGCTCCATGAGAAGCACCTGTTTCATATTCTCTTTTACCTACTTGATCCCATAGTAATTTTGCCATTTGGGTTCCTCCTAATAATATAATGTTAATGACGTTTGGTGTATGTTATCGGATACGTAACTTGTATTATATCCGCAATAATCAAACGTATCAATAAGTGTATCTGTTAGTGTACTTTCTGGATCTCTGTCCATAACTGTTAAGTTATAAACTGATGTTTTTTTATATCTTTTGTTATTGGCATATACTGTATCTTCGTCAGATTTATCATAAACGACACATGGATATTTCATAACAATATTGGAAGGCGGCTGGAAGTATGCATTGCCGCAGATACCAACTAATATTTCATGTAGTTTCTCTCTTTGGCTCTGTGCCATTCCAAACGCCTCCCAAAGATAGTATCAGTCTTGGTCTGGATACCTCTACACTTTCAACTTTCCACATAATACCAAGCCATCTAACATACTTGATTTTCGTGAAATTCTCGTAAGCGTACGGGTTTGCGATAAGACTGATACGATGTTGTAATGTTATGTCATCATTTACTTTGCCGCTAGTGACTCGACCGTCAGAAGAGAATGCATTAGCCATTCTTATTACATCCCCAGACATTTTTTTCTCAGTTGCTACTGGTTCCCAAATGCCTGGGCGTGTTTCTTCCTGGGTAACATAGCCTACCGAGCCTGCAAATTTAGCCATTTTGATTATTCGCTNNCTGATAAACGAGTTTCAATCAAGTATTTGTATTTGTTAAAGTCGATATCGAAGTCGTCAAAGGTTGTGATTTCTCCACCTTTACTAGCTCCGAATGTGTAGTCACGTAAGTTAACAACTAATGCTTGATTGTCGCCTAAGAATGTAGTTTCTACAATCTCTTTAACACCAAGTTTAGAAGCAAGAGCTTCTGCAGTTGGAATGTCGCCGAAGATGTATTTGTTATCTGTACCTTTCATCAAACGTAACTCAGCTAATAGTAATGGAGATACATACATTGAAGGTACTCCAGAACCACGGAACTCAGCTTTAGCTTTAATCATAACTTCGATTAAGTCACGAGTGTCTGTTGCTGTTTTCTTAATTGTGTACAAGTCATCGTCGCTCCAGATTGGGCGAATATTTTCTGCTTTAATTTTGTCTGCAGATGTTACGTCACGTCCATCACCGATCATTGCAGCACGAGCCATTTCTTCAATCAACATTGCTTTCATTTCTTTATTAACGAAATCAACAACGCTGAAATCTGTAATGTCGATAATATCATCACGGTCTAATGATTGTTTTTTATAGATTGTTTGTGGTCCTGTAGTACGAGTAAGTAATCCGAATACTTGATCGAATTTCTCGTTACCTTTGATATACCCACGAGCACGAGCTGAGTCAGGAGTCAAATCAGCAATCATTGTTTTAACACGAGAGAAAGGAGACTTAGTAATTTCAGATACGATTTTAGCACCACTTGTGTTAGGGTCACGATAAATCATTGGTGGGTTATTTTGTTGGTGTGCTTCAGGGAATAACATTTCAATATTAGTAATACCATGTTGGATTACCGCTTCTTTAAATGAACCCAATTTAATAGCGTCTGCAAATACTTCAGCTACGTCTGCGTGTTTGATAGTTGTTTCTTCTTCTTGAGTTGTACCATTGAATACGTTATGTTTCATAATTTGTCCATCTCCTAATGTTTGTGATTGTTTTACAGTGTCCTCACTAGGTGGTACGTCGTCTTCATCGTCGACAATACTCCCAATGAGTACAGTTAAAGCCTCTCTTTGTTCGTCATTCATAGTATCGACGATTTGACCTACAGTTTTATCGCCCACTGCATGCGTTAATACTACATCTTCTGGATCCAACTCGTCGTCTTCAGCAGAGTGTAATAAATTATCAGTATAGATAATCGCACTATCCTCTTCTTCTCCAGTGTCGGAATGCGCAACGAACTGATCGATTAGAGCGCCAGGATTAGCCCCAGCCAACACTAAGCTGACCTCATAGATTAATCCATGAATAATATTTCTACCGGCTTTCTTAAGCTTACGAGCACCAATAGACATAGCGGTAATGTCCCCGTGCTTGATTGATTCTTTTGCATGCACTGCATTATCGGATTCGTTGAATTTACCATAACCATAAACTCCGCCGTCTTGGTGTTTTAGTATTACATGACCAATGACGTTTTCGGGGTTACTGTAATCATGGTTCCAAACTAGAGGGACTTGTTGTCCATCGTTATCCTTGAACGCATCATGCTTAATGACTACACCGTCTGAGCATTCGATATCGTGCTTCGTTACCCAGCCAGCAAAGTCGTAATCCTTTTTAAGCATTTATTTATACCTCCTATATATTATTTTCACCCATTTTGATTTTGCGACGAGCTAGAATCAGGGGGCGTGAGCGACCCAGGACTTTCAGGTTGTGCTTGTTTTGTATCTGCAATATTTGGATTGTATAACATATCAGCTCTTGGTTCTGAACTAGGTTTGAATCCTACAAGTTTACGAACCTCATTAGATGAAGCTATTTCATTACGTCTGAACGTATCACCTAACTCGATTATTTGTTCAACCGGTACTAACTTGAACGGATCTCTGTAAGCTTGTAATGTTTGACCTTGACTACGTGCCGTTTTAGTTAAGAACTTACGTCTGAACTC
>WARP01000817.1_pt1 | contig 10418 bp, 9 predicted proteins | sample 4769151 | NCBI WGS metagenome assembly WARP01 (sample SAMN08893023, study PRJNA449175) | gut metagenome | isolation source: rumen sample fed with dry roughage | host: cow | place: India: Nagpur | collected 2016 | reverse complement strand
TAAATGGGTTCCAGTTCAAAGCCTGGCTTGGCAATAGCATCCAGAAAAGTTTCAAGTGCGTATCTGCCCTTTTCATTTAACTTATACATATTCGTCTCCTGTAAAGCAGAATAGATGGGATGTCACGTGGATGTCGCAAAGGCATATCATAATTCTATTGTTTTCTACAGGGGGGAGCAATGAGAATATTTGTCAAGCGTGTTTATGGCTGCTTAGTCTTTTGTGTCAATGTGATTGGTGTGTGGGCGGTTGATGTGGTCAACGCCGATATGTCGGCACAAGATGAGTAAGGGATTGGGGAAAATATTCCTGGTGCTGACAGGATGTTAAAATGCTCTTGCGGTCATTGTTGACCGTCAATGCAAATAGAAAAAAATTACGACGCTTACATGAAATTCATTCATACCTCTGACTGGCACTTGGGCCGTCAGTTTGCCAGCCGTATTCTGATTGAAGACCAGGAGTATGTGCTGGACCAGATCATTGCTTACCTTGAGCAGCATCAGGTGCAGGCTTTGCTGATTAGCGGCGACATCTATGATCGTTCGGTGCCACCGGTGTCAGCGGTGGCTTTGCTGGATAAAACCTTAAACCGGATAGGGCAACTGAATATTCCGGTCATCATGATTCCTGGCAATCACGACAGTGCGCAGCGTTTGGGGTTTGCCGCTCAACAGTTAAGGGCGTCCGGTGTGCATATCATTGCCGATTTTGATCAGATGATCAAGCCGGTTGTGATTGATGACAAGGGTGAGCGGGTTGATTTTTATGGCATACCTTTTAATGATCCCGAGCTGGTACGCAATTATTTTCAGGCGCCGGTCAGCACTTATGAAGCGGCGCATCGCCTGCTGGCAGAAAAAATCAAACAGGTGATGGACGCGGAGCGGGTCAATGTATTGCTGGCTCACTGTTTTCTGGAAGGGGCGGTTAACTCCGAGTCTGAGCGGCCTTTGTCAATTGGCGGGTCTGATGTAGTGCCTCATACGGTTTTTGATGGTTTTGATTATGTGGCGCTGGGCCATTTGCATGCGCCCCAGTATAAAGGGGCAGAGCATATCCGTTATTCGGGTTCTATTCTTAAATACAGTTTTTCCGAGCAGTTTCACAACAAGGGCGTTACCCTGGTGGAGCTGGATACAAATGGCAAGGCAAGCATGCAAAACTTGCCCCTGAAACCCTTGCGCGATGTGCGGACCCTGGAAGGGACATTGGCCGATATTGTTGAAATGGGCCGGCAAGACCCCAATGCGCACGATTACGTGTTGGTAAAGCTTGCGGATACCCATGCCGTGCTGGATCCGATAGGGAAAATCCGCGAGGTATATCCTAATGTATTGCAACTGGAAAAACCTGGTCTGTATCGTGCCGAAGCAGAGGTGCTGGCACCGGGGCAGGCCCTGAAGCGTGATGAGTACGATCTGTTTTGTGACTTTTTTGAGCAGGTGGCCGGACAGCCTCTGAGTGAACCCCAGAAGCAGGCAGTCAAGGAAGTGATTCTTGAAGTGCGCAAAGAGGAGCAGGCATGAAACCCGTTTATTTGAGCATGCAGGCTTTCGGTCCTTTTGCGGCAAAAGAAGAAGTTGATTTTACCCGCCTGGGCGAAAACCCCCTGTTCCTGATTAATGGGCCAACCGGTGCCGGTAAAAGCACTTTGCTGGATGCCATCTGTTTTGCCCTGTATGGTCAGGCGGCCGATGATGATCGGGATCCGGCTGCCCTGCGCTCGGATATGGCGGCTTCTCATTCCTTAACCGAAGTTGAGTTCTTGTTTGCTTTGGGTGAAAAGCAATACCGGATTTTCAGGATGCCGGCCCAGGACAGGCCCAAGCAGCGGGGTGAAGGTTTTACCATGCAGGCGACCGAGGCCAAATTGTGGGAAATACAGGCGGATGGCAATGAGATTTTGCTGATTCCCAAAAAGGCCACCGAGGTAACGGAAAGGGTGGTTGAGCTGACAGGCCTGACAGCTGAGCAGTTCAGGCAGGTGATGGTATTGCCACAGGGTAAGTTCAGGGAGTTGTTATTGGCCAACTCCCAACAAAGAGAAAGTATTTTCAGTCAGCTGTTCCAAACCTCCATTTACCGTAAAATAGAAGAAAAACTCAAGCAGCGGGCTGCGGATATCGAAGAAAGTAAAAAAAAACATGACCAGAAAATTGCCGGTTTGCTGGAGTCGGCCGATTGCAGCTCGGAAGCGGCCCTGAAAGAAAAAACCAGTCAACTTGCGCCACTGGTTGAGGAACTTGAAACGAAAAAAAACCTCGCCTTTGAGCAATTCATGTTGTTTGAAAAAGAGCGTTCCGCTGCAACGGCTTTGCAGGAATTGTTCAGGCAGAAAGAAAGTTGCCAGCATTCGCTGGCCACACTTGAGCAATCACGCGGGCAATTGCGGCAAACCGAACATAAGCTTGCGCGCTCCAGCCAGGCCACTTTGTTGATGCCATTGATCCAGGCACGTGAAGAAGCGGAAAAATACAGCGAAAGTCTGCAGCAGGCATTGCAGGCGCTGGCGCTGCAAATGGTTGGTGCCGGGAAAAAGCTTGAGCAAACCCGCCAGCAATTTGAGCTGGCCACAAGCCAGTACCGGCAAAAAGATGATTTGAATGTTCAAATCCATGAACTTGAGCGTTATCGTGAAAAAATGCGCCTGCTTCAGGAAAAGCAAGTGGAAAATGAGCGCCTGCAGGCAGTATGGCGTCAAATTAACCAGACGCATGATGAGCAGTTGCTTGCCCGGCAACATAAACAGCAACAACTGGAGCAGGCCAGGGAAAAAATTGTCGAGTTGCGGGTTTTTGTTGAGGCGCTGCCTGAAGCTGTGCAGCAACTGGATCAGGCGGAACATGTTCTTCAATTAAAAAAACAGTACGATGCGCTGCTGGATAAAAGTCAGGCCTTGCAAGCGCGGGCGATGGCGGGCATCGCCTCTGTGGAGGAAACGCGGCAAAGCTGGCAGGCCCTGCACGAAGAAGATACCCGGCTGCAAATTCAGTGGCACCAGGAGCAGGCGGCACAATTGGCCAGTCGTTTGCAGTTGAATGAACCTTGCCCGGTTTGTGGCAGCACCATGCATCCGCAACCGGCACAGGCACAACAGGCCTTGCTGGAGAAGGCAGATCTAGAACAGTCTGCACAAAGACTTGAAAAAGCACGTCAGCAGCTGCAAAACATGGAAAACGCCCTGGTTCAGGTTCGTACCTTGCAAGAGGCATTGGCGGGGCAAATTAATGAGCAGCTGGCAGCGCTGGGTGACAGTGCCAGCGTACCCGCTCCCACTTTGCTGGACGTGTGTGAGCAGGCCCGCAAACGGGTTAAGCAATGCACCCAGGCCAGACAGTCGCAGTCTTTGTTGCAAGAGCAGCTGGCTGAATTTGAAAAGGCGCTGTCGCAGCTGGACGAAACCTTGCAGCAGACCCGGGAAAAGCAGCAGACCATCAGGCTTTCCCTGGCTTCCCTGGAAAATGAGCTCAAGCTTCGGCTGGCCGAATTGCCCGAGTCGTTTCGTGATGCCAACGTGCTGGCGCAAACGTTGCTCGATGTCAGGCAACGTCTGGCTTTGCTGCAAAAAGAATATGAAATGTCCCGGCAGGCGTTTGAGTTGGCCAGCCAGGAACATGTTCAGTTGCAGGAACGCAAGGCTGGCCTGGAAAGCCGGCAGGAGCAGGCAATCGTTGCCCTGCAACAGGCGCGGCAGACCTGCCAGGATCAGCTTGGGCAGCATGCTTTTGACAGTGAACAGGCATGCAGGCTGGCGGTGCTGAGTGCGCATGAAAGGCAAGCGCTTGAGCAGTATGTGGCGCAATTTAACCGTCAACAGTATGAGCTTGAAGGGCAGTGTAAGAATATTTGTGCTCAGCTTGAGGGTAAAACCCCGCCTGATTTGACGCAAATGGAAACCAGGCATGAACAGATGAAGCAATTGCGTGACCAGGCCCAATCTGCCTGGCAGCAGCATAACGAGACATTGAATCAATTGAAATCGGTGGCGGCAAAAATTGACCGCATGCATGAGCAAAATGCCGGGCTTGAACGGGAGTATGCCATTTATGGCACGCTCAGCCATGTTGCCAATGGGCGCGCAGACAGCCGGATCAGTCTGCAGCGGTTTGTGTTAAGTGTTTTGCTGGATGATGTGCTGGCCGATGCTACGGTGCGCCTGCGTTTGATGAGCAAGGGGCGTTATCAATTGATCCGGAAAGAGGACCGTGCCAAGGGCAATAGCCGCTCGGGGCTGGACCTGGAAGTCATGGATGAATACACGGGCATTGCCCGGCCGGTAGCCACCTTGTCGGGGGGCGAATCGTTCATGGCGGCGCTGTCGCTGGCGCTGGGCTTGTCGGATGTGGTTCAGGCCTATGCCGGTGGCATCAGGTTGGATACCCTGTTTATTGATGAAGGGTTTGGCAGCCTGGATATGGATTCTTTGGATTTGGCCATTCGTACCTTGCTGGATTTGCAGGCCAGCGGCCGTACTATCGGGATTATTTCCCATGTGACCGAGTTGAAAGAGCAAATGGCGCTGCGTATTGATGTGCTGCCCTCGGCACGGGGCAGCCGTATTCAGGTTCATGGCGTTTGAAGAAAACCGTTTGCCTGGGCAGGCGCTTTATACGATGCGCTTGCCGTTCTCATCAATAACCGCTTCGCCATTTTCTTTGTTGAATGCCTTCAGCTGGGGCAAGGGCAGGATGTCAAGCACTTCCTCACAGGGGCGGCACAGCCTGGCGGTTTCATTGTTAACCACCACAATGGGTCGGTTGATTAAAATGGGGTGTTTGACCATGAAATCCAATAGTTCATCGTCGGTCCATTTGGGGTTGGCCAGATCCAGTTCCTGATAAATGGCTTCTTTGGCGCGAATGATGTCCCTGACGGTATGGGTGGATTTTGCGACAATGTCGGCCAGTGCCTGTTTGCTGGGCGTGTTCTTGAGGTATTCAATCACCTCAGGTTCAATACCGGTATTGCGGATAAGTGCCAGCGTGTTGCGTGAAGTGCCACAACGTGGATTATGGTAAATCGTTATCTTGCTCATGTCGGCTCCTGTTAACTCATGGGTGGATGGCTGGGCATCATACCAGAGAAAGGGGCTTCATGGCGCAACAGCCATATTTTGCGCTCCAGGCCACCGCCATAGCCGGTCATGCTGCCGTCTTTGCCAATCACCCGGTGGCAGGGAATAACAATTGAAATGGGGTTGGCACCGTTGGCCAGGCCAATGGCCCGCGATGCATTCGGGTTGCCAACCTTGGCCGCCAGCTCTGCGTAACTCATGGTTTGGCTATGGGGGATTTCCTGCAGGGCCTGCCATACCGCCCGCTGGAATGGGGTGCCACCGGTTGCGACCGGAATGGTGTTTAGGGCATCGAGGTCGCCATTGAAATAATCGTGCAAGTTCTTTTCATAGGGGCAGGGCGTGCTGGCTGGAATGATTTCCGTGTGTTTGTATTGCCGATGCAGCAAGTCAAGCATCCGTTGTTCATGATCGGCAAAATCAAGCACCCTGAGCCTGTTTTCGTCATCGGTCATCAGGATGATTGTTCCCAGCGGGGAGTCCATGCTGGACATATAGAGTTTCATCATATTCCGCCTGAAGATTAAATTTTGCTTAAATTGAGATACCATTCATTATTCTAAAGCGATTAATTCAACAAGATAGCTCAAAATGAGAATATTGGTAATTGAAGATGACAGTATCCTGGGTTCTGCCTTGCAGGAATTCCTGCGGGCGCAGGGGTATGCGGTGGACTGGGTCAGTACCGGCAGTCAGGCATTGGGGGCGGTATCGGCACAAACTTATGATTTGCTGGTGCTGGACCTGAATTTGCCGGACATGAGCGGGCTGGATGTCCTGAGACAGTCAAGAAAGCAGGGGCAGCAAGCACCTACCCTGATTTTAACTGCTCGCGATGGGGTGGAGGATCGTGTGGCGGGTCTGGATGCCGGGGCGGATGATTATGTGACCAAACCCTTTGAGTTGGCCGAACTTGCCGCCCGCGTTCGTGTGTTTGCCCGCAGGCAGTCGGGTCAGCCCAGTCCGATCCTTGAGGCGGGCCCTCTGACCTTTGATATGGTGGGCAGAGAGGTCAGGGCCGGGAGCGAGCGCCTGAATTTATCGGTTCGCGAGTTATCGGTGCTGGAGATGCTTATGGTCAGGGCGGGCAGGGTGGTAACCAAGCGTCAGATCGTGAATTCCCTGTCCGCCTGGGATGCCGATTTCAGCGAAAATGCCGTTGAAGTGTATGTGTATCGTTTACGCAAGCGGCTTGAAGGGCTGGGGGTCAGTATCCAGACGGTACGTGGTTTTGGTTATCTGCTTGAAATTGATGCCGAGGCCTGACCCGGTGCGGCTGGCGAGCCAAGGTGCCGGCTTGTGGTGCTTTGTTTTGCGAAAGGTTATCCATGCATAATCTCAATTCCCTGAAAATATTGAAAAAGAATACCCGGATTTTGTCAAAAGGTTCCCTTTCGCGATATCTGATTATCCGCTTGATGCCTGCTCTGCTGGTTTTGTTCCTGCTGGATTTTAGCGTGACCTGGTTTATTACCCATGAGTTTTCGGTGGCCTACTGGGATTTGCAGGATATCCTGCTGTTAATCCTGGCAGGTCAGGTCATTCTGGTTGTTTTGTTTGCCTGGCTGGTGGTGTACGGGATTCGTTCCGGCCTGCATTCGGTGAATCTTATTTCCACCCAGATCGCACAGCGCAATGAAGAAGATCTGCAGGCCATTGATATGACTAATGTGCCTACCGAACTTGCTCCGTTGGTGTCGCGGATTAATGAACTGTTCAGAAGGCTTGATGAGTCGATGGCGGCGCAAAGGCGCTTTATTGGTCATGCAGCCCATCAGCTCAGGACACCCCTGTCGGGTTTGCGGCTTGAGTCCGAACTCATGCTGGCGCAGCCTTTGCCCGACGATGTCAGAAAAAGAGCCGAAAGGATTAAATCCATCAGTAACCGGATGATTCACTTGGGACAGCAGTTGTTGGTGCTGGCCCGGGCCGACCCCGGGATACGGCCGCAAAACAGCTTTATCCGGATAGATTTGTGTGAGTGGGTGCAAACCAGCGGCTCAGAATGGGTCCCCAAAACCCGCCAGCAACATATTGATCTCTTGCTGGAGGCGCCTTCTTCCGCCGTCTGGATTGATGGTGACCCTTTATTGCTGGAGGAGTTGCTGGGCAACCTGATTGATAACGCCCTGAAATATGCCAAAGGTGCGAAACACATTGTGCTGACAGTGGGTCAGAATCCGCCTTCCCTGTCGGTTGAAGATGATGGTTGCGGTATAGAGCCGGAAGATCGACAACATGTTTTTGAGGCGTTTTATCGTGCCTCTGGGGTGGGAAGCAGTGGCTCGGGTCTTGGGCTTCAGGTAGTGCAGGAAATTGCCAGGGCGCATGGAGCCGGCTGGAGTCTGGTCAGCAAGCCGGCCATCAAAGGTACGCGCATTACGATTGTTTTTCCTGGTCCCAGGATTGGGACACAGCTGTCACGCCAGGAAAAGAGTGTTTCAATGCCGACCTGACGGGGAAGCGCTGCGCTTGCAATGCCTGGGCAGCGCCATCCCCGATGGGGCATCAGCCTTCTTTGTTGTGACCAATGAAGGGGGTGACTTCGCCTTCTTTATTGGTGCTGAGCAGACCAATATTGCTGTAAATATGAAGCTTGTCACGGGTGTCACGGATATCCATGTTGCGCATGGTTAACTGACCGATCCGGTCCAGTGGCGTGAATGAATCCTCGCCTTCTTTTTCCATGGTGAGACGCTCTGGATGGTAAGTCAGGTTGGGGCTGGTCATGTCTAACAGGGAATAGTCGTTGCCACGGCGCAGTTCAAGGGCGACTTCACCGGTAATGGCACTGGCTACCCAGCGTTGGGTGGTGTCACGCAACATCATGGATTGTGTGTCGAACCAGCGGCCTTCATAAAGCAGGCGGCCCAGACGACGGCCATTGGTACGGTATTGCTCAATGGTGCCTTCGTTGTGAATGCCGCTTAGCAGTCGTTCATAGGCAATATGCAGCAGGGCCATTCCGGGGGCTTCATAGATGCCGCGGCTTTTTGCTTCGATGATGCGGTTTTCAATCTGGTCGGACATGCCCAGACCGTGACGCCCACCGACTTCATTGGCGTAATAGAAGAGGTCAACGATATTGTCGAATTCTTTGCCATTGATGGCTACGGGACGACCTGCCTCGAAGCGAATGGTGACTTCTTCTGCATCAACCTTGACATCATCTTTCCAGAATGCAACACCCATGATTGGCTCGACAATGCGAATGCCTTTGTTCAGGAACTCAAGGTCTTTGGCTTCGTGTGTGGCACCAAGGATATTGGAGTCGGTGGAGTAAGCTTTTTCGACGTTCATTTTGTAGCTGAAGCCGTTGGCATTCAGGTACTCTGACATTTCCTTGCGTCCGCCCAGTTCATCGATGAAGTTCTGATCCAGCCAGGGTTTGTAAATTTGCAGGTTTGGATTGGCAAGCAGGCCGTAGCGGTAGAAACGCTCGATATCGTTGCCTTTATAGGTACTGCCGTCGCCCCAGATATTGACGTTGTCTTCACGCATGGCGGTCACCAGCATGGTGCCGGTAACGGCACGACCCAGAGGGGTGGTGTTGAAGTAAGTGGCACCAGCGGTCGTGATGTGGAAAGCACCGCATTGGATAGCGGCAATGCCTTCCTCAACCAACTGTTTGCGGCAGTCAATCAGACGGGCTTTTTCGGCGCCATATTCCATTGCCTTGCGGGGAATATCGTCGTAGTTGTCTTCGTCAGGTTGACCCAGATTGGCGGTGTAAGCGCAGGGGAATGCACCTTTTGCTTTCATCCAGTGAACGGCAACGCTGGTATCCAGACCACCGGAAAACGCAATACCCACACGCTGCCCGACAGGCAGGTGTTGCAAAATTGTACTCATATTATTTAGTGCTCCAAGAAAGATGCAAAATTTTAACCCATTTGCGAGTTGTTTACTTATTGTTTGGGGTCTTTACCCAGTAACAGGAACTCCATCAAGGCTTTTTGTGCGTGCAGACGGTTTTCAGCTTCATCCCAAACCACGCTTTGCGGGCCATCAATCACTTCAGCGGTAACTTCCTCGCCCCGGTGGGCGGGCAGGCAGTGCATGAAAATGGCATCTTCAGAAGCGACTTTCATCATATCTTCGTCTACGCACCAATCGGCAAAGGCAATACGACGCTTTTCGTTTTCATCTTCAAAGCCCATGCTGGTCCAGACATCAGTAGTAATAAGATGGGCGCCTTTGCAGGCCTCGATGGGGTCATCAAATTCTTTCAGGGTATTTTCACTGATGTTGCCAATCCGTTTGTGATCCAGTTGATAGCCTTTGGGGGCGGATACATGTAGGGTGAAGTTAAGCATTTGGGCGGCCTGGATCCAGGTATAGGCCATATTGTTGGCATCGCCTATCCAGGCAACGGTCTTGCCTTCGATGGGGCCACGGTGCTCAAAAAAAGTAAGTAAATCGGCCAGGATTTGGCAGGGATGGAATTCATTGGTAAGGCCATTGATGACCGGAACCCGTGAGTGGGCGGCAAAGCGTTCAAGCCGTGTTTGCTCAAAGGTGCGGATCATGACGATATCAACCATACGGGAGATGACGCGGGCGGTGTCTTCAATCGGTTCGGAGCGGCCCAGCTGGGAATCGCCCGAGGTGAGGTTGATGACAGAGCCGCCCAGCTGATACATACCCGCTTCAAAAGAAACCCGGGTACGGGTGCTGGCTTTTTCAAATACCATGGCAAGCGTTCGGTCATGCAGGGGCATATGAGGTTCGTAGCGCTTGAATTTTTCTTTAATAAGCAGGGCGCGTTTGAGAACGTACAGGATTTCTTCAGATGTAAAATCCTGGAATTGCAAAAAGTGCCGCATGGGGCCGGTAATATGAGAGCTTGTCATGGGTACAAAGTGAGAAAGAAAATTGAATATGGTTTAAAATAGAGCGATAGCTGTATTTGTATATTTCTTTATCATATACAATTCTGCGTTTAGTATGTCCATCTTCCTGTATTTGTTTTTAAAAAAGTACAGGGTTCTCGTAAAGTCTGATTAAGTGCAACAACTAATTATTCACGGTGTAACACAGCAAGGTCATCGTTTTCGTCCCAGTGACTGGGCCGAACGTTTAGCTGGTGTAATGTCACAATTTCGTCCTGCCGGGTTTGCGGGCAGCCATCTAACTTATTCGCCTTATGTCGTGCCAAATGTTCTTAATGGGGTTAAATGTGTGATTGTAGATACGCGCTTGCGCGAATTGGAGCCGAAGGCTTGGAAATTTGTCGTTGATTTTGCAAACGATAATAACCTGACCACGTCAATGAAGAAGATTGAGGAAATAGAGGCCGAAAAAAATAAAAGGACGCAATAGCGTCCTTTTATTTTTGCTG
>WARP01005929.1_pt1 | contig 10453 bp, 1 predicted proteins | sample 4769151 | NCBI WGS metagenome assembly WARP01 (sample SAMN08893023, study PRJNA449175) | gut metagenome | isolation source: rumen sample fed with dry roughage | host: cow | place: India: Nagpur | collected 2016 | reverse complement strand
CATTCAATTAATTAAAAATAGGGAAAGAGTAGTTGCGTTTAATTAATAGATGTATAAATGCTGAATTGAATTAACAATTATATATTTTACATATGTCTAACTTAAAACAAATTTATCATGAAAAAACAATTATTCTTTTTGATGGCGATTATATTCGCCATTCAAGGTTTCACGCAAACCACTGTCACGATTGGTAGTGGGACAACAGGGGTATATACTTTGCCTATTAACTCTTATTACAATTACTCCTATACTCAACAAATTTACACTGCTGCAGAAATTGGAGCTCAAACGGGAGTTATTACTTCAATTGGCTTTGAATATATTTATGCCTCGTCAATGACAGTAAATAATGTTAAAGTATTTATTGGTAATACATCTAATACTACATTTGCAACAACATCATCATGGATTCCTACGAGTTCAATGCAAGAAGTTTATAATGGAAGTATTACTTTCCAAAATGGATGGGTTTTTATAACACTCGACAACTATTATCAATGGGATAACATTAGTAACTTAGTCGTTTGTGTTATAAATGGAAATGGAGATTATGAAGGTTATCAAAATCGTTTTAATGTTCATACTAATCCTGGAGGGCATGGATCCCTATATATTCAAAATGATTCTAATCCTTATTCATCAACAACTTCTCCTACATCAGGTACTAGAAGTGAAAATAGAAACAATGTTAAATTTATTTTTGATACTCCTCCAACATGTCCTGCACCGACAGCTCTACAAGCCTCTAATCCAACTTCAAGTCCAACAAGTTTTAATTTTGGTTGGACAGATGCAAGTGGTAGTTTATGGAATATTCAATATATGCTTGCGGCTCAAACCGATTGGGCTAATGCTACAACTATAACTGGGGTTATAACAAACCCATATACAATTAATGGATTAAATCCTGATACAGATTATAAAATTAGAATTCAAAAAAATTGTGGTACCGAACTTAGTGATTGGACAAATTCTATTACATATACCACTCCTTGTGCAACATTATCTGTTCCAACAATTACTGAAGAGTTTAATTCTGTTCCTCCAAGTAGATGCTGGGAAAGGAAATCTGGATTACTTCCTGCAACAGGAACCGCGACTTTGTCTTCAACAACATCAGGTTGGTCCTCACATTCAACACCAATTATGCCAAATGCAGGAAATCATGCTTATATTAACATTTGGGGTACAGGAGCAAAATATTGGTTGATAACACCATCATATGATTTAGGAGATGGTACTTCTCCAGCACAAATAGAATTTGATGTAATCCTTTCAAACTATAGTGCCAGTGGAGCACCAAATACAACAGGAGTTGATGATAAATTTGCCGTAGTAGTTTCAACTGATAATGGTCTAACATGGAATGCTGCAAATGCATTTGTTTGGTCAAATGATTCTGCTGCAACAAGAGTTTATAATAACCTATATCCTCTAAAACATATCATACTTCCATTATTTGATCCAGCAACCTCACTTCCATATACAGGAAATGTAAAAATTGCATTCTATGGCGAATCAACTATATATAATGCAGATAACTATTTACGTTTAGATAATTTTGTTATAAATCCATTTGAATCTTGTAGAAAACCATCAAATATTGCTGTTTCTTCACTAACTTCTACTTCAGCTAATATTTCATTTCAAGAAAATGGTACAGCAACTACATGGCAATATGTAATATCAAGTACGACAAATAATCCTAACGAAATAACTCCAATTACTACAACATCTAATCCTATTTTACTTACAAACTTAACTCCAAATACTCAATATAAAATTTGGATACGTTCTGATTGCTCAACAGAAACTTCAAATTGGTCAAATCAATTGTCATTTACCACAGACGCATTACCTGCAACAATTCCTTTTTTATCTAACTTTGAAAACCAATTAGAAAATTCTGCATGGAGAAATTTAAGTGGAAGTGTTAATAATTGGGCTATAGGTCAAGCAGCAGGTAATGGTTCTACAACTCAAAATACTTCAGACAATACTTCAGCATATATCTCTAATGACGAAGGGTTATCCTATGCAATGACAGATGGTTATATTTATGCTTATGGTTATAGAGATATAGATTTTGGAACAACACCAGCCTCCTACTCTCTTAACTTTGATTGGAAATGTCAAGGATATGTTTCAGGAACATCTACATATTCAGGTTTAATTGTATTTTTACGAAATGTTACAGATACATTAAATCCAACAGGAAATCCATCTAATGTTAATGATAGTCTTGCATTGCTTTCTCAATCAGAAAATTGGCAAAATAAAGAAATAACAATTGATAATGTTTCAGGAGTTAAGAGATTAATTTTCTACTATTTTGATCGTGATTATAACTATGCTCCACCAGCTGCAATAGATAACATATCAGTTGAAATTTTACCTTGTCCAAGACCATTCAATGTAGCAATAAATTCATTAAGTTCAACTCAAGCACAAATTGGTTGGAGTTCAAATGTGGGAAATTCATGGTATTTATATTATAAATCTACATTTGATCCATTTTATGATTCTATTTTAGTAAATGCAAATACATATACTTTACAAAATCTAACACCTCAAGCTACTTATACATATTATTTAAGAACAAAATGTGGAACAGAACTTTCTGATTCAACTAATATTTATACATTTACTACACCATGCGAATCAATTATTTCATTTCCTTATACAGAGAACTTTGATTCATATGGAACAACTTCAGGAACATTCCCAACGTGTTGGTCACGTCCAGTCCTCAATACAACAACTCCATATCCTTCAATTGTTACTTCAAATGCATTCAGTACTCCAGGTAATTTAAGATTTGAATCAGCATCTGCTTCTGCTCCAACTTATGCTATTACTCCTCCAATGGGTGTAGATATTAATACTTTGAAAGTAAAGTTTATGCTTAAAGCAGAGAGTACTACAAGTTCTGGAGTAATTGAGGTAGGAGTAATGTCAAATCCATATGATTTAACAACATTTGAAGTTGTTGAAATAATTCAACCAACCTCTACAAATTATACTGAATATGAAGTGTTATTTAATAATACTACCCTATCAGGTATTGGTAAATTTATAGCATTTAGGCATATAACAAATTTAAGCAACTGGTATTATTGGTTAGATGATGTTGTTATTGACTTAATCCCAACTTGCTTTAAGCCAACTGTTTTAATAGCATCTGCTCCAACATCAACTGGATTTACTTTAGACTGGACTGATACAAGTGGTAGCTTATATAATATTCAATATATGCCAGCAACTCAAACTGATTGGGCAAATGCTACAACTGTTTCAGGAGTTACTACAAAACCATATATATTTAATACTCTTAATCATTCAACTTCTTATAAAGTTAGGGTTCAAATTGATTGTGGAACAGAACAAAGCGAATGGTCTGCACCAATAACTTATACCACAGAATGTGGAACAGTTACTATATTACCATATACAGAAAATTTTGATAGCTACGGAACTACTGCAGGAACATTCCCTTCATGTTGGTCACGTCCTATTCTTAATACAACTACTCCTTTCCCGTCAATTGTTACAACATATAATACTCCTCCTGCAAGTATTAAATTCCAATCTGCATCTGCCACAGTGCCTACATTCGCAATTACACCAGCATTTAGTCAAAATATTAATGCATTAAGAGCAAAATTCTGGCTTAAGAGAGAAGGTACATCATCAGGAACAATACAAGTTGGGGTGATGTCAAGCAATTCCGATACCTCTACATTTGAACTTGTACAAACTATAAGCCCATCAGATAATAATTGGAATCAATATGAGGTAAGTTTTAATAATACAACTTTGTCAGGAACTAATAAGTTTATAGCATTTAGGCATATAACAAATTTAAGCTACTGGTTTTATTGGTTAGATGATGTTGTTATTGACTTAATCCCAACTTGCTTTAAGCCAACTGTTTTAATAGCATCTGCTCCAACTTCAACAGGATTTACTTTAGATTGGACTAATGCAAGTGGTAGCTTATATAATATTCAATATATGCCAGCAACTCAAACTGATTGGGCAAATGCTACAACTGTTTCAGGAGTTACTACAAAACCATATACATTAAATACTCTTAATCATTCAACTTCATATAAAGTAAGAGTACAAACAGATTGCTCTACTGAACAAAGTGAATGGTCTGATCCAATAACTTATACCACAGCATGTGGAACAATTACTGAATTTCCTTGGACAGAAGGTTTTGAAAACACATTCGTTCCTGCAGTGGCTCCAGGAAATAAAACATCCCCATTATGTTGGTATATAATTGACTCATTAAATACTGGTACTTATTTTTGGAAAACTACTACTTCTCCTTATTCAGGAAGTAGTTCTATTTATATGTATGGAGCGTCTGCAGCTTCAACTTCAACTACTACTACATATAATAATAATGATTGGTTAATTTCTCCTATTATTACTCTTACAGGTTCGGAAAGACTTAATTTCTGGGCTAAGAAATCTTCTGCTACTTATAAACCTGACTTATTAATTTATGCTTTAAATGTTTCTCAAGGAGATTTAAACACTACAACACCAAATTCAAACTTTGTATTAATTGGACAAGTTGATACAACCGTGCTTTCTACAACTTATGCTGAATATGAATTTAATTTATCTTCATTAGTTGGAGATTATCGTTTGGCATTTGTTAGGAAGAAGATTGCAAATGGAAGTGTTTATATTGATGATTTAACCGTTTACACAACTCCTTCTTGCGAAAGACCAATAGCTATTAGTGCAAGTTCTGCAACAAATAGTATTACAGTAAATATTACTCCTGCTGAAACAACAGATAATGGATGGAAAGTTTATTATAGAGAAGCTAATTCTGAAAATTGGGATTCAATTAATATTACATCTAATGTTGCAACAATTTCAAACCTACAACCTCAGACTGTATATGAAATTTATTCAAAAACTCTTTGTTCAGATGCAACATATTCTTTTGCTAATAATTCAATATTTGTTGAAACAAAACAAGTATCAGTACAGACTTCATATGCTTGTGATTTTGAAGCACAAGGAGATAATGGATGGATAATTAGAAATGGAACTTCTGTAAATAAATGGATTATTGGAACTCCTGTTGGAGCTCGTTCAAATGCTTTGTTTATTTCAAATAATAATACAAATGCAACTTATGCAACAGGTTCACAAAGTGTTGTTATTGCAGAAAAATTATTTGAAATTAATTCTCCAGACAGTCTTGAATTATCATTTGATGCTTTAATTGGAGGAGAATCAACCTTAGATTATCTTAAAGTATTCTTAGTAGATAAAGATACAATGTTTTCTCCTTCTACTGCTGCTACATATTTTTCTGAAAATAGCTATTCAGAAGGAATTATAATGCCAAATGGAACAAATAACTACATTAACCTTATTCCTGCAACTCACTTTAAAACTCGATTTGTAAGTCCAGGTATTGGAGTTCAAAAGAAACTTATATTTGTTTGGAAGAATGATGGCTATGGAGGAACTCAACCATCATGCTATATTGATAATGTTGCATTCTTAAATATTATCACTCCTTATCCACCAACTAATCTTGAAGCAACTCCTTCAATCTCTACTTCTCAATTGACTTGGACTCCTGGAGCTGCAGAGCTTGGATGGCAAGTTAGAAAAGGAGAAACAGGAGCTCCTGTTTATGTAACAACTCCAAGTTATCAAGCTAATGCCTTAACCCCAAGTACTGAATATACATACTATATTAGAAGCTATTATGCAGATGATACACTTTATTCACCTTGGGTGCCTGTTTCTTTCAGAACTTTAGCGATACCTCAAAGAGTTACAACTCTTGCTGCAACTAATATAAGTCAAACTACATCAACCTTACATGCTACTCTTGTTTCAGGAACAGATCCAATCACTGATCAAGGATTTGAATATAGAGTTTTAGGAACAACAACTTGGATTCCAATACCTGTTATATTAGATGATACGATTAATTATAATTTAATTGGTTTATCAGCATATACTGATTATGAATATAGAGCATATGCATCAACTGATTATGTTACAATTTACGGAAAATCTCAATTCTTCAAAACCCTTCCTGCTCCTCCTACTACTGTTACAAATCCTGCTACAAATATTGAGCAAACAATTGTAACATTAAATGGGGTTGTTAATCAAGGAAGTATGCCAATAACTCAACAAGGTTTTGAATGGAGATTAGCTGGAGCAAATACATGGACAACAGTATTGATAACGTCAAATGAAACAGCAATTACTTATAATTTAACTGGATTAACTCCAATTACTGATTATGAGTATAGAACATTTGTTTCCACTACTTCTGAAAGTGTTTATGGAACAATCCAAAACTTCACCACTCTTGCAATTGTCCCTCCAACAATTATAACTACTGCTGCAACTTCAATTACTCAAACCATTGCTACTATAAATGCAAATATTATTATAGGAAGTGAAATTATCACTGATCAAGGATTTGAGTGGAGATTGTCAGGCGAAAGCACTTGGAATATTATACCATCAACTTTAGTTTCTGGGACGATTACTAATAATCTAACTGGTTTAGTTGCTAGCACAGACTATGAATATAGAGCTTATGCAACCACAGAATCAGGTACTATTTATGGGTCAGTTGAATCCTTTACTACTCTTGCGATAGTTCCTCCAATTCTTATTACTGGAGATGCAATTGCAGTTGCACAAACTATTGAAATATTAAATGGTTCAATTACTTTTGGAAGTGAATCAATAACAGATCAGGGATTTGAATGGAGGGAATTAGGTGAAACAATTTGGATACCTATTTCTGTAGCTTTAGTTAATAATAATATGATTCATAATTTAACAGGCTTAACAGCAAATACAGATTATGAATTTAGAGCTTATGCTATAACTGAATCAGCAACTACTTATGGAAGTGTTATTGCATTTAGAACTCTTGCAATGGATCCTCCAATAGTAACAACAATGCCTGCAACATTATTATCTCAAACATCTGCAACTCTAAATGGTAGTGCGATAGAGGTGATGGCTCCAATTCTTTCTCAAGGATTTGAATGGAGGGAATTAGGTGAGGCATCGTGGACAACTGTATCAACTACAATAAACAATGATAATTTAGCTCATATCCTTACAGGTTTAACAGCTTACACTGAATATGAATTTAGAGCTTATGCCATTACATCTGAAGGAACCACTTATGGAGCAGTTCAAAGTTTTAGAACCCTGCCTATTTTACCAACAGTTGTAACTAATCCTGCAACAGCGATAACTCAAATTATTGCAACCTTAAACGGATCTGTTGCTGCTGGAAGTGAAACTATTTCTTTAGTTGGATTTGAATGGAGAAAACAAGGCGTAAGTACATGGACAACTGTTGAATTAGCTGATTATGCATTAGTTTATAATCTTAGTGGAATAGTTGCAAGTACTAATTATGAATTTAGAGCTTTTGCTATAACAGAATCTGGTACAACTTATGGCTCTATTGAAATATTTACAACACTTGCAATAGTACCACCAATAGTTGTAACAAATGTTTCAACGATGGTTGGTCAAACAGTTGCTACTCTTAATGGAACAATTACTCTTGGAAGTGAGGCTATTCTTTCTCAAGGATTTGAATGGAAATTGGCAAGTGCAACAGCATGGACACAGATTTCTTCAACATCTGTAGAAAATGTAATTACTCATAATTTAACTGGTTTAACACCAAATAGACAATATGAGTTTAGATCATTTGCAGTAACAGAATCAGGTACAGCTTTTGGAAGCATCGAAACTTTCACTACACTTCTTGTGCCTCAAACTGTTGAAACTAATCCAGCAACCTACATTACCGAAACTAATGCAATATTAAATTCAAATATTAGTGCAGGTAGTGAATTAATAACAGCTCAGGGATTTGAATGGAGAACTGCAAGTTCAAGTACATGGATAACTGTTACAACACCAATAATTGGTAATACTATAACTTATAGTCTAACTGGCTTAACACCTTATGTTGATTATGAATTTAGAGCTTATGCAACAACTGCTTCTGGAACAATCTACGGACAAATTAATAGCTTTACAACTCTTGCTATACCAACAATAGTTGAAACAAACACCGCAACCTTAGTAGGACAAACACAAGCTACTCTTAATGGTACTATTACCTTAGGAAGTAAGACTGTAAGTTCTCAAGGATTTGAATGGAAATTAGCAAGTGCTTCAAATTGGACAATTGTAACTAAATCTCTAACTGGAAATTCTGTTTCACACAACCTAACTGGTTTGACAGCTAATACAGCTTATGAATTTAGAGCATACGCAATTAATGAAGATGAAACTATCTATGGACAAGTTCAAAACTTTACAACACTTCTAATCCCTCCAACAGTTGCTACAAGTCCAGCTACTTTGGTTGCTCAAACAACAGCAACCCTTAATGGACAAATAACTATTGGTAGTGAGGTAATCCTTGCTCAAGGATTTGAAATAAAGTTATCTTCATCTTCAACTTGGACTCCATTAACATCTACTCTTAATGGTAGTACAATGAGTCTAAATGTTACAGGATTGAGTCAAAATTCTGCTTATCAGTATAGAGCTTATGCTACTACATTATCAGGAACTGTTTACGGGACATCTCAAAGTTTTACAACTTTAGCAATTATCCCTCCAACAGTTGTAACTAATGCAGCATCAGCAATAACTCAAACGACAGCAGTTTTAAATGGAACAATAACAGAAGGTAGTTCTGAAATAACTATTCAAGGATTTGAATGGAAATTATCAAGTTCTTCTACTTGGACAGCTCTAACTTCAACCTTAAACGGAAATGTTATTACTAATAATCTCTTAGGTCTATCACCTAATACTGCTTATCATTATAGAGCTTATGCAGTAACACCAGAGGGAACAGTTTATGGAGCAACTCAAAACTTCACAACACTTGCAATTCTTCCTCCTAATGTTGTAACAAATGCTGCTTCTGCAATAACTCAATATACCGCTACAATGAACGGAACAGTTACTATTGGTAGTGAGTTGTTGACCTCTCAAGGTTTTGAATATAAGTTAGCAAGCAACTCAACATGGATTCCATTAATTATAAATCCAAGTGGCAATACAATAACCTATAATCTAAGTGGATTATTCCCTGATACTATGTACCATTATAGAGCTTTTGCAACAACAGCATCAGGAACAGTTTATGGAACAACTCAAACCTTCACAACCTTAGCAATTATACCTCCAACAGTAGTAAGCAATGCAGCAACAGCAATAACTCAAACTACTGCAACAATAAGTGGTACAATTACCTTAGGAAGTGAAACCCTAACAACTCAAGGATTTGAATGGGCATTAGCAAATTCAAGCACATGGAATATTATTACTGAGAGTCTTAATGGAAATTCTATAACACGTAACCTAACTAACTTAGCACCTAATACTGGCTACAAGTTCAGAGCTTACGCAGAAACACCATCAGGAAAAGTTTATGGAACAACATTAAACTTTACCACTCTTGCGATAATTCCTCCAACAGTCCTTACCCAAGCAGCCACTAATGTAACGGAAAACTCTGCAACAATAAATGCAACAGTTACTCAAGGAACAGAGACAATAGATTATAAAGGTTTTGTTTGGAGAGTTGCTAATACTAATATTTGGATGCCAATTATAATAACAGACAATACAATGTCATATGTCTTGGATAGCTTAACCCCAAATACAACTTATGAATTCAGGGCAGTTGTTATTACAGCTAATGGAACATACATGGGAGATATTCAAAGCTTTACAACGCTTCAGATAATCCTTCCAACTGTTACAACCAATCCAGCTGAACAAATCACCTCAACCTCTGCAATACTTAGCGGAAACGTAGTTTCAGGTTCAGAAACCTTAATTTCACAAGGCTTTGAATGGAAACAAGCAGGAGATGATGAGTGGACAGAAGTAACATCTACCTTGAATGGAAACACAATCTCTCTTACAATCATTGGTCTTACCCCTAATCATTCATACCGATACAGGGCATACGCATTGACAGCATCAGGAATTACCTATGGTAATACTGAGATTTATACCACATCAAGCTTGAATGAAGCACAAGGAAAGGAAATTTCAATTAATTTGTATCCAAATCCTGCAAGCTCACAAACTCAATTGGTTATAAACGATATAACTGGCAGCGTAACAATAAATCTTATTGATGTAAGAGGACGAATTCTAAGAACAATTAATTCAGAATCTATTGACGGAACACTACAGTATAACATTGACCTTAATGGATTTGCTGCAGGTGTATATTACGTTAGAATTAATAACTCTAACATAATAAGAACACAAAAATTGATTGTGAAATAATTAATACTAAAAGAGTAGAAAAGCTCTTTAACTAATAGAGTGGTTGCTTTGAAAAGAGGTAACCACTCTTTTTTTATCATGAAAAATA
>WARP01008066.1_pt1 | contig 10483 bp, 7 predicted proteins | sample 4769151 | NCBI WGS metagenome assembly WARP01 (sample SAMN08893023, study PRJNA449175) | gut metagenome | isolation source: rumen sample fed with dry roughage | host: cow | place: India: Nagpur | collected 2016 | reverse complement strand
GAAAGGATATTCGAGTTGGTGGTTTCCTTAGCCTTCGCTATGCTGACATTGAGGTCAAAACAGATTAACAACACCAGCGAACCCCAGTTCAATGACAACAAAATCGCAAATAGGCCTCCCAACGACCCATATATCAAATTATAATTTGAAAAATTTGAAAAATAGACATTCAACACCCACAATAGGAGCACCATAAGTATGGCACACAATGAGGAGCCTGCCGAGAAAAACCGATAGTTACGTTTATCAACCGGAGCAAGATAATATAATAGGCTAACCATGAGATAGATCGTAGAGAAAATCAATATCCATTTCACGCCATGCACCAGATAATAGTACATATCCGACATATCAAAAACATACGTATTGACATGATCCATCACCCTCGATGCTGTGATAAACACCATCGCCACAATCACGATGATGAAAAAGATCATAAACATGATGGCTGCACTCAAAGCAAGCTGTTTGAAAATATTACGTTTCTGACTGTTGAAATAGGATGTATTCATAGCCGACAGCAATCCGTTGATACAGACGATGGTCAGATAGGTGCCGAGAAAGAACATGAATGTGGAGAGTCCGCCATGGGGCTTGGTCACCACATACGTAATCATGTCATCCACGGCCGGCCATGCATATTGCGGTACCACACTCTGCATCATAGTCAATATGGTGTTCTGAATGTTCGTTCCCATATAGGCTATCAGCGAGAAAAAGGCTATAATCATGGGGATGAGTGCCACAAAAACACGGTATGTGATGGCATCCGCCCGTTGGAAGATGACGCCTTTCCCCATCGACTGGAAAAAGTAGCGCATCACATCATACAACGGAATCTGCTGGAATCCAGGCAGGGTGAGTTTCTTGGACTTTCGCACCACCTTTCCCAAGACAGGAACCTGCTCCAAGTCCTTGCTCCATTCATCTAACTTCCGTTGAATTTTTTCTATGTTGATGAACATAACCTATTCTTGCATTTCAAGGCCAAGAACCACTTTCAGCCGATTTTCGGACACTTCCGGACGATTAGCCTTATCCGTAACCACCCGTGTTGCGGGTATGCCAGCATTTATCATATAGGCGCGTACCATTTCTTCTGCCTTGCTTTCCAGTGCTGCGGTTCTCGCTTTCCATGCCGCTTCCGTCTCCCCATCTTTCCGTAGGGGAGCAGCCCCAATTCGAAGCACCATCACCATCTGATCTTTCGACTTCAACATATCCGCCAACTCATTTAGCTGGAAAACATCCTCATTTGAGAGTTTCAACTGACCATCCGCAGCATATTCCATTGGCTTTATCGAATTCTTGCCCATCGATTTGGCAATCAAATCCACCGGCGAGGCTGCAATCTTAATCAGTAAATTGGTAAAGGTCTTCCAAATAATCTTTCGGAAAGAGAACGTCGGAGAGGATATGTCGCCCTTCACTGGCAGATCCATGGTAGCATGACCCGTCCTATCCGTGATAACATACATAGCCGCCTTCATCGGCAGTTTTGCGGCGGCAGGCTTGATATCCTTCACTTTATTGCCAAAAGTGGGCTTGTAGATATCGAGTTGATTCTGACTGTCCAACCAGTTATCNNACTTTTCTGCGGGATAAGCCAGATAATAAAGCGAGTAGGGGGAGAAATCGCTCAATGCCACGTTCGAAATGTCCAGCACCACATCGGCATTGCTGAGGTTCAGTACATCCGCATTGGCTTCGCAAGAGAGAGTCCCGGAACTGCCGAGTTTAGCCGTGAGGGTAATGGGCGAGGGTTTTCCATTCCCCATGTCGTGTATGTTCAACGTAAGATCGGAAACCGTAAACTCCTGCATTTGTGGCTTTACAGAATGGTCGGTATATACAATCTGTCCGCCCGTGATCGACATATTGCCAATTCTATATTGGACGTCCGACAGAGCCATCCCCTTGCTTGAGGAAGTCTCAACCGTATCCTTTTCCGGTTCCGAAGTAGAAGCACTATCGGATAACATAGTAGAAGAGAGCAACCGTGTTACCGTGTTGCCGTCTTCAAATATCTCAAAATGAATGTCGGGAGACTGTAGCGACATCTTGTTGATATTGAATATCATCTTACCCAGATCCACTTCTTTAATATCCAGATCAAATGCCTGGAAAGAGGTAAGCGGGGTTTCATCGGCATTGCAAACCAACATATCATGGATGGAAAGTGTACCGGACACGTTGAGATTTTCCATGTGATACACGGAACCCTTGATTTTGGCATCTCCATTGAGAATACCAGACAACCGACTCGCATTGACTACATGTTTCAGATATGGCCAGGCCAATTTCAAATCAATCTGATTCGAGAGCACCTCCGCATTGAAATCTCCTTTCATGATATTATAATCACCGACAATCGAGAAGTTTCCGGCATTGCGGATTACCGTAGTCATGTCAAGATGAGAAGGACCTCCTTCCAAGTCGAGCTTAGGCACATGGATATTGACCTCCCGGGAGTCGAAAACACTCCCCATACGAAGATCCTTATAGAGTACGACCGCGTTGTTCACCCGAATATCGCGAATATCCACTTTCCAAGCGGAAGGCTCATCCGACTCGTCTTCGGGTGTATCGGATGTATAAAAATCTATTATATCACTGAAATTGAACTGTATACCGTCCTGTATCACTTGTCCTTCAAGATTATCCAAATGGACATGGTTGATCCGAACCGTTTTGGCCAGTAGACGGGGCAGCGAGATGTTCACGCGGAGTTTATCGAAAGAAAAAAATTTGTCTTTTGCATTCTCCTCTTTCGCTTCCAAGCCCACAATGGTCACACTGCCGAAAAAAATGTTGATTCGGAGGTGATCCATGGTCACGACTCTGTGACACAACTCCAGGCTGTGTTTCTCCACGTAGGCTTTCACGATGGGACCGGCCAGCAATGTAATCACCAGCAGCAAACCGACAAGCGATGCTACCACAATAGCAACAATTTTCAATACTCGTTTCATGGTTGTGATAATTAGGCAATAATAGTTTTCAAACTCAAATCAAGACTGGCAATATGATGCGTAAGGGCTCCTACGGAAATAAAGTCCACCCCCGTGATAGCGTATTCCCGGAGGGTTTCGCGGGTAATGCCTCCAGAGGCTTCCGTCTCGTAACGGTGATCCACTATGCGCACCCCTTCGCGGATAAGATCTGGGGTAAAATTGTCGAACATGATACGGTGAACTCCTCCATGATCCATAACTCGACGTACATCATCGAGGTTGCGAGTCTCGATCTCAATCCGGAGGTTCAATCCATGCTGACGCTGATATTCGTTGGCCGCATCGATAGCTTTTTCAATGCCGCCAGCAAAATCGATGTGGTTATCTTTAAGCATCATCATATCGAACAAACCGAAGCGGTGATTGCAAGCTCCGCCTACCGAAACCGCATATTTTTCAAAGGGGCGCATATTCGGGGTAGTCTTGCGGGTGTCGAGCAAGGTCACGCCAGTGCCTTTCACCAGATCCACATACTCGCGGGTGGTGGTAGCGATACCGCCCATGCGCTGCATGAAGTTGAGCAACGTACGTTCAGCGGTGAGCATACTACGCGCCGGTCCATGGAGACGGAACACAATATCCCCGATATGAATGGCATCTCCATCCTGAAGCAATTGCTCCATCTGAATGGAGCTATCCACCTGGCGAAGCACCTCTCGGGCTACATCCACTCCGCAAAGGATGCCATTCTGTTTCACCAACAGCTGCATAGCCCCAGGGGCGTCGGCAGGAATACAGGAAAGCGAAGAGTGGTCACCGTCGCCGATGTCCTCCCGCAGGGTCATTTGTATCAGATTTTGGATAGTTTCGGTTATATTCATTTGTTGAGGATTATTTCGGGTGTTTCTATTATGTTGCTTTCATTCAAAGCACGATCCACTATGTGGCACACAAGTTTCACCGTGTCGTAAGGTGAAAAATAGTTGTTGATATAGGTGGTGATGGTGATATCCCCTTCAATGGATTCTGGCAGATCATAGCTAAGATAGGGCAGGCGGGCATGCAACGGTTCCGAAAGGTTAACCAGCACCCACTCACCCTGTTGTTTTTCATAATAGTCAATGAAAAAGTTATAATAATAGGTCGAATCCTTAGAAAAGGCGCCAACCGTATCGGAAGCATCGAGTCCGATATCGCCGTCGCCATCCTGGAAATGGATGGTGAGATCTGCCTGGTCGTCCACACCCGTTCCATTGTCAATCTTTACCAGACTAACGAACTCGATATAGGGCACCTTGGAGAATTTCTCCTCGGGGTGGCAAGCGGCGAGCAGCACGCCCAAACCGATAACCAACCATTGCTTTACCACACGGTTTGCGACCATTTTCCGCCAGGGGTGTTAGGGGTTAGTCCATAATCACGCGCACGCCGTTGACGAAGTCGATGGACTTCTGAATCAACTCGTGCATATAGGTGTCATTTTCCACAAAGGGTACGCAAGCGCGGTAGGCGGACACGAACTCTTCAATGAACGGAGAAGACTTGAGCGGACGACGAAATTCGAGCGCCTGTGCGGCGTTGAACAGCTCGATGCCAAGAATTTTCTCCACATTGTTCACCACCAGGAAGCACTTAGTGGCAGCGTTGGCGCCCATGCTTACGTGATCTTCCTGTCCTTGAGAGGACTCGATGGAGTCCGTAGAACAGGGCATCGTGAAGGCTTTGTTTTGGTTCACGACGGAGGCGGCGGCATACTGCGGAATCATGAAACCGGAGTTGAGACCCGGGTTCTTCACCAGGAAGGAGGGAAGTCCGCGCTTACCGGCAATCAGTTGATAAATACGGCGTTCGGAGATATTACCCAACTCAGCCATCGCAATGGAGAGGAAATCGAGTACCAGAGCCAACGGCTGGCCATGGAAGTTGCCGGCCGATACCACGATATCCTCGTCCGGGAACACCGTCGGGTTGTCGGTCACGGAGTTGATCTCCGTCTCCACAACATCCAGCACATGCTGAATAGAGTCCTTGGTGGCTCCATGAACCTGCGGAATACAACGGAAAGAATAGGGGTCTTGCACATGCTCCTTATGACGCTTTATAAGTTCAGAGCCTTCTAAGAGTTGCAGCACGTGGGAGGCAGTGACAATCTGGCCAGCGTGTGGCCGCACCAGATGCACATTGAGGTTGAACGGCTCGATACGACCATCGAAGGCTTCCAGAGACACCACAGCGATGATGTCGGCTAACCAGGAAAGTTTCCGAGCCTTCATGAGCAGCCATACGGCATACGAGCTCATGAACTGGGTTCCATTGAGCAGAGCCAAACCCTCTTTCGACTGCAAGGTGATGGGCTCCCATCCGAATTTCTCATTAATGACAGAGGCGGGGTACTTCTTGCCTCTGTAATAAACCTCACCCATGCCGATGATAGGCAAGCTAAGATGTGCCAACGGAGCCAGGTCGCCGGAAGCACCAAGTGAACCTTGCTGGTACACAACCGGATATACCCCTTTATTATAAAAATCAACTAATCGCTGAATGGTAGCCAACTGCACTCCGGAATGTCCGTAAGAGAGCGACTGGATTTTCATCAGCAGCATCAGCCGCACGATTTCCTGGGGAACCTCCTCCCCCACTCCGCAGGCGTGCGAGATGACAAGGTTACGCTGCAATGTGGAGAGATCCTCCTTGGAGATACTGCGGTTGCAGAGGGAACCGAAACCAGTGGTCACCCCATAGATGGGTTCCTTTTCCGTATCGGTCTTCTTGTCCAGATAGGCGCGGCATTTCTGCACAGTGTCAATAGCCTCCTGCGAAAGTTCGATTTTCTGATTACGGCTAATGATTTTTTCAACTTTCTCAATGCTGAGAAACTTAGTAGAGATTTTGTGTCGAGTCATATAGAAACATTTAAATATTATTACCCTAAAATAATAAGCGGGCAAAGATAGTCAAAAAAACGAGACTTTGCCCTTGTGTTAATTATTATCTGTTTTTCAACTCCATTCTCACCACATTCTCCACATGTTGGGTATGGGGAAACATATCTACAGGTTGCACGGCGACAACTTTGTATTTTTCATTCAGCAGAGTCAAATCGCGGGCTTGAGTGGCAGGGTTACAGCTTACATAGACGATGCGCGGCACCTCCAATCTAAGCAACATGTTGATGACATTGGGGTGCATACCCGCGCGCGGAGGGTCGGTAATGACCACATCCGGACGGCCATGCTTGGCGATGAACTCATCCGTGAAAATTTTGGCCATGTCACCCACGGCGAACTCGGCATTCGTGATGCCATTGCGCTCACAATTGATGAGAGCATCCTCCACGGCGCTATCCACATACTCGATGCCTACCACCTTCCGAGCCTGCCGGGCAACAAAGTTAGCGATGGTTCCCGTTCCGGTGAACAGGTCATAGACCACATCATCTGGCTGTATGGCGGCAAACTCCCGCGCCACACTGTATAACTTGTACGCCTGCTGGCTGTTGGTCTGGTAAAACGATTTAGGTCCCACTTTAAAGGTAAGATCCTCCATTTTCTCCAAAATATGATCCTTACCCTTGAATACATGAAACGGCAAATCGAACACCGCGTCGTTCAACTTGGTGTTGACCATATAGACGAGGGAAGTGATTTCGGGGAATCGAGCGGCCATCTCCGACAGCAACCCCTCCACCTGGCTGTTGTATTCGGAAACCACCAATACCACCATCAGGTCGTCCGTGGAGGCGGAGCGGATAATGATGTTGCGCAGCAATCCTACGCGTTCACGCGGGTCGTAAAAGGTAAGGTTGTGCTCTATTGCATACTCTTTGCAGAATTGGCGGATGTCGTTGCTCGGCGCCCCTTGCAGCCAGCAGTGGTCAATATCGAGAATCTTGTCGAACATGCCCGGAATATGAAAGCCCACACAACGCATCTCGAACGGTTCACCCTCATTCTTGCGGGCCATCTCAGGATAGGAAAGCCAACGCATGTTGGAAAAAGTGTATTCCAATTTATTCCGATAATAATAGATATTCTCCGATCCGAGAATAGGATTCAGGGGCGGAAAGTCGAATTTTCCAAGATGGCGGAAGTTATCCTCCACCTGTTGTTGCTTGTATTCGAGCTGGCGGGCGTAGTCGAGCATCTGCCACTTGCAGCCGCCACACACCCCGAAATGGGGGCAGGGGGGCGTCACCCGATCGGGTGATGGTCTACGAATAGCCAATAAATTGGCCTCCGCGTAGTGGTGTTTTCGCTTGTAAACCTCCACATCCACAACATCACCGGGGACCGCATAGGGCACAAAAATGGTCAGACCGTCCAATTTGGCGACGGCCTTACCTTCAGCACCGGCGGAAAGTATCTCAAGATTTTCTATAGTGTATCGTTTAAATGACATGACTCAGGGTATAGATCCGTTATTCGTAATTAGTGTTATTCATCGTGTATAGAACTGCATTTCGTCGAGGTATTGCCATACTGTCGGGGGAAGCATGTAGCGCACCGATTTCCGTTGTTTCAAATTGTCGCGGATCATGGTGGAAGAGAGTTCGATGTGTGGGGCATCCACAAAGGTTACATGGGGGTGGCTTCGGCGCTCGGCAGCATCATAGCCGGGACGCGGATACACATAAAGTCGATAGTTTTCCAGAATCCACTCATAGTTCAACCATTTCTCAAAGGTGGCGAGGTTATCCTCACCCATTATCAGACAGAACTCCCGCTGTGGAAATTTCTCGGCAAGATGCGCCAGTGTTCGGCACGTATAGGAGGGCTGCGGCATTGCGAACTCCACATCGCTGGCTCGGAAACGGTCATCATCCCCGATGGCTAAATTCACCATATAGAGACGCTGACGATCATCCAGAAGCGAAGTCTTGGCCTTCAAGGGATTGCGCGGCGACACCACAAACCAAACCTCCTCCATGTCAGAATGTTCCAACATATATTCCGCAATGATGAGATGGCCGACGTGGATAGGGTTGAAGGATCCGAAATAAAGTCCTGTCTTTCGCATAATCCGTTTCTTGTTTGGGTGCGCAAAGATAATCTTTTTTATGTATTTTTGCGCTCTGATTGTAATTAGCGTATGAAGGTTTCCGAACTCCGTTCCATCGTCAATCCCAATGACCTTGTTGTTCACGACAACTGCGGGGAGATTTCCGAATTGTGTATTGACAGCCGCAAGGTGTCGCACCCGGAAGAGACGCTTTTTTTCGCCATACGGACAGAAAAAGACGACGGGCACCGCTATATCCCGGATCTGGCCGCACTGGGTGTTCATGCCTTCGTGACGGAGCACCCCATCGAGAACCTTCAGGCTATTGCGCGGGCACACCGGCAACAATTTGACTATCCGGTGGTAGGTATCACCGGCAGCAACGGCAAGACCATCGTCAAAGAGTGGCTTACGGCACTAGTGGATGAGGATTTCCGTGTGGTGCGCAGTCCCGACAGTTACAACTCCCAGATTGGAGTGCCGCTCTCCGTATGGCGTATGTCCACACAACACACCCTGGCCATCTTCGAGGCAGGGGTCTCCCAACCGGGCGAAATGCAGAAACTGGCCGACATCATACGCCCTACCCTCGGCATCCTCACCAATATCGGAATGGCTCATGCCCAGTTTTTCCAAAGTGAAGAACAGAAAATCGCTGAAAAACTACAACTTTTCACCAACTGTCAACAGGTTATATACCACGATGACCATGAGGCTGTCAACGCCCAACTAAACAGTACCGCCTTTCGTAATGTGGAGAAGATCTCCTGGGGTAGTTCGAAGGCTGTTTATCCCATAGAAAACCGTCGGATGTCCGGTGGACGCACGATGGTAACCTTGTCAGGGCACACCTTTTCCATCCCGTTTATTGACAGTGCCTCCGTGGAGGACGCCATCCATGCGGTGGTGGCTGCACTCACCCTCCACTGTCAACCCGATGCCATACAAGATCGCCTTGACCGTCTGACACGCATTGGGATGCGCACTGAAATCTTGGAAGGACGCAACCACTCCGTCATCATCAACGACACCTATAGTCTTGACATAAACTCCCTGAATGCTGCCCTCGACTTTATGGACACGCAGACACAGATGCCCGGCAAGACCCTCATTCTGTCGGACTTCGAGCAGGTGGGCAGCATGTCCGAACAAGACTACCGCGCCCTTAACCTGCAGTTGAAGCGACATGGGATCACTAAACTGATAGCTGCGGGGGTTCACATGTCCGAACAGGCCAACTGCTTTGATTTGCCGGTACAACACTTCTACCCCGACACCGCTACGCTGCTCGCCAATTTGCCCAAAATTGCTTTCTCCTACGAGACCATCTTGGTGAAAGGGGCGCGAAGCTTCCATTTTGAGCAGGTTGTCGCCGAACTACAACACAAAACTCATCTTACCATCCTCAACGTTCATCTGCCGGCACTGGCTTACAACCTCAACTACCATCGAACATTCTTAAAACCCGAAACCAAGATGGTGGCGATGGTGAAGGCCTCTTCTTACGGTTTGGGCGATGTGGAATTGATCAACGAATTAGTGTATCATCATGTGGACTATCTGGCAGTGGCCTATACCGATGAGGGATTCAGATTCCGCAGACGCAGCATCACCAAGCCTATTATTGTGCTGGGGGCCGAAGCGCACAGTTTCGAAGCCATGATCGCCTATCGGCTGGAACCTGAGATTTTCAACTTCCACTATCTGGAACAACTCTCTGAACTTTTATCACAACATTCTGATATTGAATCTTTTCCCATTCACATTAAGTTGGATACAGGCATGCACCGCTTAGGCTTTGACGAAGCAGATTTGCCCCGTTTGGTAGCTTTCATCCAGCAACATCCTAAGTTGAAGATCGCTTCCATTTTCTCGCATTTGGCGGCTGCCGAAGACCCCAATGAGGACGACTTCACCCGTGGACAAATTGCACTGTTCGACCGCATGAGTTCTTATCTGATTAGCCAGTTTGACTACCCCATTCTGCGGCACATTCTCAACTCTGCCGGCATCAGCCGTTTTCCCGAAGCACAATACGACATGGTGCGTTTGGGTATTGGTTTGTATGGCTTCTCGGCCGTGCCACAAGACCAAGCGCAATTGCAAAATACCGTCACCCTGCGTACGGTGGTTACACAGGTAAAGACCATTCCCGCCAACGAAACCATTGGCTATAATCGCTCCAATAAAACACTTAAAGATAGCAAGATAGCCATTATTCCTATTGGTTATGCCGACGGCTATCCGAGAGAATTGGGCAATGGTGTCGGACAGGTATCTATCGCTGGCCGACTGGTACCCATTGTAGGCAAAATCTGTATGGACATGTGCATGGTGGATGTCACCGGCTTGGAGGTCAAGGAGGGCGACGAAGTGATTGTTTATGGCGACGCCAACCCGTTAGACAAAGTGGCGGCTTCCATCCACCGCATCCCCTACGAGCTGATGACTGCGATTTCCAAGCGGGTACAACGCATTTACATTAAAGAGTAATCAGGTTACAGGGCGTAGCCCGAGACTCCCCCATGGAC